>Ga0105240_10013166_pt1 | contig 11377 bp, 11 predicted proteins | sample KBSC54metaG_FD_80426 | JGI IMG/M metagenome (GOLD analysis project Ga0105240, IMG submission 80426) | Corn rhizosphere microbial communities from Kellogg Biological Station, Michigan, USA - KBS C5-4 metaG | ecosystem: Host-associated > Plants > Roots > Rhizosphere > Soil | place: Michigan, USA...
CTGCCCAACCGTTAAATCGCCTGTCACATACAGCCTGTAAGCTCGGCATTTCGATGAGGAGAAACCGATGAAACTGCAATTGTCCGCAGCGGCGCTCGTTGCCGCACTCGCCCTTCCTGCCCACGCCGTCACCGAAATCCAGTGGTGGCACTCCATGACAGGCGCGCTGGGCGACCAGGTGAACATCATCGCAAACGGCTTCAACGACAGCCAGAAGGATTACAAGGTGGTGCCGGTCTTCAAAGGCCAATACCCCGAGTCGATGACCGCCGCGATCGCAGCCTACCGCGCCGGCAATGCGCCGAGCATCCTGCAGGTGTTCGAAGTTGGCACGGCGACCATGATGTCTGCCAAGGGTGCGATCAAGCCCGTTTACCAGCTGATGAAGGACGCGGGCGAGCCATTCGACCCGAAGGCCTACCTGGCTCCCGTCGCCGGGTACTACACCAACAGCAAGGGCGAAATGCTGTCGATGCCATTCAACTCGTCGACGACGGTGTTCTACGTGAACAAGGACGCGTTCAAGAAAGCCGGTCTCGATCCGAACGCCGCGCCCAAGACCTGGAAAGAATTCGCCGCTGCCGCCGGCAAGCTCAAGGCGAGCGGACAGCAGTGCGTGTACACGACAGGCTGGCCCTCATGGGTGCACATCGAGAATTTCAGCGCCTGGCACAACCTGCCTATCGGTACGCTGGAAAACGGCATCGGCGGCACCAAGACACAGTTCACGTTCAATTCGCCGGCGCACGTGCAGCACATCCAGATGCTGGTGGATTTCGCGAAGAACGGCTGGTTCACCTACGCCGGCCGCAAGAATGAGGCAGAAGCAAAGTTCTTCAGCGGCGAATGCGCGATGCTCACGTCCAGTTCGGGCGCGCAGGCCAACATCCGGAAGAACGCAAAGTTCGACTTCTCGGTGAATTTCCTGCCCTACCACGACGAGATCAAAGGGGCGCCGCAGAACTCGATCATCGGCGGCGCCAGCCTGTGGGTGATGGGTGGCAAGAAGCCGGACGAATACAAGGGCGTGGCCAAGTTCTTCAAGTACCTCTCCAATCCGCAGCTGCAGGTCAGATGGCACGAGGCGACGGGCTATGTGCCGATCACCAACGAAGCGTTCGCACTGGCGCAGAAGGAAGGCTACTACCAGAAGGTGCCTGGCGCGGACATCGCGATCAAGCAGCTCACCTACAAGCCGCCAACACCAAATTCAAAAGGCCTGCGCTTCGGCAATTTCGTGCAGGGCCGCGAGGTGATCGAGGAGGAGCTCGAAGCCGCGTTCTCCGGCAAGAAGGACGCCAAAACGGCACTGGACGACGCCGTTCGCCGCGGCAATGAAATCCTGCGCCGCTTCGAAGCCGCCAACAAGCAATAAGCATGCGCCATGCGGCTGCCCGATTGCGGGCTGCCGCTCCTTCATGGAAAAACGCGCCATATTCCGCAGCGCCTGGCTGCCTTACCTGCTGGTCGCACCGCAGATAGCGGTGACCATCATTTTTTTCTTCCTGCCCGCCGTGCAGGCGGTGTGGTACTCGTTCCAGGTTCAGGACGCATTCGGCAATGACACGCAGTTCGTCTGGTTCGAGAATTTCGCGGCGATCTTCCACGACGAGGCCTACCTCAACAGTTTCGAGGTGACGGCGGTCTTCAGCCTGCTCGTCGCGGTGCTGGGCCTCGCGATTTCGCTGTTGCTCGCGACGATGGCCGACCGCGTGCTGCGCGGCGCGCTGGCCTACCGCACGCTGCTGATCTGGCCGTACGCGGTGGCCCCTGCCGTGGCGGGCGTGTTGTGGGCCTTCCTGTTTTCGCCGAGCATCGGCGTGGTGAGTTTCCTGTTGGGCAAGATGGGCATCGACTGGAACTGGGTGCTGCGCGGGGACCAGGCAATGCTGCTCGTCGTCATGGCGGCGACCTGGAAACAGATCAGCTACAACTTCCTGTTTTTCCTCGCCGGCCTGCAATCGATCCCGCGTTCGCTGATCGAGGCGGCAGCTATCGACGGTGCCGGCCCCACTCGCCGCTTCTGGACCATCGTGTTCCCGCTGCTCTCGCCGACCACCTTCTTCCTGCTGGTGGTGAACGTCGTCTACGCCTTCTTCGACACCTTCGGCGTCATCGACGCCACCACCTTCGGCGGCCCGGCGCAGGCCACGAACATCCTAGTCTACAAAGTGTATTTCGATGGTGTCAAAGCCGCGGATCTCGGCGGCTCCTCCGCCCAGTCCGTGGTGCTGATGATCATCGTCATCACGCTGACCGTGATCCAGTTCCGCTTCGTCGAGAAGAAAGTGAACTACTGATGGTCCAGAACCGCCCCTGGGTCACCTTCTGCTCGCACGCCATCCTCATACTGGGCGTGTTGCTGGTTGCGTTCCCGCTGTACGTGACCTTCGTGGCTTCCACGCACACCCTGGAGGAAATCCTTTCGGTGCCGATGCCGCTCACGCCCGGCACGCACTTGTGGGAGAACTATGCACAGGTGTTGAGGTCGGGGTCGACCCGTGGGGCGGCTGCGCCCGTCGGCCGCATGATGTTCAACAGCCTGGTGATGGCGCTGGTCATCGCCTTCGGCAAGATCGCCATTTCCATCGTCGCGTCGTTCGCGATCGTCTACTTCCGATTCCCGCTGCGGCGCACTTTCTTCTGGATGATCTTCATCACATTGATGTTGCCGGTCGAGGTGCGCATCATCCCCACCTACAAAGTCGTATCGGACCTGGGCATGCTCAATTCTTATGTCGGGCTCACCTTGCCGCTGATCGCCTCGGCCACGGCGACCTTCCTGTTCCGCCAGTTCTTTCTCACGATTCCCGATGAACTCGCGGAAGCCGCGCGAATGGACGGCGCCGGGCCAATGCGCTTTTTCTTCGACGTGCTGCTGCCTCTGTCGGCCACGTCGATCGCGGCGCTCTTCGTGATCCAGTTCATCTACGGCTGGAACCAATATCTCTGGCCCCTGCTGATCACGAGCGACGAGTCGATGTACACCGCGGTGATCGGCATCAAGCGCATGATCGTGGGCGGCGACGCGCTGACCGAATGGCAATTGGTCATGGCGACGGCCATGCTTGCGATGATCCCACCGGCGATCGTCGTGCTGCTGATGCAGAAGTGGTTCGTCAAGGGCCTGGTCGACACCGAAAAGTAAGAACAGCAGGCGGAACAACATGGCAGCCATTTCCTTGCGCAACGTCGTGAAACGGTATCGCACCGGGGTGCAGGAGGTGCAGGTCATCCATGGCGTGAATGCCGAGGTCGCGCCCGGGGAGTTCGTCGTCATCGTCGGCCCCTCGGGCTGCGGCAAGTCGACGCTGCTGCGCATGGTGGCGGGGCTGGAAGAGATCACCGGGGGCGAGGTGGCGATCGGCGATCGCGTGGTGAACAACCTGGAGCCGGCCGACCGCGACATCGCGATGGTGTTCCAGAACTACGCGCTGTATCCGCACATGACCGTGTTCGACAACATGGCGTACGGCCTGAAGATCCGCAAGATGCCCGCAGCCGAGATTCGCAGCCGCGTGGACAAGGCCGCCGCGATCCTCGAGCTCGGCCAGCTGCTGCAACGCAAGCCGCGCGAACTCTCGGGCGGGCAACGCCAGCGCGTCGCGATGGGCCGCGCGATCGTGCGCCAGCCGCTGGTGTTCCTGTTCGACGAGCCGCTGTCCAACCTCGACGCCAAGCTGCGCGCGCAGACCCGAATCGAAATCCAGAAACTGCATCGTGAACTGGGCATCACGTCGCTGTTCGTGACGCACGACCAGGTCGAGGCGATGACGCTGGCGCAACGCATGCTCGTGATGAACGCGGGCCGGATGGAGCAGTTCGGCACGCCGGAGGAGGTATATCACCGGCCTGCCTCCACCTTCGTCGCGAGTTTCATCGGCTCGCCGCCGATGAATCTGATGAATCACGCGCCTGGCGCGCGCGCGGGCACCATCATGGGCATCCGGCCCGAACACCTGGACGTGGGCAACTCCGGCTGGGAAGTGCAGGTGGAAACAACCGAACTGCTCGGCGCCGAGCGGCTGATCTACGGCCGCGTGGCCGGTGAACAGATCATCGTGCGCAGCGCCGAGAACCAGCCCAATCCGGCGCCCGATTCGGTCATCAGGGTCGCACCGCGCGAAGACCGGCTGCACTGGTTCGATGCAGCCACCGGCAAGCGCATCTGAGGTGTACGCTGCGAGCCATGCAGACTTGGCCCTATCCCCGCTGGATCGCGCATCGCGGCGCCGGCAAGCTGGCCCCTGAAAACACGCTCGCGGCGTTTCGCGCCGGCGCAAGCCACGGCTACCGGATGTTCGAGTGCGATGCCAAGCTCTCGGCGGACGGCGTGCCCTTCCTGATGCACGACACCACGCTGGAGCGCACGACGAATGCGCGCGAAATCTTCGGCCCGGCCGCCAGCGCGACTGGCGGCGATCACGAATGGAACGAACTCGCCCGGCTGGACGCGGGAGGATGGCACTCCAGGTCGTACGCGGGCGAGCCTTTGCCAACGCTGGAAAACATCTCGCGCTTTTGCCTGGCCAATGGCCATTGCCTGAACATCGAGATCAAGCCGACACCCGGCGCCGAGCGGCGCACCGGAGAGGTGGTGGCGCGTCATGCCGATCGCCTGTGGAACAACGCGCCCGTCGCACCCCTGCTCACATCGTTCCGGCCCGAATCATTGCAAGGCGCGCTGGACACGGCGGCCAACCTGCCGCGCGGACTGCTGCTGGACACCTTGTGGAAAGGCTGGCTGGAGACGGCGCTTTCGCTCGAATGCGTGGCAATCGTGTGCAACTACGCGTTGTGGGATCAGAGCACCTTGACCCAGGCGAAAAGCGCGGGTCTGCGCTGCCTGAGCTACACGGTGAACGACGAGTGGGTGGCGCAGCACCTGGCCGACCTGGGCACGGACGCCATCATCACTGATCGCGTCGACCTGTTCGCGCCGGTCTAGCAGTTCCTGCGTTGCGGATCAGGTCCGCAACGACAATCAGCGCAGATCCCCGGCCAGCGAGGCCAAGGTCTCGGCCGCAATGATCGTGTGGGCCGGGTAGTTGGTGTGATCGCAACCCAGCTTCACGGCGGCGCCCGCCTTGATCGCCGCCACCATCTGGGGTGTGAACTCGAAGCGCACGAAGTGAACGGCCGATGTCTTTTCGTCGTTCTCGCGCTCCAGGTCCTCATCGGCGATCGCATAGACCCGTTGGTGTCCTTCCACTTCGACGAACATGCGATCTTCCACCCCGATCAGCCGGGCCAGCTCGCGCCGGCGCTCGTTCTCGTCGGGATACTCGATCATCATCGTGGCCTTCCAATTGCTGCCGTCCGGCATCAGCGGCGCATACGCCTCGATCTCCTGCTCGATGCCTTCTTCCTCGAAGATTTTCTCGATGCGCAGCATCTCCTGGATCTGGTAGCGGATGCTGGTCTCGCTTTCGAACTGCAGCGTGATGTGCTCGCCCAGGCGGACGCTGCGCAGTTTGCGGTGCGCGATGATCTCGGCCTGGTGTGCCTTGCGGTACTTCGAGTACGCCTCGAGCGTCATGAGGCTGTCGCGGGTGATTTTTCCGTTGAGTTGCATAAGACAATCCTGCGGGTCAATCCGGCAGGCCATACGCCATGCGCACCAGCGTGAGCGGATGCGCAACCGCTGGCGTACCCAGCGAATTGCGATCGAAGCCCTGATCGATGTGGTGGCCGGCCAGCGGGCAATCGGAACTGATGTAGTCGGGCTGCCCGCCTTGCGGGTGCTCAGCCATCCTTTTGAACAGCGGCTTGCCGATCTTCATCGCCGTTTCGTGCGAGGCCAGTTTCACGCCGTAAGTGCCGGCGTGGCCGGAGCAGCGCTCGTTGGTATGCACGAAGGTGTCGGGCAAAAGCTTCAGCATCTCTTCGGTCTTGCGGCCGATGTTCTGCACGCGGCTGTGGCATGGCACGTGATAGCTCACCTTGCCCAGCGGCCGGCTGAAATCGGTCTTGAGCAAGCCGTCGCGGCGGCGCGCCCCGAGATATTCGAACGGATCCCACATGGCATCCTTTACCGCCTGCACGTCCGCGTCGTGCGGATACATCAGCGGTAGTTCTTGCTTGAACATCAAAGTGCAGCTGGGCACGGCGGTGAGAATGGCGTAGCCCTCGCGCGCGTAGCTCGCCAGCACAGGAATGTTCGCTTCCTTGCTCTCGTTCACCGATTCCAGGTCGCCCAACTCCAGCTTGGGCATGCCGCAGCATTTTTCCTTGTTGACCAGCACATAGGGCACTTCGTTGTGCTCGAGCACCTTCAGCAGGTCCAGGCCGATACCCGGCTCGTTGTAGTTGACGTAGCAGGTGGAAAAAATGGCCACCTTGCCGGGCGTTTTCGCGCCGTCCTTCACATCGAAATCCTTCGATTTCGGCGCGGCCGAGCGGAACTTGCGCGTGGCCAGAGCGGGCAGCCACGCGTTGCGATCCACGTGCAGCACTTTTTCCATCGCCGCGCGCGCCGGCTTGGTCTGGTTCACTGCGTTGGCCACCTGCACCACGATCGGTATGCCGGCGAACTGGCCGTGCACGTCGGTGGAAGAAATGAATTTTTCGCCGAAGCCGACATCGCCTTGCTTGAACTTGATCGCCTTGGCACGCAGCATCGTGTGCGGATAGTCCACGTTCCACTCGTGCGGCGGCACGTACGGGCACTTGGTCATGTAGCACAGGTCGCACAGGTAGCACTGGTCGACCACCTTCCAGTAATCCTGCTTGTCGACGCCGTCGATTTCGCCGCTCTTTCCTTGGTCGATCAGGTCGAACAAGGTGGGAAACGAAGCGCACAGGCTCACGCAGCGGCGGCAGCCGTGGCAGATCTCGAAGATGCGCTCGAGCTCCTTGAAGGCCAGGCCTTCATCGTAATAGCTCGGCGCTTTCCACTCGACGGGATGGCGCGTGGGCGCTTGCAGGTTGCCTTCGCGGGGCGCAGCCATGTTCTATTTGTTCTTTCTCCCTCTCCCGGCCGGGAGAGGGGGACTTCAGGAGAGCAGGGACGGATCAGTCCACCAACTCGTTCAGTGCCTTGGTGTAGCGATTGGCGTGCGAACGCTCGGCCTTGGCCAGCGTCTCGAACCAGTCCGCCACCTCGTCATGGCCTTCTTCACGAGCGGTCTTGGCCATGCCGGGGTACATGTCGGTGTACTCGTGCGTTTCACCGGCAACCGCGGCCTTCAGGTTGTCACGCGTGGGACCGATGGGCAGGCCGGTCGCCGGATCACCGCACTGCTCGAGCCATTCCAGGTGGCCGTGGGCGTGGCCGGTTTCGCCTTCCGCGGTCGAGCGGAACAAAGCGGCAACGTCGTTTTGCCCCTCCACGTCTGCCTTGTTTGCAAAGTACAGATAGCGGCGGTTCGCCTGGGATTCGCCGGCAAAGGCGGCCTTCAGGTTTTCTTCCGTCTTGGAGCCTTTGAGTGCTGCCATGGAAATTCTCCTAGTGGGTTGATTGAATAAACGGCTCGCTTTGAACACAAGGTCAAAGACCACCCGAGATTAGACCTCCGCGCGAGGCGCGTCTAATGGGATCGGCCAATCGCTTCGATTGACTTAGACTATCACAGTAAGACAATTGATAGTATATCAGTTTTTGTTGGCTTACGCGTGGAGCGGCCACCGTGCAAGTTACGGTACAGTAAACGCGTTACGCATAGGTAAATCGAAGGAGATGTGATGGCTGCTGTTTTGAAGCAGGTCGCGGCGCCGGCGCCCGCACCGATCCACCAGTTGCACCACGTTGCTTATCGTGCCAAGGACGCAGAAGAAACCCGGCATTTCTACGAGGACATCCTGGGCCTGCCTCTATACCACATCATCCAGAGTGACCACGTGCCCAGCACCGGCGAATACTGCCCGTATACGCATTTCTTTTTCCGCCTGCAGGACGGTTCCTTCATCGCGTTCTTCGACCTCGGCGACGACGAGGCAGCCCAGCGCTCGCCCAACACGCCCGAGTGGGTCCAGCACATCTCGTTTCGCGTCGATTCGCAGCAAGCATTGCGCGACATGAAAGCGCGCCTTGAGGCGCACGGCGTGCAAGTGCTCGGCATCACCGATCACCATATCTTCCACAGCATTTACTTCTTCGACCCGAACGGTGTGCGCCTGGAACTGACGGCCCAGCATGCCGATGAATTCCAGATGCTCGAGGAAAGCAAGACCGCGCATGCGCGGCTGGCGCAGTGGACTGCGCTGAAAGAGCAATGGCGCAAGGATCGAAAGGCCGGCAAATCGGCCGATCCACTCAAGCCGCCGCGCAACGACCGGCCGGAAATGGGCGGCAGGCGATAGGCGGGTCGATGGCAGCCGCCTTCGAGCAGACCGCCTTCACCAACAGCTACGAGTTCACTCAGGGGGCGGGCTACGCGCTGCCCGAATACCCCTTCGTGGTACCCGCGGAACTGCGCAGCGGCGAAGTCAGCCATCACCCCATCGTCATCGCCGGCGGCGGGCTGGCCGGGCTGACGCTGGCCTGTTCGCTGGCGCGCTACGGCGTGGCCGCTGTGCTGCTGGACGAGGACAACACCGTCGGCGTCAAAGGCGCTTCGTCGCGCGGAATCTGCTACACGCAGAAATCTCTCGAGATCTTTCATCGCCTGGGCATCTACGAGCGCATCGCGGCCAAAGGCGTCCAGTGGAGCGTCGGCCGCACCTTTGCCGGCGCGGACGAGGTGTACTCATTCGACCTGCGCCAGCAGAGCGCGTACAACCTGTCGAGCCAGCCTCCTTTCATCAACATCCAGCAGTTCTATGTCGAGGCTTATCTGGTGCAGCGGATCCGGGAACTCGGCCACGTCGACCTGCGCTGGTGCAATCGGGTCAGCGCTTTCGAGCAGAACGACGAAGGCGCCACCCTGACGGTCACGACACCTGCGGGCGAATACCGCATCCGCGCGGATTACGTCATCGACGCAACCGGATCGCACAGTCCGTTTCGCGCGTGGACGGGCGCGTCGTTCACGGCCAGGAAGGGTGACGATCGATGGTGCATCGCCGACGTGCGGTTCCGCACGCAGCAGCCACATGCCACGGAACGTCACACCTGGGTGCAGGCGCCTTTCAACGAGAACCGCGCGGTCTGGCAGCACCCGATGGGCGACCAGGTCTGGCGCATCGATTACCAGATGGAACCCGATGCCGATCCGCAATACGTGAGCCGCGAAGATGTGGTGCGCGAGCGCCTGGCTCGCCACTTTGGCGAAGGCTGCGAAGTCGAGATGGTCTGGATTGGACCCTATGCCTACCGAAGCGAGTGCATCGATCACATGCGCCACGGCCGCGTGTTCTTCATGGGGGACGCGGCGAAAGTGGTCAGCCCCTTCGGCGCCCGCGGCGGCAACACGGGCATCGCCGACGCGGACAACCTGGCCTGGAAACTGGCGGCCGTGTTGAAGGGCCGCGCCGCGGCGGCGTTGCTGGACACCTACCACGAGGAGCGGCACGAAGCGGCCTGCCAGAACGTGCTGGTGACCAATCGCACCACCCGATTCCTGCGGCCCGCCCAAGGCGCGGAAACGCTCTTTCGTCAAGCGGCACTCGGCCTGGCGCGCCAGTATGTGTTCGCACGGCAACTCGTGAACACCGGACGGATGGCCATCGCCAACCCGTACACGCGCTCGAGTGCGTGCGATGGCACCGGCGGACTGCCCGTGCAAAACGTGTCGTTCGAGTGGCCCGACGGCTCGGCTGGCTGCGTGAACGAGCTGCTGCAATGGGCGGACGGGCGCTTGCTGCTGCTGCGTTTCGGCGCCCTCGGGCGCGGCGCGCTGGAACGGCTCCGCGCGCTTGTCCAGGCCGCTCCGGTTCGCTGCGTGCAAGTGGTGGGCGTCGGCGACATTGTCGCCGCCGTGGAGCACGTGCGCGATGTGGACGGCCATCTGAAAGGCGCATGTCATGTGTTCGGCCATTCCTGGGCTCTGGTGCGACCGGACAGCTATGTCGCCGCGTGCGGCGATGACATCGATGCGGCGCTGGTGCGGGCCATAGCCCAATCCATGGGAGCGGCCGAACTCGACCGGGATTGCGCATGAAAACCGAACTGAACCTGCAGGACGCCGACAGCTTCTACGAACAGTTGCTGGATGCGCATCAAGGCCTTTCGCGCGAGCAATCCGAACTGCTCAATGCCCGGCTCATCCTGCTGCTGGCCAATCAGGTAGGCGATGCGCAGGTCCTGAAGGAGTGCATCGAGGCGGCGCGCCAGGTCCCCAAGTAAAATCAGGCGTTCACCCAAGCCTTGGGGTCAGGTTCCAGCGTGATGGAGCCTGACCCCATTTGAATTCATGAGCGATACGCCGCAATCCGATCCCAAGTCCGTGAGCAAGCCAAAGACGCCGTCGCTGGACGCCCTGGCGCGAGCCTTCGAGCCCGCCGCGATCGAGGCGAAGTGGGGGCCGCTGTGGGAACAGCGCGGCTATGCACGTGCGGGCTATCGCGGCACCGGGCAGCCCGAACCCGGCGAACCGGCGTTCTCGATCCAGTTGCCGCCGCCGAACGTCACTGGAACCCTGCACATGGGCCACGCGTTCAACCAGACCATCATGGACAGCCTGACACGCTACCACCGGATGCGCGGCTTCAACACGCTATGGGTGCCGGGCACCGATCACGCGGGCATCGCCACGCAGATCGTGGTGGAGCGTCAGCTGCAGGAGCAGGGAACATCGCGCCATGCAATAGGCCGGGAGAAATTCGCCGCCAAGGTATGGGAGTGGAAGCAGAAATCGGGCAACACCATCACGACGCAAATGCGGCGTATGGGCGACAGCGTGGACTGGTCGCACGAATACTTCACGATGGACGAGAAGTTGTCGAAGGTGGTCACCGAGACCTTCGTGCAGCTGTACGAGCAGGGCCTGATCTACCGCGGCAAGCGGCTGGTGAACTGGGACCCCGAACTCAAGACCGCGGTGAGCGACCTGGAAGTGGAAAGCGAAGAGGAAGACGGTTTCCTCTGGCACATCAGCTATCCGCTCGCGGACGGGTCCGGCGCGCTCACTGTCGCCACAACGCGGCCCGAAACCATGCTCGGCGACGTCGCCGTGATGGTCCATCCCGAGGACGAGCGCTATCGCCACCTGGTCGGCAAGGAAGTGATGCTGCCGCTGTGCGACCGGAACATCCCGGTGATCGCCGATGAATATGTCGATCGTGAATTCGGCACCGGGGTCGTCAAGGTCACGCCTGCGCACGACGCCAACGATTATGCGGTCGGGCAGCGGCACCAGTTACCGACGATCGGCGTGCTGACGCTCGATGCCAAGATCAACGACAATGCGCCGGCCGCGTATCGAGGTCTCGATCGTTTCGTCGCGCGCAAGCAGGTGGTCAAGGACCTCGAGGCGCAAGGCTTGCTGGTGGAAACCAA
>Ga0105240_10013168_pt1 | contig 11377 bp, 7 predicted proteins | sample KBSC54metaG_FD_80426 | JGI IMG/M metagenome (GOLD analysis project Ga0105240, IMG submission 80426) | Corn rhizosphere microbial communities from Kellogg Biological Station, Michigan, USA - KBS C5-4 metaG | ecosystem: Host-associated > Plants > Roots > Rhizosphere > Soil | place: Michigan, USA...
CCGTTCCAGTCGGGCGGCGTGCGGTTTCCGGCCAGGAAGTGACGCACACCGAGCTTGAAATCCGCGCTGCCGTAAACCAACTCGATCAGGTCATCAATGGCCGGGAGATTTCCGTTGCGCCACCGGCGCAACGCCTCCTTGGTCACTCCGGTGGTGAGCGGCGCGTTAGCAGCCGCCAGCCCACACAGGGCCTTCAGCTCATTCTCGAGCTGCGCTGAGTCGACCACTCGATACAGAAACCCACTGTTCAGCAATTCCTGCGCACTCAGCATCTCACCTAACAGAAGCATGCGCCGCGCCGCAGCCGCGCCAATTGCGCTCACAATCCGCGCGTAACTGCTCATTGACAGGCAGTTGCCGATTGTCCTGCCCAGCGGCGAGCCGAAGCGTGCCGTGGGCGTTGCGAGCCTGAAATCACAGGCCGATGCGATGTTCAGGCCGCCGCCGACCGCCCAACCGTCCACAACGGCGATCGTCGCCATGGGCAACGCGTCGACCGCCGCCATGCAATCATCGATGCCGCGCTCATAAACGAGGCCATCCGCGCCCGAGGTAAAGCTGGCGAACCCGGAGATGTCCGTGCCAGAGACAAACGCTTTGCCGCCCTCCCCTCGGAATACAACAACCCGGATACCAGAATCGTCGGCCAATCCCGCGCAATGTTCGCGTAGCTCGAGCCACATTTTGTGTGTCAGCGCGTTGTGTGCGCCCGGGTTGCTGAATAGCACGCGGGCGACGACGCCTTCGCGCTCACAGATGACTCTGCCTTGCGTCATGAGTTGGAAGCCTCTTCGCCCCTGGCGTGGAGCAGGCCGCGACTGGCCAGCTCCTCGCGGATCTCGCGGCTGTGCTCGCCGAGCAGGGGTGGCGGGAATCGAACCTGCTGCGGAGTGCCGCGCATTTTCATGGGAAATCCCAGTGCCTTGAACGAGCCCTCAACGGGATGCTCGATATTCAACAGCATGTCACGGGCGGCGACCTGCTCGGTGGCCAGAGCCTGCTCATACGTGCAAATGGGGCCCGCCGGAACACCTGCCGCCAGCAAAGCCTCGATCCACGACTGCGCGGGTTTGGTCGCCAGTGTCGGGCTCAGCGTCTCAATCAGCGCCTCACGATGAGCTACCCGCTGACTGTTGGTTGCAAAGCGTGGATCCGCGTTGAGCTCTTCCCGGCCCAACACCTTCAGAAAATCGAGCCAGAGCTTCTGGTTGGCGGCTCCAATGACGAAGTAGTCATCCGCCGCCTTCACCGCCTGATAGGGAGCCGACATGCGATTCGCGGAGCCGATCGGCGTGGGAGACTTGCCCGTCCCCCACAACTCGGTGGTTTCCCAAATCGACAGCCCGAGCGCAGCCTCAAACAACGAGGCATCGATGTACTGACCCACCCCGGAACGCGCACGTCCGAGCAGAGCACCCAGAATCCCCACAGCGGCAAATAGACCAGCCCCCAGATCTCCTACCGGAATGGCATTCTTCACCGGCTCGAGGCCCGGTAAACCGGTCGCACTGAGAATACCGGACATGGCCTGCGCGATCAGATCGAACCCGGGACGTTGCGCCCACGGCCCCGTCTGTCCAAAGCCCGAGATGCTTGCGTAGACCAACCGTGGGTTCAAGGCCTGCAAAGTCTCATAGCTCACTCCGAGGCGTTGACTGACTCCCGGCCGGGAGTTCTCTACCAGAACGTCGGCAGTCTTCACCAACGCGTACAACACCTCGCGATCCTGCGGATCCTTCAAATCCAGCACGATACTGCGCTTGTTGCGATTGAGAGCGAGAAATCCGGGACTGTCCTCGCCCTTCAAGCGAAAACCCATTGAATGACGCGTGGAATCACCGCCCGGCGGTGGCTCGACCTTGATGACATCGGCGCCGAGATCGCCCAACATCATGCAACAGAAGGGGCCGGCCATGACCTGGGACAGATCGAGCACACGGATGCCCGTCAGGGGGAGCTCGGCAGGAGTGGGGCTGTTGGTCATTGCGTGCGTGATTTGTCCGTTGGAGCCTATATCCTATACGATCCAGGCGTCGCCAGGGTGCGCGAGTCGCTGGGCTGCCGGCCCAGCAGCGCACTCGGGTCCACGGCTACCCATGCCAATGCCCCCAGCACCGCCAGCACAGCCGCCGCCGCGAACGCACTGTCCCAACCAAAGCGGGCTGCTATCCAAGGTGTGAGGGAGGCCGTCAGGGCGCCTCCTACCTGGCATCCCATATTCATCACCCCTGACACTACGCCTGTATGTACCCCGGCGCTGTCGGCAACCACTGCCCAGAACGAGCTCTGTGACAGATAGATCGCCCCGGCTCCTCCGGCCAACACGATACTGGCTACCATCGGGCTCGCGACTCTCGATCCGCATGCGAGAAACAGGGCTGTCAGAATCAGGGACACCAGCGCCAATCCGCACCGCCCGGCCCGCAATCCGTAGCGCTTCGCGATCACATCGTTCAGCACGCCACCACTCAGGCAACACACAGTCATCGCTCCAAACGGCAACATGCTGTACAGCGCGCTGTGGCTCAGGGTCAGGCCCCGCGCATCAGCCAGGTAGATGAAGAACCAACTGAAGAAAATCCAGATGACATAGCCAAACGTGAAGTAACTGAAGGTCAGCGCCCAGACGGAACGGCTTGCGAAGATTCGTGCCCAGGGAATCGACTCGGCGACGGCGGGTTCCACAGCGGTATTTTTGAGACCAACTTCGATGTGCGCTTGCTCCTCCGTGCTCACCCATGGATGTTCCCGCGGCCGATCGCGCGCGGCTACATACCAGATCGCTCCGGCTACGACGCCTACCAAGGCACAGAACACAAATGACGTACGCCAGCCGTAGTTCGCATTGATGAACGTCAACAACGGCGGCGTTAGACCTGATCCCGCCCCCACGCCGGCAAAAATCCAGCCATGCGCCCTCCCTCGCTCAGCTACGGGAATCCAGCGCGATACGAACTGGTTGGCGGCCGGATAGATCACCGACTCGCCGGCGCCGAGCGCCATCCGTATGAGAATCAGCAGCAGCAACGCGCGCGGGGCTTGCGGAGACACCGACGCAGTGAGCGCCGTAAAAACGCCCCACCATAGCACCGCGAGAGCCAGCACCCTGCGAGGACCCACCCGCGTTGCCAGCCACCCGGCAGGCACCTGAAACGCGGCATAGCCAATCAGAAAGGCGCTGAAGATCCAACCCAGCCGGATCTTGTCGAGTTGATAGGTCTGACCGATGGCCACGCCGGCAATGGACACATTGGTCCGATCCATGAAGGCGATGGCGCTCAGCATGAACAGCCAGGCCACGAGGACCCAGCGTACCGGATAGCGATGTAAACGCATCAGTCACCTCTTTCTATCCGATGCTATAGGATATAGGATCTGGGCCCAGGAGTGCGAGGTCTCGGTGTGAGGAACGTTGCCTTCAGGCGCAATCATGCGTGTTTGCCGTCAACCGTAGTGGGCTCCCTCGTAGGATTGCTTGGAGCGATGGCACTCGCAACGGCGGCAACAGCGCCCGCCCTGCCGCTGCCCCAGCGCGTCAAGCATTTGGAAGCGGAGAGTCTGAAGCACATAGAACATGTGCACGGCGGCGCGGGCTCCATGGAGTTTGCTCCCCTGTTGGGTGTGGATGCCCTCAGCACCAACCTGATTTTCGTGCATCAGGGCGTCATCAACCCCCATAGCGGCATCGGCGAGCACTTTCACAATCGCTGCGAGGAGATGTTCGTGATCCTCGACGGCGAGGCGCAATTCACGATCGACGGACATACCTCGCTGTTGAAAGGCCCGGCGTTGGTCCCCGATCGGTTGGGCCATGCTCACGGGATCTACAACCCGACGGACCGGCCGGTACGCTGGATGAACATCAATGTCGGGCTGAGCAAGCTCTACGACACCTTCAACCTCGACGATCCGCGCACCCAGGTGACACTGGAGCCCATCCCACAATTCATCTCAGGGCGCCTGGAACCATCGCAGATGAAGGACGCGACCTCTTTGCAGGGTGGCCGTGGCACTGTGAAATACCGGCGCGTGTTCGGACCGAGCGTGTTTGCAACAGTCTGGTCTTACGTCGATCACGTGTTGTTACCGGCCGGAACCTCCATCGGACCCGACGAGCAGGAGGAAATCAGTAACGTTTATATTGTGCTCACCGGGAACGGTACGGTGACGATCGCGGCCGAATCGGCTCCCATCCGAGCAGGTGACGCGGTGGCCGTCGAGCTCGGTCAACGGAAGACGTTCGCCAGCTCGGCGGATTCTGCCTTGGAGCTGTTGGTCATCGGGCTCGCCCGCGACATACCCGCCAAGGAATCCTTCATCGGCCGGGATGCTTCGCGATGAACCAGGCATCACGGTCCTTGGCCAATGCGCGTGCTCCTGGCGTTAGGTCTGCGGCGCCCGTTGCCACCATCGGCCGACTCCGCGGGTTGTGGCGATGGTCTGGCGCCTTCGCCCGTTGTGCCGCCCCATTGCGCACTGTGGCACTGTTTGCCCTGTTGAGCGCCTGCGCCACGGATCCGCAGCCTTCATCCACCGACTGGCCAACCTATCTGCACGACCCGGGCGGGAGCCATTACTCCCCCCTCTCTCAGATCAATACTCGCAACGTCACGCAACTGCGCATCGCCTGGACCTATCACATGCGGCCCCGCTCAGCACAAGCGACGCGACGTGGGCGTTATGGTGTGTCCGAAGCCTCGCCGTTGGTCATCGCGGGAATGATGTATCTACCAACACCGTACGGACGCGTCGTTGCGTTGGATGCGCAGACGGGGCGCGAAGTCTGGAAGTACGAGCTTCCCCAACACGATCAGCCTGCAACGCGCGGCGTCGAGTACTGGCCCGGCTCGACACGCGAGCCTTCCCGTATCGTATTTGGGACGCGCGGCGGCAAACTGATCGTCCTGCGCGCCGCCACCGGCGAGCCTGAGCCGGAGTTCGGCCAGCGCGGCGTGCTCGACCTGAAAACACCCGATGTCATGAATGGCTATCCAATCGCGCCGTTGGGAATGAGCTCACCTCCGCTGGTGTTCAGGAACCTGATCATCACGGGCTCGCGTGTGCAGGAGACTCCGACCCAGGGTGCCGCCGGTGATGTGCGGGCCTGGGATATCCACACCGGTCAGTTGATCTGGACGTTCCACTCCATCCCCCGACCCGGCGAGTTTGGACATGACACCTGGCAGGCAGAGAGCTGGCGCAAACGCTCGGGAGTCAACGTCTGGAACTTCATGGTTCTCGACCGCCAGCGTGCCATCGTCTACCTGCCGTTTGGTGCTCCCACCTTCGACCGGTGGGGCGGTGATCGTCCGGGCGCCAATTTGTTCGCGAATTCGATTGTGGCGGTCGATGCCAACACGGGCCGATACCTGTGGCACTTTCAAACCGTGCATCACGATATCTGGGATCTCGATCTGCCCACGGCGACGTTGATCGACGTCACACGCGCAGGCCGGCGCATCCCGGCGATCGCGGTGATGAACAAGACCAGCCTGCTCTTCATTCTCAATCGGGTGAGCGGTGAGCCGCTGTATGAAGTTCAGGAACAGTCCGTTCCCACCGAGACGGATATTCCCAGCGAGTCGCCCTGGCCCACTCAGCCGGTTCCGGTTGCGCCGCCGCCGCTTGCACGCCGGTCGTTCGCTCTATCGGAATTGACTGACATTACCCCCGAGCATCATGCCTTCTGCGCTCGGTTGGTTGAAGAAAAACACATCGTCGCCAGCCGGCCGTTCCAGCCGTTTCGAAGTGATTCCGCGGTCGCGAGTTTCCCGGGCAGCCTCGGCGGAACTGACTGGGGCGGCGCGGCATTCGATCCCCGCCTCGGATACTACATTGTCAACACCAACGATCTGGCGAGTCCGGAGCAACTGGCGCAAGGGCCGGACGGGTCCTGGAATCTCAAGGATGGCTATGTCTACTTCTGGGATCCGGTCAAACGCCTTCCGTGTCAGCCCCCACCCTGGGGAAGCCTGTATGCAGTCAACGTCAACACTGGACAGATCGCATGGCGATCCGTGCTGGGCGTGAGCGACAACTTGCCGGAAGGACTGCGCCGGACCGGACGGCCAAGCGCTGGCGGTCCGATCGTTACGGCCGGTGGACTCACTTTTATCGGCGCCACGGACGATCGCAGACTGCGCGCATTCGCGACGCAGACCGGCGAGGAGTTGTGGGCATACGAGTTGCCAACTTCCACCTATGGCACGCCCATCACCTATCGGGGACGTGACGGCATTCAATATCTGGCCGTCGTGAACACAGGTGGATTCGCTGACGCCCCTGTCGAAAATGACGCGGTCATTGGCTTTGCATTGGCTTCGCACCGGCTGCGCCCCGTAGAGCAAAGTGCATCCGACTTCGCGGCGCCTGAGGCTCGAGAGGAGGCAGCGACTGTTGCGCCCGCCGCAGAACTGATTCAGCGCAGCTGCGTGTCATGTCATGACCTGGCCACGATCACCACCCGGCGCAAGAGCCCTGACGATTGGGCAGCTACGGTTGGCAGGATGGCGGATCGCGGAGCTGCGGTCACACCGCAGGAGATGCAGGTCATCGTCGATTACCTGGCCCGCACCTATTCGACCTTTGCACTCGAGCACACCCCCTGACTGGAGCGGTAGAACCCCATGAACCGAAGATCCTGGTTGAGACTGGTCACCCTCGCCGGCGCGGCCGGCATTCTCCCCCGCGGCCGGCGTGCAGAGGCAGCCGATACCGCGGCGGCGCATCGACCCATTGTCCTTTACTGCGACCTGCCCGTTGATCCGGCGCGCGAGCAGGAGATGTTGGATGCCTATCATACCCACTTCAAACCGGTCGCTGAGCGCCATGAGGGTTATATCGACCTGAAGATCGTAAAGCTGCGCAAGGTGATTCAGGGCGGGCCGGCTCCGGCGCCCAGCATCAACTATCGATTCCAACTCACGTACCGGAGCGAGGCGTTGCGTCAGAAATGGATTGCCTCGGAGGACCACAAACGCAACTGGCCACTCATTGAGAATACGCTCACGGACAAAGGCTACCTGGTCCTGCTGACGGACAGCGTGTAGGAGGATCCATGAGAGTAAGTGTTCTGATTCTTGGCGCTGTGCTCGGTACATGCATGTTGGATGCGTCCGCCGCCGTGGAGAGCCACCCCGCAGGTACTCAAATCGTGCGCATGGACCCCGGACTCGATCGGCTGATCGCGCCGGGCACACCGGTGGAGCGCGTTGCCACCGGATTCGAGTTCACGGAAGGCCCGATGTGGCACGCGGGACGGCTGTGGTTCTCCGATCTCGGCGGCAACAAGATGTACGCTGTGTCAGCCGATGGCGAGGTGAAGTTGCTCATCGACCGCTCAGGAGGGCTGGCTACTGTGCCGCCGGGATCGTACCTCGGCTCAAATGCGATGGCACCGGACGAGGACGGTTCGGTTCTGATGATCCAGCAGGGTGGCCGAAAGATCGTTCGGGTGAGCAAGGACCTGCATATCACGCCGTTCCTCGACAGCTATCAACACAAGAAGTTGAACAGTCCCAACGACCTCGTGTTCGCGGCAGACGGTTCGCTCTGGTTCACCGATCCACCCTTCGGCCTCGCCCGCCAGGACGGGGATCCTGGCAAGGAGCTGAAATTCAACGCGGTATTCAGGTATGCCAACGGTACCCTGACACCGGTCATTACGGATCTCACCCTACCCAATGGAATCGGCTTCTCGCCGGATGGGAAAACACTGTATGTCTCCAACTACGGACCCAGGATGTATGTCAATGCGTACGATGTGGGACCTGGTGGGACCGTGTCCAACCGGAGGGTATTCATTGAGTACGCTGATAACTCGAGCGGCCCGGGTGGCCCCGATGGGCTGAAAGTCGATTCGGTGGGCAATGTCTGGACGACTGGACCGGGCGGGGTCCGCATCATTACGCCGCAGGGCCACGTTCTGGGGCTGATTCGCTTTGGCGAGGTTGCCGCGAACGTGGCGTTTGGTGAGGGAGGACATACTGCCTATTTCACTGCCTCTACCAGCATATATCGCATTGCGCTTGCGACGCCCGGGGCGTTGCCGTTGTACGAGAAGTAACGGCACCGCGAAGCAATTCGGCTGCACAATGGCGAACACGACACTACGGCGCAGCGCCAATGCGATAGAGAGCCGTCGCGTGTGCGGCCACCTCGGTGGCAAGAGAGTCGCCCAGCGGCGCTTCGGTATGCTGCCAAAGGTCCCGACGGCGGTATTTGCGGGCGCCCTTCAGTCCGAGCTCGGCGCTCGTGACACTGACCTGCTTCGCAACGTCAGATTCGTTGAACAGCGCGACTGCCAGATCCCCTCCCTGCAGTGGCTTCACAATGACGTGTACGTCGTCATTCATGCGAATGCGCCGGCCTTGGGTCCCCAGGGGATCCTGGTCTACCGCGATCACCTCCTTGTTGAGCAGGATGTCGAGGTTCGCCTGCTGGATGGTTCGCAGGTCGGTCCCGATCAGAAGCGGTGCCGCCATCATCGCCCAGAGCGCGAAATGGCTGCGATACTCGGTCTCACTCATCCCGCCATTGCCGACCTCCAGCATGTCCGGATCATTCCAATGACCGGGCCCGGCTTCGCTGTTCAACACTACATTCTGCTTGAAGATTTTCAACATCGACGCGTACTTGTCCTGGATATCTCCAGTCGTGCGCCAGGAGTTCGCGCCCACCATCGGCCCGCCCGCCCACTTCCAAGGCTGGTTCTCGCCCCATTCGCACACGGCATAGAAGATCGGACGGCCGGTCTTACGCAACGCCTCGCCCATGGCCGTGTAGCGCTGCCTGGCATCGATTTTCTGGTTGTTGCAATTGTCGTACTTGAGATAATCCACGCCCCAGGACGCGAACAGAGCGGCGTCCTGCGCCTCGTGGCCCAGTCCACCGGGAAATCCTCGATTCTCCTTCATCGGTTCGCACGTCCAGGTTCCGGCACTGGAATACAAACCAAATTTCAAACCCTTGCTGTGAACGTAGTCGGCGAGCGCTTTGATGCCACTGGGAAAGCGTACGGGATTTGGCATCAGGTTGCCCGAGGGGTCACGCTGCCAATTGGCCCAGCAATCGTCGATGTTGATGTACCGGTAGCCCGCATCCTTCAACCCGAGCGCGACGAACTTGTCGACGATCGCGCGAATCATCGTCTCGTTGAACTCATCCCGGCAGTGGGTGGAATTCCAGTTGTTGAAACCCATTTGTGGCGTCGGCGCGATCTCCGAGGCACTCGGAGTGGCATGGGCTTCAACGAACATCGCAATGCCCAGAATGACCATGCACGCGCGTAATGCGGTAATCCTCATCGGAAAGCCCCCTCGTTTGCGACAGACAGGTCCGACCACCGGATCAGAATGAGTCCGGCGGATCCGGAATAATCATATAGATCATATAGCATAACTCCCCGAGCAGGTCGCCATGCCACATACCCCCTCGCGCCGTTCCTTCCTGAAGCTCTCCGCGGCGGCCATTGCTGCCTCCTCGGCCAAGCTCACTGGCGCCGCATCCGGCTCCAGCCGCATCGCTATCCATACTGACAGTTCCACGCTGGTTCGCAGCGAGCCAGTTCAGTACGCGCTCGGCATTCTCCGCGACACGGTCACTACCACGCATCTCACAGACGACGACTCTGCTGCCGCGTTGTACATTGCCATCGCATCGCCTGACAGCTCGTTGGCCAAGCCATTTTCGCGCAACTCCTCGGTAACGCAGCCGGAAACCGTCGCGATCATCCCCGGCTCCCACATGGGCAAACCCGCCATCCTCGTCACTGGAACCGACGCGCGTGGCATCGTGTACGGCCTGCTCGAACTCGCCGACCGTGTTCGCTCGTCGCACGCCCCTCTCTCCGCGCTCCATCTCACCGCACCGTTCATCGAGACCACTCCCAACAAGGTCCGTAGTGTCTCGCGTGGGTTCTGCTCGGAGATCGAAGACAGACTTTGGTACTACAACCGAGCCTTCTGGATAAATTACCTCGACACTCTCATCGCCGCGCGCTTCAACCGTTTCGCTCTCACGTTCGGTCTCGGCTATGACTTCCCCCGCAATGTCACCGGCGACTATTTTCACTTCCCGTACCCCTATCTCGTAGAGGTTCCGGGCTACGAACATGTCAACATCGAACCCGCACTCCAGCCCGGGGAGCGCCAGCGCAATCTCGAGACTCTTCAGTTCATCGCCGCCGAGACCGCCCGCCGCGGCCTCGAGTTCCAGCTCGGCATCTGGACCCACGCCTATCAGTGGACCGATTCACCTGACTCCGACCACCGCATTGTCGGTCTGACACCCCAGACTCACGCGACCTACTGTCGAGACGCATTAGCGCTGCTCCTGAAGGCCTGTCCCCAAATCACTGGCCTCACCCTTCGCATTCACGGCGAGTCCGGTATCCCCGAAGGCAGCTATCCATTTTGGAAGACGCTCTGGGAGGCAGTTTCTACAGCGCGTACACCGCAAGGCGAGAGGCGCATCATCGAGCTCGACTTGCACGCCAAAGGCCTCGACCCTGAGACCATCACGATTGCCCGCGCTACTGGAATGCCCGTCAAATGCGGTGCCAAGTTCTGGGCGGAGCATTGCGGCCTCGGTTACCATCAGGCCGATATTCGCGCCGCCGAATATCCCCGCCAGGGTGTCACGGGCACTTTTGCCGTCTCCAACGGTGCGCGCAATTTCACCCGCTACGGCTTCGGCGACTTCTATCGGAAAGACTTCGGCATCGAGCTTCTCTACCGCGTTTGGCCCGGCACGCAGCGCCATCTCCTCTGGGCCGACTCCCGGCTTGCCTCCGGCTACGGTCGCGCCGCCAACTTCTGCGGAGCCGCCGGCATGGAGATCATGGAGCCGCTCTTCTTCAAAGGCCGCGAAGGCTCCGGCCAACCCGGCGGTCGCGACGCGTACGCTGAAACGTTGTTAAAGGCTCCAAAGGAAGAATCCGCAGCGTTACATCCCGAAGATCTCGACAGTGCAAAGTTCATCCTGACCTACATGACTTGGGGCCGCCATCTCTACAATCCAGACACCGACCCAGCCATCCAACACCGCACATTCGCCAGGCAGTTCGGCGTGGCCGGCTCTGCACTCGAGACTGCGCTCGCCGCCTCCAGCCGCATACTGCCGCTCATCACGACAGCTTGGCTTCCCTCAGCCTCCAACCACGAATTCTGGCCGGAGATGCTGACCACTGTCCAAGTGCTCCCGTATACAGAACCCCCGCTTTACACCGACAATCCCGCGCCACATAACGTATCCGCCATCTCGCCGCTCGATCCGCAGCTCTTCACCACCATCGGTCAGCACGCGGAAAATCTCGTGAACAACAAACGGGACGCGCGCTACAACACCAGTGAGGTCATCAGCTGGCTCGAATTGCTCG
>Ga0105240_10013169_pt1 | contig 11377 bp, 9 predicted proteins | sample KBSC54metaG_FD_80426 | JGI IMG/M metagenome (GOLD analysis project Ga0105240, IMG submission 80426) | Corn rhizosphere microbial communities from Kellogg Biological Station, Michigan, USA - KBS C5-4 metaG | ecosystem: Host-associated > Plants > Roots > Rhizosphere > Soil | place: Michigan, USA...
AGCACGATCCGTCGATCTTCACCAAGTCCGGCCTGATGACCGGCCTCGGCGAGCAGCGGCTGGAGGTCCATCAGGTGATGGACGACATGCGCTCCGCCGACATCGATTTCCTGACCATGGGCCAGTATCTCCAGCCCACCCCGCGCCATGCGAAGGTGGAGGAATTCACGACGCCGCAGGCCTTCGCCGCTTATGCCGCGATCGCGCGCGCCAAGGGTTTCCTGCTGGTCGCGGCCTCGCCGCTGACGCGCTCGAGCTATCATGCCGGCGACGATTTCGCGAAGATGCGCGCGGCGCGCGAGGCGAAGCTGGCGAAGACGAACGCCTGACGCCTGAAACCGTTCGGGCTGAGCTTGTCGAAGCCCAGTCCTTCCCCTTTGGGGGCAGGAAAAGAGAAAGGCAGCCCTTCGACACGCTCAGGGCGAACGGACTGAAAGCGATCGATGCCCCGCCACGCCGAGACCCGCCAGCTGCCCTACAGCCCCGAGCAGATGTTCGATCTGGTCGCGGACGTGGCACGCTACGGCGAGTTCCTGCCCTGGGTGGTCGCGGTGCGGGTGCGATCGGATGACGCGCACGAGATGGTCGCGGACCTCGTGGTCGGCTTCAAGGGCATCTCCGAGCGCTTCACCTCGAAGGTCAACAAGGCGCGGCCGGGCCGCATCCATGTCGACTATCTCGAAGGGCCGCTCCAGCATTTGACCAACGACTGGGGCTTCCGGCCGGACGGGCAGGGCGGCACCCTCGTCGATTTCGCGGTCGATTTCGCCTTCAAGTCCCGCATCTTCGAAATGCTGGCCGGCCAGGTGTTCGACAAGGCGCTGCGCAAGATGATCGGCGCCTTCGAGACGCGCGCCGCGCAGCTTTACGGGGCGACGGGCGACGCCGGAGGGGTGAGGGCCTCGCCGACGCCGGGCGGCGGGGCGGGAAGCAGCAGCTCGAGCGCGCACAACGCCGCCTGAAGCCGGATCCCGGCGCGGCCGAGATCGCCGAATTCGCGCTTGTCCGCCACCACGTCGTCCGGATCCCCGGAGCGCGAGGCGCGCGCGAACACCACGGTGCCCACCGGCTTCTTCTCGGAGCCGCCGCCGGGGCCGGCAATGCCGGTGATCGCCACGCCGATATCGGCGTTGGTCTTCTGGATCGCGCCCTGCGCCATCGCCCAGGCGGTCGCCACCGAGACCGCGCCGAACGTCTCCAGCACATCGGAGGCGACGCCCAGCATCGCCATCTTCGCCTCGTTGGCATAGGTGACGAGGCCGGCCTCGAACACGTCCGAACAGCCGGCTATCTCGGTCAGCGCCGCGGAGACGAGCCCGCCGGTGCAGCTTTCCGCGACCGCGATGCGCAGGCCGGCCGCGCGATTTTCCTCGATCACGCGGCGCGCCGCGTCGATCAGTTGCGAAGGAAGATTGGATTCGCTCATGGCTCGGCCCCTTCGCCCTTTGGCGGGCAGACCGCAAGCCCCTTCACGCGGCCCGGCCCGGCGACCTCCAGCGCGAGCAGGATCGCCTCGGCCATGCCGTCGGCCCGGAGATTGCCGGCGATCTCCACCATCGAATCGATCTTCTCGCAGTCCTTCAACGGGACATGATCCTCGATCTGCTGGCCGACGAACTGGCGGGCGAGGCCGGTGATCGTGTCCTCGGAGGCGAAACCCGCGAGATTCTGGCCGGTCGCCTCCTGGATCGCCTGACGGGCGGCGGCGGGATCGACCGGCGCCTCCACCCGGTAGCGGTTGGCGAGGCCGACGCCCTCGTTGGACAGGAAGGCATCGGCGGGCAGGGCCGGCCGGCACCGCTGGGCCAAAGCCTCGACCGCGTCGGGCAGAGCGAGGCGGATCAAGGTGCGCATGTCGTGATGCGGGATGCAGGCGGGGCGCTCGGCCTGGGCCTGGGCGGCGAGGAGGGCCGACGCGCCGATTCCCCATACCGTTCGGTTCGAGCAGCTTCGAGCGACGTCGAGAAGCGTCCGTCGAGAACGAGCCACAGCGCGCGACTTCTCGACTGCGGGTCTCGACTGCGCTCGACCCTTCGCTCGAAGCGAACGGAGCAAGGACAAGAGGCGCTTCATCATTCCGCCGGCAACCTTACACTGGCGACGGCCTGCGCCGCCATCCCCTCGCGCCGCCCCGTGAAACCCAGTTGCTCGGTGGTGGTCGCCTTCACGCTCACCCGGCCGATCGGCAGCGCCAGCAGCGCCGCGATCCGCTCGCGCATCGCCTGGCGGTGCGGGCCGACCTTGGGCGCTTCGCAGATGATGGTGAGGTCGACATGGTCGATGATCCCGCTTTGGGCCGCGACGAGGCTGGCGGCGTGCTGGAGGAAGGTGCCCGAATCGGCTCCCTTCCAACGCAGATCGGAGGGCGGGAAGTGGCTGCCGATGTCGCCGTCCGCGATCGTGCCGAGCAAGGCGTCGGTGATGGCGTGGAGGCCGACATCGGCGTCGCTGTGGCCGGCCAGCGCCTGCGTGTGCGGGATCCTGAGACCGCACAGCATGACATGGTCGCCCTCCGCGAAGGCGTGGACATCATAGCCCATGCCGGTGCGTGACGTCATGGCGGCGCCCAGCCGCGCCTCGGCGGCGGCGAAATCGGCCTCGTGGGTGAGTTTCTCGAGCATGGCGTCTCCGGGGACGGCGAGGACAATATGGCCGGCGGCCCGCGCGACCTGCGCGTCGTCGGTGGGCTCCGCGTCGCCCGTCCAGCCCTGATGGGCGGCGAGGATGGTGTCGTAGCGGAAGGCCTGCGGGGTCTGCACCCGCGCCAGCCCCTCGCGCGAGACGGTGTCGCCCAGCGTGCCGCCTTCGGCGCGCACCAGCGTGTCGACCACGGGCAGGGTGGGAATGGCGCCCTCCGCCTCGTCGAGCGCGGCGAGCAGCCGGTCGATCACGGGGGCGGGGAGGAAGGGGCGGGCGGCGTCGTGGATCAACACCCGGCCCGCACCGCCGATCGCCTCCAGCCCGGCGCGCACCGATTCCCGCCGCGTCTCGCCGCCGGGGGATGACGTCACCGCGCGGCCGCTGAGCGCCTCGGCAAGCTGGTCCTGCTGGCCGGCCCCGATCACGACGTGCACCGCGTCGATCGCCGGATGGGCCATGAGCGCATCGACCGCGCGGGCGATCACCGGCACGCCGGCCACGGCACGATATTGCTTGGGGACGCCGCCGCCCATGCGGGAGCCGCTGCCTGCCGCCACGATCAGCGCGACCGTCCTGTTCTTATCCATAAGTCGGGCCGATTAGCCGAGCCTGTGCTTGCCCGCCAGCCGGTTTCGGGCTAGGCGACTGCCTCTTTTTCAGGCAATTTGTGAAATCCATGCGCGAGCCGCTTCTCAAGCCGATCCGGATCGGCCCCGTCACCATCGACACGCCGGTGATCCTGGCGCCGATGACCGGCGTGTCCGATCTGCCGTTCCGCAAGATGGTGCGGCGCTACGGATCGGGCCTCAACGTCACCGAGATGATCGCCTCGCAGGCGGCGATCCGCGAGACGCGCCAGTCGATCCAGAAAGCCGCATGGGATCCGGTCGAGGAGCCCGTCTCGATGCAGCTCGTCGGCTGCTCGCCCAACGAGATGGGCGAGGCGGCGAAGCTCAACGAGGATCGCGGCGCGGCGATCATCGACATCAACATGGGGTGCCCGGTCCGCAAGATCGTGAACGGGGACGCCGGCTCGGCCCTGATGCGCGACCTGCCGCTCGCCACCGCGCTGATCGAGACGACGGTGAAGGCGGTGTCCGTGCCCGTCACGCTCAAGATGCGGATGGGCTGGGATCATGATAGCCTCAACGCGCCGGAGCTGGCCCGCATCGCCGAGGATATCGGCGTGAAGATGGTGACGGTCCACGGCCGCACCCGCAACCAGCTCTACAAGGGCACGGCGGACTGGGCGTTCATCCGCCGGGTGAAGGAGGCCGTCTCCATCCCCGTCATCGCCAATGGCGACATCTGCACGCCCGACGATGCCGAGGAGGCGCTGCGCCAGTCCGGCGCCGATGGCGTGATGATCGGGCGCGGCGCCTATGGCCGGCCCTGGCTGCTCGGCCAGACGATGCGCTACCTGCTCACCGGGGAACGCCTCGCCGATCCTTCGCTCGACGAACAATATGCCGTGATCGTCGAGCATTACGAGATGATGCTGACGCATTATGGCAGGGAGACCGGCGTCAACATGGCGCGCAAGCATCTCGGCTGGTACACCAAGGGGCTGCACGGTTCGGCCGACTTCCGCAACACGGTGAACCAGGTGCCCGATGCGGGGCAGGTGCTCCGCATGCTCGACGAATTCTACGCCCCATGGCGCTCCCGGGCGGCCGCTTGATCCGCTTCCGCCGGGGGGAGGCGGAAGGAACGTCGACGCCGTCGCCGGCCGAGCTGTTCGCCGCCTTGCCGACGGCCATGCTGGTGATCGACGGTGCCGGCATGGTGCAGGATTGCAACCCGCCCGCCGAGGCCCTGCTCAACCTTGCGCGCGTCGTCGTCGTCGGCCGCACGATCGAGGAGATGATCGGCCACGCAATGACCTCGATCGCGCCCGACCAGCCGGTCGCGGCCTATGACACCGACATGGTGATTCCCGGCGGCCGCCATTATCGCGGCGACATCATGGTGGCGCCGCTGCCCGATCGGCCGGGCTGGCGGGTGGTCATGATCCACGGCCGCGCGCATCACGATTTGTCCGCCCGGCGCGGCGAGCAGAGCAGCCGCGGCCTGCCGGGTGCCGCCGCCGCCTCCCTGCTGGCGCACGAGATCAAGAATCCGCTCTCGGGCATACGCGGCGCCGCGCAATTGCTCGAAAGCGGCGCGCCGCCCGAGCAGGCGGAGCTCACCGGCCTGATCCGGGGCGAGGTCGATCGCATCACGCGGCTGATCGATCGCATGGAGGGCCTGTCCGATACCCGCCCACGCCCGCGCGAGCCGCTCAACATCCATTCGGTGCTCGGCCATGCGCGCGACCTCGCCCGCGCCGGCTTCGGGTCGAACCGCAGCATCCGCGAGCTCTACGATCCGTCGCTGCCCGACGTGCTCGGCAATCGCGACGCGCTGGTCCAGGTCGTGCTGAACCTCCTCAAGAATGCCGCCGAGGCGACCGGGGAGGGCGGGATCATCACGCTGACCACCGCCTATCGCCACGGTGTCTCGGTGGCGAGCCTCGGTGGCGGCCAGCGTGTCGCCTTGCCGATCGAGCTGTGCGTGATCGATGACGGGCCGGGCGCGCCCGATGCGCTGGTCGACCATCTCTTCGATCCGTTCGTCACCTCCAAGCCCGCCGGCAGCGGCATCGGCCTCGCCCTGGTCGACAAGCTGGTGGGGGAGATGGGCGGCATCATCGAATATGCCCGCGAAGGCCATCCGGAACGCACCGTGTTCCGCCTGCTGCTCCCGCGCGCGCCGGCCCGAGGAAAGTGACGTCATGACCACATTGTCCGGCCGCATCCTGGTGGTGGACGACGATGCCGCGATCCGCACCGTGGTGCGCGAGGCGCTGCGGCGCGCGGGCCATGTCGTGGAGACGGCGGGGACGGTCGCCGACATGCGGCGCTCGCTCGGCAGCTTCGCGCCCGACGTGCTGGTCACCGACGTCATGCTGCCCGATGGCGACGGCCTCGATCTGGTGCCGGAGATCCTGAGCCTCCATCCCGGCCTGCCCGTGATCGTGCTGTCGGCGCGCAACACGCTGGCGACGGCGGTGCGCGCGACCGAGCAGGGCGCCTTCGACTATCTGCCCAAGCCCTTCGATCTGGAGGAACTGGGCCGTGCCGTCTCCGGCGCGCTGGCCGGGCGCATCGCCGCCAATGACGAGGGCGAGACCGAGCGCCACGATCTGCCGCTGATCGGCCGCTCGCCGGCGATGCAGGTGGTGTACCGCACCATCGCGCGCGTGCTGTCCAACGATCTCACCGTGTTGATCCTGGGCGAGAGCGGCACCGGCAAGGAACTGGTCGCCCGCGCCATCCACGATCTCGGGCCACGTGGACCGAAGCCTTTCGTGCCGGTCAACATGGCGGCGATCCCGCGCGAGTTGATCGAGAGCGAGCTGTTCGGCCACGAGCGGGGCGCCTTTACCGGCGCCGCGCAGCGCACCGCCGGCCGTTTCGAGCAGGCGGCGGGCGGCACGCTGTTTCTCGACGAAATCGGTGACATGCCGCTGGAGGCCCAGACCCGCCTGCTGCGCGTGCTGCAGGAAGGCGAGTTCACCACCGTCGGTGGGGCGCGCCACATCAAGGCCGATGTCCGCGTCATCGCCGCCACCCACAAGGATATCGAGCGGATGGTCGCGGAGGGGGGCTTCCGCGAGGATCTCTATTACCGGCTGAACGTCGTGCCCGTCCGGCTGCCTGCGCTGCGGCAACGGATCGAGGATGTCGGCGAGCTCGCCCGCCATTTCCTCGATCGCGCCGCCGCCGACGGCCTGCCGCGCAAGTCGCTCGACGAAGGCGCGGTGCAGCGCCTCGTCCGCCACAACTGGCCGGGCAATGTCCGCGAGCTGGAAAATCTCATGCGCCGCCTCGCCGCTCTGGTGCGCGAGGATCGCATCGGGGGGCCGGCGATCGACGGGCAATTGGGCGATGCCGCCGCCGAATCGACCCCGGCGATGGAAAGCGACAGCGGCGTCGCCGGCGCCGTCGAGCTGCATCTCGCCCGCTATTTCGGAAGCTTCGGCCGCGATCTGCCGCCCGACGGCCTCTACGAGCGGCTGCTTGCCGAGATCGAGCCGCCCTTGCTGAAAATGGCGATGAGCGCGGCCAAGGGCAACCAGATCCGCGCCGCCCGCCTGCTCGGCATCAACCGGAACACCCTGCGCAAGAAGCTGACCGAGCGCGGCATCGACCCGGCGGCGGCCCGGCGGGGGTAGGGGCTGTCCCCATTTCCTCCCCATTTCGTCATGCCAGCGGACGCTGGCATCTCCCGTAGGTCGGACGCCGTGCTTCATCTTCATGGGACCCCAGCTTTTGCTGGGCGACGACAGCGCAAGGCGATAACGAGAACGAAGATGCCGTTTCGAAGGTTGGTAATGGCAGAAAAATGCTCGTCCGCTTCAAACGCATGACAGATCGTTAACACCAATCGGCCCGATACGTGTTGTATCGGCAACGCCCTGTGGTAGAACCGCCACGATGGACGCGGCGCAAGCTTCCAACGCCCCCGACACGACCGACCGGCTTCCCCGCTGGCGTCGCCGATTCGCGGTCCTGCAACGGCGCGGCACGCTGATCGCGGCGGTCGAAATCCTCACCGTCATCGCGGCGCTGGTGATCCTCGTCGGTACCTGGGCCTTTGTTTCGCGCTCCGGCTCGCCCGAAACCTTGCTGACACCGCCGGTCGTCGCGCTGCTTCTGGTCGCCAATCTCGTACCGTGGATCGGTATCCTCGTGCTGGTCGCGCGTCGCATCGCCCGCAGACGAGTCGGGGGATCGAGCGGAGGGCGGCTGCATGTTCGCCTCGTCGCGACCTTTTCGGCCGTGGCGGCGCTGCCGACGCTGCTGGTGGTGATCTTCGCCTCGCTGCTCTTCCAGTACAACGCCGCCTTCTGGTTCTCGGACAATGCGCGCACCGTGCTGGAGGGCTCGGACCGCGTGGCGCAATCCTATGTGCGGGAGAATGGCGAGGCGCTGCGGGGCGAAATGGTCGCTATGGCCGGCAATTTCCGCGAGGCGCTGTCGGCGGTCACGACGCTGGACGATCCGCGCATGCCGGCCTTCCTCGTCCAGCAATATACCTATCGCCATCTCTACGAGCTGGCGCTGATCGGCATCGGATCGGATGGCGCACCCCATATCCTGCTGTTCACCAACCTCGCGTCCAACCGGACGGCAGCGGACCTGCTCCCCCTCGCCGACGTCGCGGTCCTGGACCGGGGTGCGACCCTCAGCAACGTCGCCAGCAACCGGCTGGAGGCGCGGATCGTGGTCGATCCCAAGGCCCATCTCTATCTCTACGCATCGCGTCGGGTCGATCCGCTGGTGGTCGCGCAGGCGACGCGCGCGCGATCGGCGCTGGGCGACTATACCAGCCTGCTGAATCGTTCGCGCACGCTCCAGCTGCGCTTCAATGCGGCGCTGCTGGTGGTGTCGCTGCTCATCGTCGGCGCGGCGATCTGGATCGCCTTCACCGTCGCCAACCGGCTGACCCAGCCGATCACCGATCTGGTCGGCGCGGCGCGGCGGATCACGCTGGGCGACCTTTCGGTGCGGGTGCCGCCGGCCGTGCGCCGCGACGAGGTCGGCTCGCTCGCCACCGCCTTCAATCGCATGACCCGCCGGCTGGAAGAGCAGACCGGCGCGCTGGTCTCCGCCAACGCCCAGCTCGACCAGCGCCGCGCGCTCACCGAGGCGGTGCTGTCCGGCGTCAGCGCCGGCGTGATCTCCGTCGACGGCGAGCGGCGTATCCGCCTGTCCAACCAGTCCGCCGACCGCATGCTGAGGGCGGGCGAGGGCGGCGCGATCGACCGCCCGCTCGCCGAGGTTTCGCCCGAGCTCGACCGGCTGATCGGCGAGGGACAGCGCGAATCGATCGTGCAGATCGCGTCGGGCGGCGAGATGCGCACGCTGGCGGTGACGCTGGTGCCGTCCGACAGCGGCCATGTCCTCACCTTCGACGACATCACCCAGCAGCTGCTCGACCAGCGCCGCGCCGCCTGGTCCGACGTGGCGCGCCGCATCGCGCACGAGATCAAGAATCCGCTCACCCCGATCCAGCTCGCCGCCGAACGCTTGCAGCGGCGATACGGCAAGGACGTGCCCGCCGACGACACCGTGTTCGAGCGGCTGACCCAGACGATCGTCCGCCAGGTCGGCGACATGCGCCGCATGGTCGACGAGTTCAGCTCCTTCGCCCGCGTGCCCAAGCCGGTCTTCCGGCCCGAGCCGATCGTGGAGATCGCGCGGCAGGCCCTGTTCCTGCACGAAGTGGCTCATCCCGCGATCCGCTTCTCGCTGGACGCACCGGACCCGTCGCCGATCGTCGTGTGCGATCGCCGGCTGTTCGGCCAGGCACTCACCAACATCGTCAAGAACGCCGCCGAAGCCATTGTCGAGAAACATGAAGAGGGCGAACCGGTCAGCGGCGCGATCGAGATGATCATCCGCGCCAGCGCCAATCGCCTCGCCATCCAGCTGAGCGATACCGGCATCGGCCTGCCCGCCGAGCGCGAGCGGCTGACCGAACCCTATATGACGACGCGCGCCAAGGGCACGGGCCTCGGCCTCGCCATCGTCAAGAAGATCGTCGAGGAGCATTTCGGCACGATCGGCTTCACCGATCGGCCGGGCGGCGGCACCACCGTCTCGATCCTGCTCGACACCGATACGCTCGCCCCGCTGGCGGGCGGCCAACCCGACACCGATGGGGCCGGCGACGAGGCTCGCCCCGAACTGACTCGCATGAAGGCCGGATGACGCCATGGCACTGGACGTATTGATCGTCGACGATGAGCAGGACATTCGCGAACTGGTCGCGGGTGTGCTGGAGGATGAGGGCTATGGCGCCCGCACCGCCGCCAACAGCGACGATGCGCTGGCGGCGATCCGCGAGCGCCGGCCGAGCCTCGTGCTGCTGGACGTGTGGCTGCAGGGCTCGAAGCTCGACGGGCTCGACCTGCTCGACGAGATCAAGCGCCGCGATCCGTCGATCCCGGTGCTGGTGATTTCCGGCCACGGCAATCTCGACACCGCCGTCGCCGCGATCCGGCGCGGCGCCACCGACTTCATCGAAAAGCCGTTCGAGGCCGAGCGCCTGCTCCTGCTCGTCGCCCGCGCGACCGAGACCGAGCGGCTGAAGCGCGAAAATGCCACGCTGCGCGCGCAGGTCGGGCAGGACGAGGAGCTGAACGGCCAGTCGGCGGCGATCAACCAGGTCCGCGCGACGCTCAAGCGCGTGGCGGGGACAGGGAGCCGGGTGCTCATCACCGGGCCGGCCGGTGTCGGCAAGGAGGTGGCGGCGCGCCTGCTCCACGTCTGGTCGACCCGCACGCGCGCGCCCTTCGTGGTCGTCTCCGCCGCGCGCATGACGCCCGAGCGCGTCGAGGAGGAATTGTTCGGCGTGGAGGAGGGCGGCGACGTCCAGCGGCCCGGCCTGCTCGAACAGGCGCATGGCGGCACCCTTTTCCTCGACGAGATCGCCGACATGCCGCTCACCACCCAGGCGCGCATCCTGCGCGTGCTGACCGACCAGAGCTTTACCCGCGTCGGCGGCACGCAGATGGTGAAGGTCGACGTGCGCGTCGTCTCCGCCACCGCGCGCAACCTGCAGGACGAAATCGAGGCGCGCCGCTTCCGCGAGGATTTATTCTATCGGCTCAACGTCGTGCCGGTGAATCTTCCGGCGCTTTCCGAACGGCGCGAGGACATTCCCGCGCTCGTCCAGCATTTCGCCGCGCGCTATGCCGCCGAGCGGCGCGTGGCGACGCCGGAGATCGCGGCCGAGGCGCTCGCCGCCCTGCAGGCCTATGATTGGCCGGGCAATGTCCGCCAGCTCCGCAACATCGTCGAGCGCACGCTGATCATGGCGCCGGTCGACCGGCTCGGCCGCATCGATGCCGACATGCTGCCCGGCGAGATCCTGTCCGACCAGGCGCAGCTGGCGCCGGGCAATGCCGCCAAGTCGATCATGGGCACGCCGCTGCGCGAGGCGCGCGAGACGTTCGAGCGCGAATATCTGCGCGTCCAGATCCGCCGTTTTTCCGGCAACATCTCGCGCACCGCGACCTTCATCGGCATGGAACGATCGGCCCTGCACCGCAAGCTCAAGTCGCTGGGGCTCGTCGACATGAAGGACGGCGAGGAGTAGACTCCAAGTTCGTCCGATAAATCGTTGCCGGAACGGCAGGGCGTGCTTACATGTTCGCAGGTGCGGAATCGACAATCGTCGCCCGATCGCACTGTGCATGCGTGAAAGACCGAAGGAAGAGCGAGAATGAGCCCGGAAGAGACTCCCGCTGATGAGGCTCCGGCCGAAAAGCCGGCCCGCTTGGCGCGCAAGAAGTTGAGCCCTACATTCGGTGCCCTGCCTCCCGAGCCGGAAGCGGTATCGGAGCCGGAAGCAGCACCAGCGCCGGAGGCGCCCAAGCCCGAGGCCAAGGCCAAGACCACCCGCGGGAAAGCACCCGCCAAGAAGACCGGAGACAAGAAAGCCGTGTCCGAAAAACCGAACAATCTCCAGGACATGTTCCTGAATGCTCTGCGCAAGTCGAAGACGCCGGTGACGATGTTCCTCGTCAAGGGCGTGAAGCTGCAGGGCATCATCACCTGGTTCGACAATTTTTCCGTGCTGCTGCGGCGCGACGGCCAGTCGCAGCTGATCTACAAGCACGCCATCTCCACGGTGATGCCCGCCCACCCGATCGACCTCGCGCCGATCGAGAAGGCCTTCGCCGAGA
>Ga0105240_10013172_pt1 | contig 11376 bp, 9 predicted proteins | sample KBSC54metaG_FD_80426 | JGI IMG/M metagenome (GOLD analysis project Ga0105240, IMG submission 80426) | Corn rhizosphere microbial communities from Kellogg Biological Station, Michigan, USA - KBS C5-4 metaG | ecosystem: Host-associated > Plants > Roots > Rhizosphere > Soil | place: Michigan, USA...
TCGTGCACATGCAAAAGCCCTTGAACGGCGGTGACGGCCTGCCGCCCGACGGCGGCGGGGTCACCCTGACGGGCCACTGAGCGCCACGCCTACGGCCTCGGCGTGTCCGGATTCGTCCGTCAAACGTCATTTCCCGATGGCGCGGATCGGTCCAGCGTGCCGGGCGTCGCAATCTAGATCCCAACGAGCTGGGGAGCCCCCGCCATGTCCATCGCCTCACGTCGCCTTTTCCTGCAAGCCGGCGTCCTCGGCGCGGCCTGCGCCTGCGCGGGCGTCGCGCTCGCCCAGAGCGCGCCGGCGCCATCGTCCGGCAAGTTCGTCTGCCCGCCCTGCGGCTGCGCCGCCGACGGCAAGGTGTTCGACGCGCCCGGCACCTGCCCGGAGTGCGGCATGACCCTGGTGCCGAAGCCCGCCGAGGCCCCGAAGGACGCCGCCAGCCCGCCCAAGGCCGACGCCGGCGGCGGCCTCACCGCCCGCTGAGCTTTCCCTACTAAAAGTTTAGTTGACGGCCGCCGGCCCCAGGGATCACCATCTCCGAACGATTTAGGAGACTGGCCTTGGCGACATCCTCCCGTGGGCGGGCGAGCGGCGTGCTGACGCCGCTGGAGCTGCAGATCATGCAGGTCCTGTGGGACGCCGGGCCGAGTCCGGTCGCGGCCGTGCAGGAGAAGCTCGGCTCCGACCTCGCCTACACCACCGTCCAGACCATGCTGAACGTGCTGCTGCGCAAGAAGAAAGTGCGCCGCACCCAGGTTGGCCGCGCCTTCGCCTACGAGGCGGCGGTGAGCCGCGAGGGCGCGGTCGGCGCGGCGCTGAAGGACCTGGTCTCGCGCATGTTCGGCGGCTCGGGCGAGGCCCTGCTGATGGCCCTGATCGACACCCGCCAGGTCACCCCCGAACAGATCGCGCGCGCGTCGAAGCTGGTGGCCCGCGACGCGGGCGAAGAGGAGTCCCGGTGATGCCGCCCGACGAAACCCTGCAACAGCTCCTCGCCGGCTACCTCCTGAACGCCGTCTGGCAAGTGCCGGTGGTGGCGGTCTGCGCCTTGGCGATCTCCCGGTTCGCCGGCCTCTCGGCGCAGGCGAAGAACGGCGTGTGGCTGGGCTTCCTTGGCCTGGCGGCGGTCTTGCCCGCGGTCTCGCTCGCCGCCCTGCTGCCGCCGGCCACGCCCACCGTGGCCCTGGCGCCCGCGAGCGCCGGCGAGCCCCTGGCGGCGTCCGCGCCCGCCGTCGTGCATCCCGCGCCGGCGCTGGCGCCCGCCATGGCGCTGCCGTCGTGGTCGGTCTGGATCATGGTCGCGCTGGTCGCCCTGGTGGCCACCGTGCTGGTGGTGCGCCTGGCCGTAGCCGCGGCCGCCGCGCGGCGGCTGGTGCGCGCCTCGGAGCCGGCCGAACTGCCCCGCGAGGCGGTGCAGGCCGTGGAGCGGCTGGCCCGCGCGTACGACCGCATCCCGCCGCCGATCCGCCGATCGGCCGGCATCGGCAGCCCAGCCGTCGTCGGCGCTGTGCGGCCGGTGATCCTGATCCCGGACGGCCTGGCCGCCGCGCCGGGCGATCTCACCGCCGCCCTGTTGCACGAGATGGCTCACGTGGTCCGCCGCGACTATGCGGTGAACCTCGCCTGCGAGGTGCTGTCCCTGCCCGTGGCCTGGCACCCGGCGCTGGCGGGCCTCAAGGCCGGGGTCAGCCGCAGCCGCGAGCTCGCCTGTGACGCCATGGCGGCCGGCGCCATGGCCTCGCCCAAGACCTACGCCCGCTGCCTAGTCTCGCTCGCCCAGTCGCTGAGCGCGCCGGCGGCTCCGGCCCAGGCGGCCATGGCCGTCGGCCTCTTCGGCCGCAGCGATCTGGAGGATCGCCTCATGCACCTGATGACGCCCCGCGAAACCGAGCCGAAAGCCGTGCGCGCCGCGCGGCTGTGCGGCCTGGCCGCCGTGGGCGCGAGCCTGATGGCCTCGGCCGCCCTGCTGCACGTGACCCCGGTCTTCGCGCAGCCCGTGCGCCCGGTGGCCGCCGCCCCCCTGGCCGGCGCGAGCCCCGCCGCTCCGGTGACGCCCGCGACCGCCGCCGAAGCCCAGGCCCGCGCCGACGCGGGCCCCGCGCCCGCCCCTACGCCTCGCGCCCACCGCCACCATTCGGGCATGATCGTGTCCCGCGACGGCGTGATCATCGATTCCTTCGACGGCGGCTATCGCCACAGCTTCACGGCCTCCGACGGCCATCAGATGACCGTCTACAACGACGACCCGAAGGAGCCGACGATCGACCAGCAGCGGCAGTGGGAAGACGCTGAGCGCCGGGCGCAGGCCGCGGCCGACAAGGCCGAGAAGATGATCAACTCGCCGGAGTTCAAGGCGCGCATCGCCAATGCCCAGGCGCGCGCCGCGGAGGCCGAGAAGCGGGTTAATTCGCCGGAGTTCAAGGCCCGCATCGCCGCGGCCCAGGCCCGCGCCGCGGAGGCCGAGGCTCGGGTCAATTCGCCCGAGTTCAAGGCCCGCATCGCCGACGCCGAGAAGCGCGCGGTGGAGGCGGAGAAGATGGTCAATTCGCCTGAGTTCAAGGCGCGGATCGCCGACGCCCAGAAGCGCGCGGTGGAGGCGGAGAAGATGGTCAACTCGCCCGAGTTCAAGGCGAGGATCGCCGAGGCCCAGAAGCGCGCGGCGGAAGCCGAGGCGCGGGTCAACTCGCCTGAGTTCAAGGCCCGCATCGCCGCGGCCCAGGCGCGCGCCGCGGAAGCCGAGGCGCGGGTCAATTCGCCGGAGTTCAAGGCCCGCATCGCCGAGGCGCAGAAGCGCGCCGAGGAGACCAGCCGGCGGATGCAGGCGCTGGCCGAGCGCCTGCAGAAGCAGTGGGACGAGGAAGACCGCGCCGGCGCCCGCACCGCCCCTTGAGCCCCCGCTGACGCAGGCCAAGCCTCATGCTAGGGCTTGGCCATGCCGTCCTTGCGCGAACCGCCGGTCGACACCGGCGCCGACGACGTCCAGGCCCATCCGCGCCGCACCGGGATCGCCTGGTTCGACCTGGCGCTGGCGCTCAGCGCCATCTTCATCTCCGCGGTCTCGCTGGCGGTGGCCATCGAGCACGGGCGCACCGAGCGCGACCTGGTGGCCGCCAGCTCCTGGCCTTTCCTGCGGGCGCTCTACTCGAACAGCTGGGGCGACGGGGCGACGCATTTCGCGGCCATCGGCGTCTCCAACGGCGGCGTCGGCCCAGCGAAGCTGGAGAGCTACCAGGTGTTCTACGACGGCAAGCCGGCGGCGAACCAGGTCGAGCTGCTGCGCCGTTGCTGCGGCCTCGGCCCGACCCAAGAGGACTACCTGCGCGCGCTGCACAACAAGGGCATGTTCGCGATCGTCGACCATACGGTCCTGCGGCCCGGCGACGTGAGCGTCGTCCTGGGCGTGCAGCGGGGCACGGAGGTTGGCGACCGGCTCGCCGACAGCTTCCGGCGCATGGAGTTCCGCGCCTGCTACTGCTCGATCCTCGACCAGTGCTGGATCAGCAATCTGCGCAGCACCCGCGTGCAGGCGGTGAAGAGCTGTCCGGAACCCGCGGTGCGCTACGATCCGACGCCGCCGACGCTCGGGCGCTGAGGGCCCGCGCAGGCGGAAGGATTGGCTGGGGAACTAGGACTCGAACCTAGAATGACGGTACCAAAAACCGCAGTGTTACCATTACACCATTCCCCAGCAGGAATGGCCGCCAGGGGGTCGCCCGCGGAGGCGTCGAGATAGCGCAGGAGACCCCGCGATGCAACGCCCCGCGGGCCGCCCGGCCTGCGGCCCCAGGCCCGCCTTGCGGCCCTGGAACCCCTCCTCTATAAGGCGCCCTCCAAAGTCGGAGTGTGGCTCAGTCTGGTAGAGCACCGCGTTCGGGACGCGGGGGTCGCAGGTTCAAATCCTGCCACTCCGACCATTTCCCTCCCCCTGTCGATCGCCCCGCCCGACTGCGCGGTGAACTGACACTGTAAGACTTTCCGCCGCCCGGAACGGGGCGCGGGAGCAAGCGTTACCTTGACTGGCCGGAGACCTCCGCCTTGCCTCATTACCAAGTCGATCGGCGCAGCCTGCTGGTCTTCAGCGCGGCGGCCTGTGCGGCGCCCCTGGCGAGCGCCGCGGCGCAATTCACCGGCGCCGGGGTGATCTGGCAGGCCAACCAGGCCGCCTATCCGACCGCCGTCGACCTCAGCGCCCACTACCTCTTCTTCACGCCCGCCGAAGCCGCCTTCGTCGAGGCCGCCTGCGCGCGCCTGATCCCGTCCGACGCCACCGGCCCCGGCGCCCTGCAGGCCGGCGTGCCCCTGTTCCTCGACCGGCAGATGGCCGGCGACTACGGCAAGGGGAGCCGCTGGTACATGCAAGGCCCCTGGCCCAAGGGCCTGCCGACCCAGAGCTACCAGAGCCGCTATCCGCCCGCCGAGCTCTACCGGGTGGCGATCGGCGAGATCGACCGGGCGGCGGGCGCAAGCTTCGCGGGCCTGTCGAGCGCCGACCAGGACGCCTTCCTGAAAAGGCTGGAAGCCGGGACCGTGCAGCTCGCCACCGTCGACGCCAAGGCCTTCTTCGCGCTGCTGCTGCAGAACGTCATGGAAGGCTTCTTCAGCGACCCGCTCTATGGGGGCAACCGCGGGATGTCCGGCTGGCGGATGATCGGGTTCCCCGGGGCGCGCTACGACTACCGGCCCTATCTGCTGCGCTACGGCCAACCGTTCCCCCTGCCGCCGACGGCCATAGCCGGACGGGCCGAGTGGACGCGTGGGGGCCGGCCATGACCCAGACCCTGCCGTCGGTGGAGGTGCTGGTCATAGGCTTCGGCTGGACGGGCGCGATCATCGCCCAGGAACTCGCGGAGGCCGGGCTCGAGGTGCTGGCGCTGGAGCGCGGGCAGTGGCGCGACACGCCCACCGACTTCGCCACCACCTTCGCCCAGGACGAGCTGCGCTACTACTGGCGACACGACCTCTTCGAGCGGCTCAACCACGACAGCCTGACCTTCCGCAACAACGCGAGCCAGACGGCCCTGCCGATGCGCCGGCTGGGCTCCTTCCTGCCCGGCTCCAGCGTCGGCGGCGGCGGGGTGCACTGGAACGGCCAGGTCTGGCGCTTCCTGCCGTCGGACTTCGTGGCCAGGAGCCACAACCTCGCCCGCTACGGAAAGGCCTATGTCCCCGACGACATGACCATCCAGGACTGGGGCGTCATCTACGACGAGCTGGAGCCGCACTACGACAAGTTCGAATACCTGTGCGGCGTGTCCGGCAAGGCGGGAAACCTGAAGGGGGTGATCCAGCCGGGCGGCGACCCGTTCGAGGGGCCGCGGGCGCGGGAATATCCCAACCCGCCGCTGGACATGCCCTATGCGCCGACCCTGTTCGCCAAGGCGGCGGCCGGGCTGGGGCGCCATCCCTTTCCGCACCCCGCGGCCAACGCCTCGCGCGCCTACACCAACCCGCTGGGGGTGCAGCTGGGCCAGTGCACCTACTGCGGCTTCTGCGAGAAGTTCGGCTGCGGCAACTATTCGAAAGCCAGCGCCCAGACGACCATCCTGCCCGTGCTGATGCGCAAGAAGAACTTCACCCTGCGCACCGAGTCCGAGGTGCTGCGGATCGAGAAGGCGGCGGACGGGCGCAGCGTGACCGGCGTCACCTATGTGGACGCGCAAGGCCAGGAGGTCGTCCAGCCGGCGGAGCTGGTCATACTGACGGCGTTCCCGCTGCAGAACGTGCGGCTGATGCTGGTCTCGGGTATCGGCGCGCCCTACGACCCGGCGACCGGCAAGGGCGTGGTGGGCAAGAACTACACCTACCAGATGATGTCGTCGGTCAACGTCTTCTTCGAGGACAAGCTGCTCAACCCGTTCATGGGCGCGGGCGCGCTCGGCATGATGCTGAACGACTTCAACGGCGACAATTTCGACCATTCCGGCCTGGGCTTCATCGGCGGCGGCTATGTGGGCCTGATGCAGACCGGGGCGCGGCCCATCGAGACCCACCCGACGCCGGAGGGCACGCCCGCGTGGGGATCCGAATGGAAGAAGGCGATCGCCCGCGACTATCTGAAGACCGCCACCATCTCGACCCACGGGGCGGTGATGGCGCGGCGCGGCAGCTACCTGGACCTCGACCCGACCTACAAGGACGTGCTGGGCCGGCCGCTGCTTCGCATGACCTTCGACTTCTCCGACAACGAGCACCGGATGTCCGACTACCTGACCGACCGCGCCGCGGAGATCGCGCGCGCCATGGGGCCGCGGGAGATCAAGCTGAACCGCCGCAAGGGCCCCTATGACATCACCCCGTACCAGACGACGCACAACACCGGCGGGGCGATCATGGGGACCGACCCGGCGTCCAGTGCGGTCAACACCTACCTGCAGAGCTGGGACGCGCCGAACCTGTTCGTGATCGGCGGCAGCGCTTTCCCGCAGAACCCCGGCTACAACCCCATGGGCACGGTGGGCGCGCTGGCCTACCGCACCGCCGAGGCGATCAAGACGCGCTACCTGAAGGCGACGCGCCAGCCGCTGGCGCCGGCCTGAGATGCGCCGGCTCCCCGCCCTCGCCGCGCCCGTCGCCGCAGCCTTCGCCCTGGCCGCCGCGCCGGCTGTGCTCGACGCCCAGCAGATGCCGCCGGCGCCCGGCCCCTCGCCGCCGCCGGCCAGGGCCGACGCCCAGGTGCTGCTCGGCCACCACCTGGCGGTGCTCGGCGACTGCGAGGGCTGCCACAATCGCCACGGCGGCCAGCCGATGGCGGGCGGCGTGCCCCTGCCGACGCCGTTTGGCACGATCTACTCGGCGAACATCACGCCGGACCGGACGACCGGCATCGGGGCCTGGACCCAGGACGATTTCTGGAACGCCATGCACAGGGGCGTGCGCGCCGACGGGGCCAAGCTCTACCCGGCCTTTCCGTACCCCTATTTCACCCACATCACGCGGGCCGAGTCCGACGCGCTCTACGCCTATCTGAAGACCTTTCCCGCGGTGAGCTACCGGCCGCCGCCCAACAAGCTGCCCTTCCCGCTCAACATCCGCGCCCTGGTGGCCTTCTGGAACCTGCTCTACTTCAAGCCCGACAAGGCCCCCACGACCGGGCCCACGGCCGGCGAGCACATCGTCCGGGGCCTGGGCCACTGCGGCGGCTGCCACACGCCCAAGACCTTCCTGGGCGGCGACAAGACCGACCACGAGCTGGAGGGCGGCAAGATCGACAACTGGTTCGCGCCGGCGCTGACCGCCGACGCCCGCACGGGCCTGGGCGCCTGGTCGACGGCCGAGGTGGCGGAATTCCTGAAGACCGGGCGCAACGCCAAGGCCAACGGCTCGGCCTCGATGGCCGAGGTCATCCGCTTCTCCACCTCGCAGATGACCGACGACGACCGGGCCGCCATCGGCGACTATCTGCGCGCCCACCCGAGCCACGCCGCGCCCGTCGCGACGCCAAAGCCCGACCCCAGGACGATGGCCGCCGGGGAGGCGATCTATGTCGATCAGTGCGCCGCCTGCCACGCCGTCGACGGCAAGGCCGCGCCGACCTATTTCCCGCCGCTGCCCGGCGCGGCGGTGACCCAGTCGATCGACCCGACGACGGTGATCCGCTTCATCCTCTCGGGGACCCAGACGGTGGCCACCGACGCGCGGCCGACGCCGCTCTCCATGCCGAGTTTCGGCTGGAAGCTCAGCGACGACCAGGTCGCGGCCGTCGCCACCTATGTGCGCAACAGCTGGGGCAACGCCGCGCCTGCGGTCACCGCCTCCCAGGTTCGCAGCCTGCGCCGCAAGATCGGCAAGCCGGTCCAGAAGCCCTCGGCCAGCATTTAGCGGACCGGCCGCGCCGCCGGCCTTCCCGGCGCAAAGATTGTGTGCGAGAGGCGGGGCTCGGACATTGAGAGTCCTCAGGTCTTCCACGAGGCGCGCCGATCCTTAGATGAAGCAGTTCCTGATCACCGCGGCCGGGGTCTTCGCGGGCCTGCTGATCTTCATGATCGGCGTGCCCTTCGTGCTGATCGCCATGGCGGCCAGCGCCGCGGGCCCGGCGCCGATCCCCGCCAGGGCCGTGCTCGAGCTCGACCTGCGCGACCCGCTCACCGACCAGTCGCCGCAGAACGCGCTCGCGGGCCTGGCGCGGCGCGGCCACTCGGCCATGTCGATCCTCGAGGGCCTGCGCCGGGCCGAGAAGGACGATCGGATCAAGGCGGTGCTGGTGCGGCTGCCGGAGGGCGGCGTGGAGCCAGGCCTGGCCGACGAGATCCGCGGCGGCCTCAAGCACTTCCGGACCTCCGGCAAGCCGGTCTTCGCCCACAGCCAGGGCCTCTATCCGTCGGGCGTGATCACCGCGACCTACATGATTGGGGCTGCGGCCGACGAGCTGTGGATGCAGCCCGGCGCCTCGTTCCAGGTCACCGGCCTCGCCAACGAGGACATCTTCTTCAAGCGCGCCTTCGACAAGTACGGCATCAAGCCGGACTACGAGCAGCGCTACGAATACAAGAATGCGGTCAACGGCTACCTCTACGACGACTACACCCCGGCGCATCGCCAGGCGGAGCTGTCCTGGCTGGGCTCGGTCTACGCCACCGACATCGCCGGCGCCGCGGCCGACCGCAAGCTGGACCCGGCGGCGCTTCGGACCACGCTGGAGGCCGGCCCGTACCTCGCCGAGGACGCCGTCGGCCTGCGCCTGATCGATCGCGTCGGCCAGGTGCACGAGGCCCAGGCGACCCTGCTCAAGAAAGCCGGCGACGGCGCCCAGCTGGTCGATTTCGAGGACTACGCCCGGGGCCGCACGCCGCAGGAGCGCGGTCCGGGTCCCGCGGTGGCGGTGATCGAGGGGGAAGGCGACATCGTCGACGGCAAGGACCAGGGCGGCAGCCCGTTCCGCGGCGGCTCTTCGATCTACGCCGACGACATCTCCGACGCCTTCTACAGGGCCATCAAGGCCAAGGACGTGAAGGCGATCGTCTTCCGGCTGAACTCCCCGGGCGGCTCCGACACGGCCTCGGAGGAGATCCTGGCCGCCATCCGCGCGGCCAAGGCGGCCGGCAAGCCGGTGGTGGTCTCCATGGGGACTTATGGCGCCTCGGGCGGCTATTGGGTGTCCTCGGAGGCCTCCGCGATCCTCGCCGAGCCCTCGACGCTCACCGGCTCGATCGGCGTGTTCGGCGGCAAGTTCGCGGTGGGCCCCGCGCTCGCCCGCTTCGGCGTCGACGTCCGCCAGCTCGGGGTCGGCTCCTCCTACGCCGGCGCCTTCGGCCTTGGCCAGGAGTTCACGCCAGCCCAGCGCGCCGCCTTCGCGCACTGGATGGACCGCATCTACGACAACTTCGTGCAGCGCGTGGCGGTGGGCCGCAAGCTCTCGCCCGACCGCGTGCGCCAGATCGCCAAGGGCCACGTCTGGACCGGCGTCCAGGCCAAGGACCTGGGGCTGGTGGACGAGATCGGCGGCTTCTACCAGGCGGTGGACAAGGCCAAGGCGCTCGCCAGCATCAAGGGCGAGGCCAGGCTCAAGCGGATGTCGCCGTCCGGATCGCCGTTCGAGGCGCTGCAGAAGATGATGGGCGTTTCGGCGGCTTCGGCCCGGACCCTCGCCGCCGCGGCCTGGGTGTTCGGCGACCCGCGCGCCCAGTCGATCCTGGACGGCCTGGCGCAGGAGCGGCTGAGGAGCCAGGGCGCGTTGGTGCTGGCGCCCACCCGCATCCACTAGACCGGCCTAGCTTTCCGGGCGCGATCCCAGGCGCACCCGCCGGTCGCCCGGCGGCGAGGGCGTGAACACCACCTGCCGGCGGCCGAAGTCGAGGGTCACGTCGCGGAAGTGGCGCAGCACGTCGACGCCGATCAGGATCGCCGGGCGGTCGGCGAGCTTCCACAGGTCGAAGATGTGCAGGTCGGCGAAGATGCCGAGCACCTGATTGATCTGCATGCCGCCGAGCCGAAGCGTCGGCAGGGGGGCGAACTCGCCGACCGCGGTCTGGCCGGTGGCGCTGATCAGCGGCACGGGCGCGAGCCGCACGCCGAAGTCGGGATGGGTGTGCACCACCGCATCGCGCAGCGCGCGATTGCCGACCGTCACCTGGGCGCCGGAATCGATGAAGGCGCTGACCCGCACCTCGGCGACCTGAGCGTCGAGGATCACCAGCTGGCCGAAGCGGTAGGCGGCGCTCACCGGGATCGGGGCGTAGTAGGCCGGGATGCGCGAATTGGTCCCCTCGCCCACCGCCACGCCCTGGCCGGACGCGGCGATCTCGAAGCGGTTGTCCTGGAAGTCGAGCCGCATCTGGCGGCCGCGCAGGATGTCGACGCCCAGCAGGCCGTCGGCGCCGAGCCGGCCGCGCGGCAGCACCGGCAAGGTCAGCGCCGAGGAGGTCACCGAGCCCACCGCTAGGCGCCGCACGCCGGCCAGGCGGGCGGGCTCCACGCCGGCGATGCCGTGCACGTCGACCTGGCCCGCATCCGGCAGGCCGCAGGCCGCCGCCGCCTCGGTGGAAACCACGGTGCGGTTGGCCCCGGTGTCGACGACGAAGGCGAAGGGTCCCTTGCCGTTGAGGAACACCGGCACCGTCATGCGCTTGGCCTGGTCGAAGGCGGTCTCCAGCCTGGCGCCGGCGTCCGGAGCCGCTGGGGGCGGCGTGGGCTCAGTGTCGGTGAGGTTTATCGAGACCAGGCGCCGCGCCGGTCCGGCGCAGGCGCCGACCAGGGCGGGCGCGAGCGCCGCCGCCAGACCGCGGCGTGACCATCCATTGCCGGACATGCTGCGATTCCCCTTCCAGGCCAGCTTGCCCGCCGAAGGGCCAAAGCGGAAGCCGCGCGCGGCCGCGGGCCGCGCGGCCACGAAAAAGGGCGGCGGATCGCTCCGCCGCCCCGTCTCTCTGTCGCTTGGACCGTGACTTAGAAGTCGGCGGTCAGGCCCACGAACACGAAGCGGCCGAGCGCGTCGTAGACCTGCGGGAAGGTGTTGCCGTTGCCGACGGTCCCCGGAAGGTTGGAGCCCGCGAGCGGCGGATCCTTGTCGAACACGTTGTTCACGCCAACCCGGAAGTTCAGGTTGTTGTGGACGGTCACGTTCGCGGTCAGGTCGACGTAGCTCACCGAGCCGAAGGTCTTCTCGTTGGCGAACTGCACACCCGGGTTGTTCAGCTGCGGGTTCGGGTCGAACGAGTCGGCCGTCACCTTGCCGAAGTACCGCCACTGGGCCGAGAAGCTCAGGCTCTTGAACCAGTCGCCGTAGGAGTAGGGCGTGGTCCAGGTGATACGGGCCTTGTGGCGCCACTTCGGGTTGGGAATGCCGCAGGTCACGCCGTAGAGGCCCTTACAGTCGAAGCTCGGACCGCCCGGCAGGGGCTGGGTGATCAGGCTGTCGAGCCAGGTGCCGATGATGCTGAACGA
>Ga0105240_10013175_pt1 | contig 11374 bp, 9 predicted proteins | sample KBSC54metaG_FD_80426 | JGI IMG/M metagenome (GOLD analysis project Ga0105240, IMG submission 80426) | Corn rhizosphere microbial communities from Kellogg Biological Station, Michigan, USA - KBS C5-4 metaG | ecosystem: Host-associated > Plants > Roots > Rhizosphere > Soil | place: Michigan, USA...
ACCGAATTCTATCTGTCGGGCGAGCCGCTCATCGAAACAGGCGGCGCCGATTCCATCACGACCGGCGAGTTCTTCGATCCCAAGGACGCGGAATCGGTCGATGCGATCAAGGAATTGATCGAGACGCGGGTCCGGCCGGCGGTGGCGAACGACGGCGGCGACATCATCTTCAAAGGCTATCGCGACGGAATCGTCTATCTCAAGATGAAGGGCGCCTGCTCCGGCTGTCCGTCTTCGACGGCAACGCTTAGACACGGAATTGAGAACCTTTTCAAGCACTTCCTGCCGGATGTTCAAGCCGTGGAGGCGTTCGAGGGCTGAGGCTCCGCGGCCCTCTCGGGGCGCTGACCAATGTTCTACCGTTGGTTCTTTCCCCTTTTGTGGCTCATCTTTATTGCCGTCTGGATCGCGATGGTGCGCGGCGGCAAGGCGGTCGTTACGCGGGAGAGCGCCTATTCGCGGCTCTCGCACTATCTGCCGCTGGCGATCGGCGTCTATCTGCTTGCGGCGCCCCATGTTCCCGTCACCGGGCTGAACGACCGCTTCGCGCCCCTGGCGCTGTGGCCCGTGCGGCTTGGCGCGGCGCTGACGCTGGCCGGCGTCGCCTTGGCCATCTGGGCGCGGATGCTGCTCGCCGGCAACTGGAGTTCGGACGTCACGCTCAAGCGCGACCATGAACTGATCGTCGCCGGTCCCTACCGATGGGTCCGCCACCCGATCTATACCGGCATCCTCATGGCGATGGTCGGAACCGCGCTTGCGGTCGGAGAATGGCGCGCGGCGCTCGCCGTCGTCTTCGCGATCGCCGCATTCTGGCGCAAGCTCACGATCGAGGAGGCCGGCATGCGCCGCCAGTTCGGCGAGGCCTATGCCGATTATGCGGCAAGGGTTCCAGCGCTCATCCCTTTTGTGATCTGAGCAGGCTCATGCCGCGCTGCGCATGGCGGCGCGCGCGACGCTCCACAGCGCAAGATGCTTTTCGAGCGCGGCCGATGAGAGCGGCGAAGCCCCTCGCGCTTTGATTTGACATCCGCCGCGCAGCCTGCCTCGACGGTCATCGCGACATTGCCCGCTCAACTTGACGGGCGCGGCGCAGCATCGGAAAAGACGGCTCCTTTCACGGGCGGAAGACACGATGCAGCGCGTCACGCTGATCGACAACTATGACAGCTTCACGTTCAACCTCGTCCACTACCTGGGCGAACTGGGCGCGGACGTCTCTGTGTGGCGCAACGATGAGATCACGGTCGCAGACGCGCTCGCCGACAAGCCGGACGCCATCGTCCTCTCCCCGGGTCCATGCACCCCGAACGAAGCGGGCGTCTGTCTCGATCTTGTCCGCGCCGCGAGCCAAACGACGCCGATGCTTGGGGTCTGCCTGGGCCATCAGGCGATCGGGCAGGCGTTTGGCGGCGACATCGTGCGCGCGCCGACGCCAATGCATGGCAAGGTTTCGCGCATTTCGCACAATGCGCGCGGGATCTTTCGCGGTCTGAACGGGCCCTTCGCCGCCACCCGTTATCATTCGCTCGTCATCGAGCGGTCAAGCGCGCCCACCGAGCTTGAAGTCAGCGCGGAGAGCGACGACGGGCTCGTCATGGGGGTTCAGCATCGCGACCGCCCGGCATTCGGGGTGCAGTTTCATCCCGAGAGCATCGCCAGCGAGCACGGCCGCCAGATCCTGCGCAATTTCCTGGATCTCGCCGTGGCCTTTCATCAGCGCCAGCAGACGTTCTGACAAGAACGCGAAACGAGGACATGGAATCCTTCAAGCCTCTGATCGCTAAAGTCGCCGCGGGCGCGACGCTGACGCGCAGCGAAGCGGAAACCGCCTTCGATTCCATGCTGTCGGGCGAAGTGACGCCTTCGCAGATGGGCGGCTTCCTCATGGCGCTGAGGGTGCGCGGCGAGACGGTCGATGAGATCACCGGCGCCGTCGCGGCCATGCGCGCAAAGATGCTGAGCGTCAAGGCGCCGCCGGAAGCAATTGACATTGTTGGCACCGGCGGCGACGGGTCCGGCTCGTTCAATGTGTCGACACTGGCTGCGATCATCGCTGCCGCTTCGGGCGCCACGGTCGCCAAACACGGCAACCGCGCCATGTCGTCCCGCTCCGGCGCCGCGGACACGCTCGCCGAGCTTGGGGTGAAGATCGGTCTCACGCCCGAAGGCGTCGAGCGCTGTCTTGGCGAAGCGGGGATCGCTTTCATGATGGCGCCCACGCACCACGCCTCGATGCGCAACGTGGGTCCGACGCGAACCGAGCTTGGCACGCGCACGCTGTTCAATATTCTCGGGCCGCTCTCCAATCCGGCCGGCGTCAAGCGCCAGCTGGTCGGAGTCTTTTCGGCCGCCTGGCTTGAACCGATGGCCGAGGTCCTCCGCAATTTCGGCTCGGAGCGCGTTTGGGTGACGCACGGGCTCGACGGTCTCGACGAGATCACCACCACCGGGCCGACAAAAGTGGTTGAACTCAAGGATGGCGCGCTTCACGCCTTCGAATTGACGCCAGAAGCGGCCGGCCTTCCGCGCGCGGCTCCGGCTCAGCTGAAGGGCGGCGAGCCCGCCCACAACGCGAAAGCGCTGGTCGACGTGCTCGACGGCGCTGAAGGTCCGTACCGCGACATTGCGCTTATGAATGCTGGCGCGGCGCTTGTAATTGCCGGCAAGGCCAGCTCTATTAAGGAGGGCGTGGCCATGGGCGACGCGGCGATCCGCTCTGGCGCGGCGCGCCGCACGCTCGACCGATTGGTCGCAGCGTCAAACGCGTGACAGTCGGGAACGCTGATGTCCGACATCCTGAAAAAGATCGAAAGTTACAAGCGGCGCGAAATTGCCGAGTCCAAGGTCAGGGTGCCGCGCGCGACCTTGGAGCGCGAGATCGATGGCCAGTCGCCGCCGCGCGGCTTCATCAAGGCGCTGCAAAGGGCGATCGAGGAGGGCCGGTTCGGCCTGATCGCCGAGATCAAGAAAGCGAGCCCTTCGAAAGGACTCATACGCGAGGATTTCGAACCGGCCTCTCTCGCCAAGGCGTATCAGGCCGGCGGCGCATCCTGCCTCTCCGTGCTGACCGACGGGCCCTCGTTCCAGGGCGCGCCCGAGCACCTGATGAAGGCGCGCAAGGCGACGACGCTGCCGATACTCCGCAAGGATTTTCTCTTCGACGCTTATCAGGTGCTTGAAGCGCGCGCCTGGGGGGCCGACTGCATCCTCATCATCATGGCCGCGGTCGACGACGAGGTCGCCAAAACGCTCAACAAGACCGCCCATGATCTTGGCCTCGATGTGCTTATCGAGACGCATGACGAGCATGAACTCAAGCGAGCGCTCTCTCTCGAGGGTCGCTTGATTGGCGTCAACAATCGGAACCTTCGCACGTTCGAGACCTCGCTCGAAGTGTGCGAACGGCTTCTGCCCTTGATTCCGCCGGGCAAGATCGTGGTCGCCGAAAGCGGCATTTCTGACCACGCGGACTGCAAGCGTCTCGCCAAGGCCGGGGTAGAGGCGTTCTTGGTCGGGGAGGCGCTGATGCGCCATAAAGACGTCACCGCCGCGACCCGCACCCTGCTGACCGGGATGTAGGGCGTAGCTGGCCGGTCTTGCCGCTTCCTACGCACGGCGGCGAAGACCGACGAGATCAGGTCCTGTCAGCGTACGGGGGGATCTCCACCAGCGTTCCAGTCAACCTCGGCAAAGCTTGCTGCTCAGGGCCCGCCCCTTCTTTCAAGAAGACGCCGACATCAATGTGTGGCAAACGTCCTCCGGACGGCGCGTTTGGCTGATGAATGATGAATGCGTGGCCGTTCGCGGGCTCCCGGCCGAGGAACCAGGTATCACCATTTGGGCTGCGGTACAGCTCTCGCCGATCTGGCATATTGGGGCTCCATGCTTGCCGCTTGGCATAGCATGCGTTAGGGGTCCTCGCGGCGTCCCCACGCTATCTCTCAAATATCCAACTGAGACCTTCCGAGAGGCGGCGCTCTCTCCGCTTGCTCTTCCAAGATGCGCCTTCGGACCGTCTCACACGCGAGCCGCAGCGGTCCGCGGCGGGAATGTTCTATTTTTGTTCTCACTGTCCCGTGGTAGCTTGAACACGGGCCGATTCGCCAGAATGTGACAACGGACATGAATGACCTCTTCGGCGCAGCAGCGCCCCGACGCGGCAAGCCCGCGCCAGTCAACGGCAAGACTGGCGCCCGCAATGGAACGCCTGACGAAGCGAATTACACGGCCTCTTCGATCGAAGTGCTCGAGGGGTTGGAGCCTGTGCGCCGTCGCCCCGGCATGTATGTGGGCGGCACCGATTCCAACGCGCTTCATCACCTCTTCGCCGAAGTCATTGACAATGCGATGGACGAAGCTGTCGCCGGCCATGCGACGTTCATCGAGGTCACGCTCGAGGACAGCGGTTATCTGAGCGTGGTCGACAACGGCCGCGGCATGCCGGTCGATCCGCACCCCAAATTTCCAAAGAAGTCGGCCCTCGAAGTCATCATGACGATGCTACACGCGGGCGGGAAGTTCGACAGCGGCGCCTATGAGACGTCCGGCGGTCTCCACGGCGTCGGCGTCTCGGTGGTGAACGCACTGTCTGAGAAACTCGAAGTGGAGGTCGCCCGCGGCCAGACGCTCTACCGGCAAACGTTTGCCCGCGGCAAGCCGACGAGCGCGCTCAATGTGATGGGCAAGACGCCGAACCGGCGCGGCACCAAGGTGCGGTTTCTGCCCGACCCGCAAATCTTCACCGCTCAGGCGCGCTTCGATCCGGCGCGCGTGTTCAAGATGGCGCGTTCAAAGGCCTATCTGTTCGGAGGCGTCGAAATCCGGTGGCGCTGCGCCCCCTCCCTCATCAACGAGGCCTCGAACGTCCCAGCGGAAGCCACATTTCATTTTCCTGAGGGATTGCGAGATTACCTTGCAGCCGACATCGAGGGGCAGCATCTCGTCGCAGATCAAGTCTTCACCGGTCGGGTCGACAAAGCTGGCAAGCATGGTTCGGTCGAATGGGCGATCGCCTGGCTCGCAGGCGATGACGGTTTCGTCCACTCCTATTGCAACACCATTCCCACGCCCGATGGCGGGACGCATGAAGCCGGCCTCCGCACTGCGTTGTTGCGCGGGCTCAAGGATCACGCGGAGCGCATCGGCCAGGGCAAACGGGCTGCTGCACTGACGTCCGACGACGTTATGGTGAGCTGCGCCGCCTTGATTTCGATCTTCATCCGCGAGCCCGAATTCCAGGGGCAGAACAAGGGCCGATTGCAGACGCCTGAGGCTGCGCGCCTGGTCGACAGTGTCGTTCGCGACGCGTTCGACCATTGGCTTGCGGCTGCGCCAAGTCAGGCGGCCAAGCTCCTCGATTGGTCGATTGAACGCGCTGAGGAACGCGTGCGCCGCCGCATGGAGAAGGAGGTCGCGCGCAAGACCGCCGTTCGGAAGCTCCGTCTCCCGGGCAAGTTGGCCGATTGCACGAATTCTTCGGCGCAGGGCTCTGAATTGTTTATCGTCGAGGGCGATTCTGCCGGAGGTTCAGCAAAACAGGCGCGAGATCGCGCCTCGCAAGCCGTGCTGCCGCTAAGAGGAAAGATTCTCAACGTCGCCTCAGCAGCCCGCGAAAAACTCGCGCAAAATCAGCAACTTTCGGACCTGTTGCAGGCGCTTGGCGCCGGATCCGGCTCCCACTACCGCTCGTCCGATCTCCGCTACGACAAGATCATCATCATGACCGACGCGGACGTCGACGGCGCTCATATCGCCTCCCTTCTGATCACCTTCTTCTACCGGCAGACGCCGAAACTGATTGAGGAAAAGCACCTTTATCTCGCCGTTCCGCCGCTTTACCGACTGACCCAGGGAGCGCGTTCGCTCTACGCACGGGATGACGCGCACAAAGAGGCATTGCTAAAGTCCGGATTCAGCGGCCGGGGCTCGATCGAGGTCAGCCGCTTCAAGGGACTGGGCGAGATGCCAATGCGGGATTTGCGCGATACGACCATGGACCCCGCCAAGCGTACCCTGCTCCGCGTCGCCGTCGTTGCGGATGAGAGCGAGGCGACGGCCGAGGCGGTGGAGCGGCTCATGGGCACAAAACCTGAGGCCCGTTTCGCATTCATTCAGGAGCGCGCTCCGAAATCGCTTGAGCTCGTGGACGTATAGCGGCCGTCTGTTCTTGCTGCGCACAAGCTTGAAGTCCGGTCATTCTCCTGGAGGTCGCCTAAAAGGCCGTTTGCCAGCTCTAGAATTCGGGAACGCCGTCATTCTTTGCGGCCGCTCGCCGTTTGGACGGTCAGTCCCGAACGGAAATCACTCGATACGTGTGGTTTAAATAAACAAATAGTTTACGCGCTCCCTTGGACCATCTGGCAACGGCCGCGAAAGTACGCTATCTTGCCCGAGCAAGGTCCGGTACTGGCCTAGCGGGCTTCGATGATGCGGGCGCTGCATTTTACTACTCTTGTGCCGGTGGCGGAGAGCTATTCGCCAACCGAAGCGCGTCATTCCGCTCGTCGCCGTTCCGTATTCGGTCTACTGCCTGAGGGGGCCTGCCTTTGAGTGGGTCGACCGATATCCGGATCGCGCCTTCAATCGAAGAAGATTGTTCAGACGAAATGTCGCGTGGGAGTTCGCTGACGGTGGACCGCAAGGGGCCGCGGGGCGCTCCGATTGATTAGGCTTTGGGTGGAGATCTAGGACTCATATGAGCAAGGGTAAGGACTTTAGAGCGCCTCGGAAGCGGGGGTTCGATGACGATGGGCCAATGCCTTACGAGTCGAGACCTCGTCCGGGTCGAAGCTTCGGCGGCGGTCCGGATGCAGGGGGATTTGGCGGCCCATCCATGGGAGGCGGCTCCGCGCCGATTGATTCCGGCGCCCCGCCGGTTGACGCGGTCGTCAAATGGTTCAAGGCCGACAAGGGGTACGGATTCGTCGAATTGGCGGGCGGCGCGGGCGATGCGTTTCTGCATGCCAACGCTCTGCACGCGGCGGGCCACGATACGGTTCCTGCGGGCGCCAAATTGCGCGTCCAGGTCGGCGCCGGCGCCAAGGGAGCGCAGGTGACCCGGGTGCTTGAGGTGGACGCTGCTGGCATTGTCGAGCGGCCACAAAGGCCGTCGAGCGATGGGCTTCGACCGCGCCGGGTCGCCCCTGATCCGTCGACTGCAGTTTCGGTCATCGGAAAGGTGAAGTGGTTCGACGACGCCAAAGGATTTGGTTTCGTCGCCAGCGACGATGGCGGCAAAGACGTGTTCGTTCATATCTCCGTCCTTGGGCCCGCGGGCATTTCGCATTTGGCCGAAGGCCAGCAAGTGACGATGAGAGTGGTGGATACGCCCAAGGGGCGCGAGGCAATTTCGCTCTCGCTCTGAACGATCCCCGAGCCACGATGCAGGAGCGCCTTTTGCGGCGCTCCTCTCGGCCGTCCAATAGTCCCTTCGTCCCTTTTTCAGACTGTTGGCCTTGCCCATGCAGCCTTCCCGCGATATTCATCGCCTCATCGATATCATGGCGGCGCTCCGTGATCCTGTGAGCGGCTGCCCTTGGGATGTCGAGCAGAGCTTCGCCTCTATCGCACCGTTCACGATCGAAGAGGCCTACGAAGTCGCCGACGCGATCGAGCGCGGCGTGATCGAAGATCTGCGTGAGGAACTTGGCGACCTTTTGTTGCAGGTCGTTTTTCACGCCCGCATGGCTGAAGAGGCGGGTCTGTTTGATTTCGGCGGCGTCGTCGAGACCATCACCGCCAAGCTCGTCCGCCGTCATCCCCATGTGTTCGGTGACGCCGGGGCGCTGAGTTCCGACGAAGTCAAGACGCTATGGGGGCGCATCAAGGCCGATGAGAAGCGCGCGAAACTCGCCTCGAACGCGACGGGGGGACAGCCTCAAAGGGCGAAGTCGGGCGCGCTCGACGGCGTGCCGCTCGCACTGCCAGCGCTTTCGCGGGCGGTGAAACTACAGGAGAAGGCTGGCAAGGTCGGTTTCGACTGGAACGACGTGCGCGCGGTCCTGGACAAGATCAGAGAGGAGGTCGCGGAGGTCGAAGCGGAGATCCCGCAGGGCTCGGAGCAAGCGCTGTCGGGCGAGGTGGGAGACCTTTTGTTCGCTGCCGTAAACCTTGCACGCCATCTCAAGGTCGATCCCGAGGCCGCTCTGCGCGGCGCCAACGCCAAGTTCGAACGGCGCTTCGCCCATATTGAGAGTCGCTTGGCCGAGGCAGGCCAGACTCCCGAAAGCGCCACTCTCGACGAAATGGAAGGGCTTTGGGCTGAGGCCAAGGCAAAGGAACGGCTCGCTTGAGATTACGCGGCAGATCAAGCGGCGCTCGGATACGGGGTCCGTGCTGAAGTCTGGCCCGCTACTGGTCGAAGGGCGCCAGGCCGAGCGCCAAGTGTCAGCCGAAGCCCGCCTTCGCCAGGAGGTCGAAGAAGAGGCCGCCATCGTCCCTGTTTGCGCTCTCGACGCCGCCATTCTCGCCCATGAAGGTTAGGGGATCGGCGCGCTTGCCATTGCCTTCGATATAGGCCCCGAGCCGGCGCGACTCCGCGACGGCCTGCGCGCTCGCCGGGCGTCGCGCCTCGTCGTAGCGCGCAAGGCCGTCCTCGACAGTCTCGCGAGCGAGCGCCGCGGCGAGTTCGATGGCGTCGTGGCCGGCCTTGATCGCGCCCTTCGCGACATGCGGCCGCGCGACGAATGCGGCGTCGCCGAGGAGCGCCACGCGGCCAAGCCGCATCGCCGGCGATTCGAGGTCGCCGATCGGCTGGAAAAGCGGCTGCTCGCATAGGCGCACGATCTCCGCGAACACCGGCGGCGCCATGGCTTCGGCGTCGCGCCGCAGCGCCGCGATCACCGCGGGGCGGATCAGCCGGGGCGGGATCCCTTCGGAATGGACGCGGCCCGCGGAGTCGGTCTGCATCTCCGCGAGCGTCGTTGCGGAATCGACAGGGCGGTACCAGACGAAGCTATAGCGTCGGCGTCCGGGCGTGAGATCGTCGAAGGCGCCGGGCACGGGATAGCCGAGGATGTGTTCGCGCGCGAGGAGCCCCCATCCAAAGCGGTGGAAGAGGGCGGCATGCGTGGAAGGCGTGAGCGCTGCTTCCTCGACCATCCCGCGCCAGGCGATGTAGCCGGCGGAGACGAGGTCAATGTCAGGGAACATCTGCCGCCGCACCGTCGAGCGAATGCCGTCTGCGCCGATAAGCACATCGGCCCGGACCTCCGAACCGTCGACGAAGCGGGCGGTCACGCCGTTATGGTCTTCGACGAAGCCGGCAAGGGCCATGCCGAACCGGATGCGCTCCTCGGGAAAGGCGGCCATCAGCATCGCGTAGAGCCGACCCCACGAGGTGCAGAATTGCGGCATGCGTAGCTCGCCGACGATACTCCCGTCGGGAGCGAAGGCAGTGCGGCCGCCGACGGCGATTCCGACACCGCCATCGACCTGGGCGCCTGCCGCCAGCAACCCCTGCAGCATCGGCGGATGCACGCCGAGGCCGGCGCCTCGTCCTTCGAGCCGTCCCCCGCTCCGCTCGACGATCGTCACGTCCCAACCTGACCGCAGGAGGGTCGCGCCCGCGAAGAGGCCCCCGAGCGAACCGCCGATGACAATCGCCCGCCGCATGGTGTTTCCGGCCATAAAAGGAGAGACGTTCGAGGCGACCATGCCGCGCTTGATCGCGCGGAGGCAAGCGGGCGCGCGCCCCATGTTTGGATCGCGCCGCGGGCCGTCTATGCTGGCGGCGCGCGAGGGAGGGCGCGGGGCCATGAAGCGGATCCTCATTCACCACGCGACCATCCTGACCCTCGATCCGGGAATTGGCGATCTCCGCGGGGACATCCTGATCGAGGGCTCGCGGATTGTCGCGGTCGCGCCTTCAATTCCCGCGGAGGACGCCGAACGCATTCCGGCGGAGCGCATGATCGCGCTGCCGGGCTTTGTCGATTCCCATCGCCACACCTGGCAGTCGCTCTTGCGCGGCGCCGCGGTCGACTGGACGCTCGCCCAATATTTCGCTGGGATTCGCGAAATTATGGGCCGCCTCTACACGCCGGATGACATGTATGTCGCAAACCGCCTGGGGGCGCTCGAGGCGCTCGACGCCGGCATCACGACTCTCTACGACTGGTCCCACAACAACAACACCCCGGACCACGCCGATGAGGCCGTTCGCGGGCTGAGGGACGCAGGCATCAGAGCCGTCTTCGGTTACGGCAACGCCAATGACGAGTGGATTCCGCCGAGCACGCTGCCAACGAATTTCTCCGACATCGAACGAGTGCGCCGATCGCATTTCTCAGGCGCCGACCAGCTCCTGACGATGGCCTTTGCCGCGCGCGGCCCGCAATTCACGACGCTCGACATCACCGCCGACGAATTCCGCCGGGCGCGCGAGCTTGGCCTTCGGATCACCGTGCACGTCGGCGACGGGGTCTGGGGGACGACACGTCCGGTCGTGCAGCTCGCGAGCCGCGCGCTTCTGGGCGACGACATCACCTATGTCCATTGCAACACGCTCTCGGATGAAGATTTCCGCCACATCGGCGATAGCGGCGCGACCGCGTCGATCTCGCCCGAGGTCGAGCTTCAGATGGGGCACGGCTTCCCCGCCACGCTGAAGCTCATCGCCGTCGGCGTGCGCCCGAGCCTCTCGATCGACATCGTGACCTCGATCGCCGGCGACATGTTCGGCGCGATGCGCATGCTGCTTGCCGGCACGCGGGCGGTGGTCAACGACGCGGCGTTGCGCGAGCGCCGCATCGTCGATCCCCTGCCGCTGATGAGCCGCGACGTACTCGAATTCGCCACCGTCCAGGGGGCCCGCGCCTGTGGCCTCGAGGGCAAGACCGGTTCGCTGACGCCCGGCAAGGAGGCCGACATCGTGCTCATCGACACCGACAGTCTCAATCTCATGCCGATGAACAATCCCGTAGGAATCGTCGTCGAATGCGCTCACGCCGGCAATGTCGATACGGTCATCGTCGGCGGCCGGATCGTCAAGCGGGACAAGCGAATGCTTGGCGTCGACTTGCATGAGATGCGAACGCGCGTCGACGGCGCCCGCGACGCCCTTTTCCGACGCGCAAACGTTCCGACCGATGGATCGTGGCTCCCTCGCCCCTTTAGCGACGGGGCCGATATCGAAAGCTAGAGCGCTTTGCAGTCGGATGGGGTCGGTCTGGCTCCTTCGGCGGTGGTCGCGATTGTGGTCCGGCAGGTCCGTTTGGATTTTCTTGGCTCGCGCCCTTTTTGCCGAGAAAACCCCCGTTTCTGAGGGTTGGATTTCCTTGGATTTCCTTGGATTCTCTCGTCCGGATCGAGACTTATCAATGGGTTACGCGGGATTTTCGCCAGAAAATTTTTCGCGCGCGCTTTTCCCTCG
>Ga0105240_10013176_pt1 | contig 11373 bp, 9 predicted proteins | sample KBSC54metaG_FD_80426 | JGI IMG/M metagenome (GOLD analysis project Ga0105240, IMG submission 80426) | Corn rhizosphere microbial communities from Kellogg Biological Station, Michigan, USA - KBS C5-4 metaG | ecosystem: Host-associated > Plants > Roots > Rhizosphere > Soil | place: Michigan, USA...
ATTTGCGCTCGATGGCTTGCCGCCAGGCTGCGCCAAGTCCGATGGAGGCCTCCGTGAGCGTGACAGTCCTCGTGCCGACCGCCGACCCGGGCGTTCCGATCACGCCCTACAAGCTCGGCATCCGGCCGTCGCGGTTCGAGGGGGTGATGGGCTTCATCGCCAACTCCCAGCCGGGCTCGGTGGACTTCCTGCAGTCGCTGGCGCCGCATGTGCTGAGCCGTCTGACCCCGGCGGCGCGCACGCATTTCGAGGACAAGGGGCAGACGCCCGCGCGCTCGGGCGTGCTGATGACGGCCAATGAGGCCGACGAGACCGCGCGCACCTGCGACGCGGCGATCCTCGCCTACGGCCACTGCGGCGGCTGCACCTCCTCGACCATCCGCGACGCGGTGGCGCTGGCGCGGCGCGGCGTGCCGGTGGTGGCGCTGGTGGTCCCCTTCTTCGCGGCCGAGGCCCGCTTCATCACCCGGGCTACGGGCATGCCCGATCTGCCGGTCTACGTGCTGCCGGGGCCGATGGTGCGCCGGACCAGCGAGGAGCGGGCCGCGGTCGCCGCCGAGGTCGCGGACGACATCGTCCGCGTGCTTGAGCCCCGCTGATGGGCTTCATGACCTCCGCCACGCTGGAGGCGGCCAGCGAGGCGGCCGCCCTGGAGCTGTTCCACAGCAACGGCTGGACCGACGGCCTGCCGGTGGTGATCCCCACGCCCGAGCGGGTCGAAGCCATGCTGGCCTGGTCGCAGGGCCTCGATGGCGACATCGTGCTCGGCGAGATGGGCCCGGCCGGCGGCGAGGCCACGGTGGCCAAGCTGGCGGTGAACGCGGTGATGGCCGGCTGCCTGCCGGAATACTTCCCTGTGGTGCTGGCCGCGACGGAAGCGGTGCTCGACCCGGCCTTTGCCCATGAGGTGATGCAGCAGACTACCCACGCCATCACGCCCCTGATCATCGTCAACGGACCGATCCGCGGCGAACTCGGTCTCGCCAGCGGTACGGGCGCCCTGGGTCCGGGACACCGCGCCAACGCCTCGATCGGCCGGGCGCTGCGGCTGATCCTGATCAACGTCGGCGGCGGACGGGTGGGCGAGGGCGACATGGCGATCCTCGGCTCGCCAGCCAAGTTCGCCATGTGCGTCGCCGAGGCGGAGGAGGACTCCCCGTTTGAGCCGCTGAATGTCGCGCGCGGCTTCTCGGCCGACCAGAGCACGGTGACGGTGATCCCGGTCGAAGGACCACACGTGGTGCACTCGCTGCGCGAGTCCCAGAACGCGGCCAGCAGCGCCGACCGCATCCTCGCCGCCATGGCCAATGCGCTCGGCAACATCGGCTCGCCCAGCACCTACAACGGCCAGGGCAACGTCGCCGCCCTGTTCAATCCCGACCACGCCCACATCCTCGCCGGCGCAGGCCTGACCCGACGAGCCATCCAGGAGCGCCTGTGGCGCGAGACCTCGCACACCCACGCCCAGCTGAAGGTCTACGGGCCCGGGATGGTGCAGCAGGAAGGCGCGAGCGACGACCAGATCTACACCACGACCCGCTCGCCGGACGACATCGTGGTGGCGGTCTGCGGGGCGGCCGGCGGCTACTCGGTGGCCATGCCCACCCAGGGCGCCTCGCCGGGCCGCGGGCTTGCCATCACCCGGCCGATCCGGGGCCCGGAGGTCTGCGAGATCTGAGCGAACGGCGCCTCAAGTGAAACTCCCGTCACCCCGGAGGGCCCGCAGGGTCGAGCCGGGGCCGGACTCTCCGGTTCCGAGACGAATTCCAGCTGGATGACGGCCCGTCCGGCCCCGGGTCCGCGCGGCTTCGCCGCTTGCCCGGAGTGACGGTTAGGAAACTGCGCTCCCGCCCACCTACGAAATATCCCAGACCGCCACCCGCCAGCAGCCGTCCGGCTGTTTCTCCAGCCGCCCTTCGATCCGCACGTTGGCGACGTACTGGAACGGGGGCGACAGCCCCTCGTGCCGCACGCCGATGAACTGGTTGGCGACCACCCGGGCCGCCCGGGCGTCCTGCTCGACCACCACGACGTTCTGGATGCCGTGGAACACCAGAGCCTTGTCGGGATCGAGACCCTGCGCCTCCGCCAGCTGGCGGTAGACACGAGGCGTCTCGGCGAACCATCGGCGGATGCCGTCCCGCCCTTCCATCACGGTCGGCGCCGGCGGCAGCGACACGGCGCGCGGGGTCAGGCTGAAGCGGGCGTCCGGCGCAAAGATCGTCGCCAGCCAGTCTTCCCGGTATCCGCCGTCGAACAGGTGGCCGTAGGCGCCCAGCAGGTTGAGGATATCGAGGCGGTCGCGGACGTCGTAGTCGCCGCCCTGGAGCGGCAGCGCAGGGGCATTGTAGCGGGGCGACCCACTGACCACGCGCGTGGTCGACGCCGATGACTCACTGGCCGAATCCGTCATGGCGTCGCGCCTGTCCTTTGCCGTTTCTATCTACTTCCCACGTTTTCGCTTCGCGGCCAGCCCGTCCGCAGAAAAATATCCGAACCTAAACAGCATAGGCGGGCGACGAATCGCATTGGTGTTTCGAATCGTCCTGCCCCAGGATTGCGATGATGGCGCGTCTATCGATGTCGGCGGACCTATTCAGCGCCGCGACTGAAGCGCGCGCCTGTGGATTCTCAAGACGCCTGGAGCAGCTGGTCGAATGGAACTCGGATTGGGCCTGCCGGGCGTCATCCTCACGTCGCTGACCCCGCCGGAACTGGCGGCGATGGCGCGGGTGGCCGAGGCGCGGGGCTTCGCCTCGCTCTGGGTCGGCGACCACGTGCTGGGGTTCAAATACCTCGACTGGGTCCAGCCGCCCGAATACTCCCCGACCGGCGAACAGGGGGAGGGCGGGCTCGACTGCTTCGAGGCGCTGGCCTTCATGGCCGCGGTGACCAGCCGCATCCGCCTGGGCGTCGGCGTCTGCATCGTCCCGCAGCGCAATCCCGTCTACACGGCCAAGTCGGTGACGGGCATCGACGGCCTCTCGCAGGGCCGGTTCGACTTCGGCATCGGCGTCGGCTGGAACAAGGACGAGTTCGAGGCCTGCGAGGCGGAGTTCGACGCCCGCGGCAAGCGCTGCGACTCCTACATCGAACTGATGCGGGTGCTCTGGACCGAGCGCGTCTCCAGCTACAAGAGCGACTACTACGAGCTGGCGCCCTGCCGGATGAACCCCAAGCCGGTGCAGAAGCCGCATCCCCCGATCTACATCGGCGGCGACACCGATCCGGCCCTGCGCCGGGCCGCGAAATACGGCGACGGCTGGTACGCCAGTCCCCAGGTCCAGCCCGCCGATTTTCCCGCCCGGCTCGCGCGCCTCGCCGAGTTCGCGGCGGGGCACGGCCGCCGGCGGAGCGACTTGCGGATCGTGGGCGCGGTCAGCGTCGACGAGGCTTCGGCGCTCGAGGACGCCGTGGTCGACAGCTACGCGGCCGCCGGTGTCGACCACCTGGTGCTGGTCGCCCGCACGACCACCTGGACGCTCCAGAGCATGCTCGACCTGATGGACCGGGCGCCGGCCAGGTACCTGAGGCCGTAACTGGAAACTTCCCCGCTTCCGCGCGGAAGAGCGGGACGGGGGTCAGGACGCGACCCTGTACCCCGCCTCCGCCTGCGCCGGAGCTTCCGACTCACGCGTCGCCTCGATCGCGAGCCGCCAGAATTTGTCGACGATCGAGACGGGCGTCTTGCGGCTGCGGATCAGGAAGTAGCTCAGCGGCGGCGCGCCCAGGACGTCCTCCACCACGGTGAACTCCTTCCGCAGCATCTCGTCCCGTCCGGCCCAGCCGAAGTTGACCAGCAGGCAGCGGTCCTTCCGGGCCGCGAAGTAGAGCGCCTCGCCGCCCTCGGACACGATCACCGGCTTGGCCCCGGCCGCCACGAACGGGCCGTAGAAGTAGTCCCAGCGCGCCTGGTCGGTGGCCGGGTCGAAGGTCACCAGCCGGCGGCCGGCGAAATCGGACAGCGTCAGCGAACTGCGGCGGGCCAGGGGATCGCCGGCGGGGATCAGGATCCGCGGCGAATGCTGGTGCACCAGCAGCATCTCGATGTCGTCCCGCGCCGCCAGCGGGCCTGCAACGAAGGCCACGTCGACGGCGCAGTCCCTGATCTTGTCGATCAGGCTGTCGTTGGGCGCGCTGGTCACCTTGATCATGTGCTCGGGCCAGCGAGTCCGGAATCGCGACAGGATGCTGAGCCGCTCAGGCACCCAGTAGCTGGAGTGGTGGACGCCGATGGAGATCTGCTTGGTGCTGCTGCGTCCAAGACCGCGGGCCGTCTGCAGCGTGCGATCGACGGTGTGGGCCATTTCCCGCGCCCGCTCATAGATCGCCGCGCCCTCGGGCGTCAGCTCGACCGATCGCGTGCTGCGGGCCAGGAGCGTCAGGCCCAGCTCGCCCTCCAGCTGCTGGATCTGGCGCGACAGCCACGGCTGATCGACGTTCAGCCGGCGCGCCGCGCGGCTGAACGAGCGTTCCTCGGCCACAGCGACGAAGCGTATCAGACGATCGATCTGCGACATCGGCGGTCCTCGAACTGGGTCACGGCGCATCCGCGTCGAAGCTCGGGTCAGCCCTCGGCGCCGCGTCGAGGACGTTGCCACTCCGCCAGCGATAGCCGGCGGGGCATGCGCCTCCCGCTTAAGCGCGTCTCGGTCGGTTCCTCCGCTTCTGGGGTCGAATGAGTGGCGAAGGGCGTCCGGGTTGTCAACTATACCTCTATAAGATATCGAACATTAACGCCGCGGGCCGCCGAAGGGGGCAAGGATCGCGCGGCCTATTAGGACATCCGCAAGCGTGACGACCGACGGGCGAAACGGGGGCGGCGGGCTGGTCAGGGTCAGGGCCGCATCGGCCAGCGACCTGGTGGTCGAGGCGCTTCGCGAAGAGAGCTTGCGGCACGACGACAATGTGCTGCTGGGGTCGGAAGACGACCTGCTGGAACGGCTTGGAGTCAGCCGCCCAACCCTGCGCGAGGCGGCGCGGGTCCTGGAGCATCAGGAGCTTCTGACCATCAAGCGCGGCCGCCACGGCGGCTACTTCAGCCGCCGCCCGCACGCCCGCACGGTCGCCCATCTCGCGGCGGTGGTGCTGCGCTCCAAGCACGTAGGGCTCGACCAGATGGTGGAGCTTTACGACTGGCTCAGCGTCGAGACGGCCAGGGGCGCCTGCCGCTGCCAGAATGCGGAGGCTCGCGGCAAGCTTCAGGAGATGCGGGAGACGGCCTGGATGGACCCCCGGCCCAAACGGGCCGAGGTGTTCCGGGAAGAGGAACTGACCTTCAACGAGCACATGGCGGTGATGGCGGAGCATCCGGTGCTGGAGCTGTTCGCGGCCATCGTCAGCGAGTTCGGCCGGGTCCAGTACGAGCGCCTTATCTTCGAGGCCGAGGACCGGCGCATCCTCGCCGCTAGGCTGCGCGGCCAGCAGGCCGACGCGGTCCTGCGGGGCGATACGAAGGCGGCCGAGATGATCGCTCGGGAACGGACCGCGCCCTACTTCCGCTGGCTCGAGCAGGACATGAAGATCGATCCGGCGCGGCGAGCGCGAACCCGAGTTCCGTCGGCGCCGCGGGATCGACAGTAAATCTTGATCGGATTGCTTGAGTATAGCATAAGGGTGTCAAGCAACTGAGTCCGTCTGACAAAAAAGCTACATATATCGATAAACATTCCCATTAATCTGACTGTCGCGCTTGCTTGAGCGGCATTCGCCCCTCCTCTATCCTCGCGGAAGATTTGGTCGGGCGTGAAATGTTTGAACAGTTCTTGAAAATCGAGACGGCGGACGGCGTCATGCCGACCTTTGTTGTTCATCCCGAGCGCCGGCACGCGCCGCTGGTGCTGATGCTGATGGACGGGCCGGGCATGCGCGAGACCCTGCGCGACCAGGCGAGGCGGCTGGCGTCGGTGGGCTACTTCGTGGTTCTGCCCAACTTCTACTATCGCAAGAAGGGACCGCTCGAGGACCTGAACCTCGCCATCCCGGAGATGCGCGAACTGGTCCATTCGGTGACCAACGAGCGGTTCCTGGCTGACGCGCGGGCCTCCCTCGGCGCCGTGAAGGACCGGCCGGAGGTCAAGCGCGGGCCGATCGGTACCATCGGCTACTGCTTCGGCGGACGCCTGGCCCTGGTGCTGGCCGAAGCGCTGGGACCCGACCTGGCCGCCGCCGTCTCGCTGCACCCCGGCGCCATGGTCACGGCCGAGCCGGAATCGCCGCACCGCAACCTCGGCCACGTCCGGGCCCGGGTCTACCTCGGCTGCTGCGAGGAGGATGCGGTCTTCCCGCCGGACGCCATCGAGTCGTTCCGCCGCGCCCTGGTGACCAACCACGTCGTGTTCGAGAGCGAGGTCCATCCGGGCACACACCACGGCTACAGCCTGCCGGATTCCGCCGGCTACCAGCGCGCCGCCGCCGAACGCGCCTGGGAGCGGACCTTCGCCCTGTTCGGGGAGTGCCTGCGGTGACGCCGGCGCAGTTCTTTCGGCCAAAGCTCTGAGAGGCGCCCGATGCTCGTGAGGCAACCCGACCTGGCGTCGCTGGATGGCGGCATGAAGCCGGAGGACGACTTCGCCCTCGCCGAACAGCCATCGCCCGGCTACGGCGAGAACCAGGCCTTCTGGTTCTTCGACGAGGGAGGCCGGGTCGCCAGCTACAACCACCTGGACATCATCCAGGACGCCTTCCCGCTGCGCACCGAGCGGCACTGGATCGCCCTGGACGACGGCCGCGTCCTCTACAACTACGTCGACGGCTGGCGCGCCACGCCGCAGAAGCCGGCCGGCTCCAACCTCGTCTTCGAGTGCGTCGAGCCGTTCAAGACGTGGACGGTCGACTTCCTGGGCACCATGCGCATCTCCAGCGCCGACGAGCTGTCGCGCGGCCGGCCGGTGGAGGGCGCGCGGGCCGTGGTGCAGTTCCACATCGACGCGCAGATGGCCGCGCCGCCCTGGCCACTCGGCGGCCTCGACTCCAAGTCGGGCCAGGACATGGCCGCCGACAGCGGCCGGTTCATCGGCGGCGAGCGCTACGAACAGCTCTACCGGATGACCGGCCAGGTGCGGATCGACCAGGAGCGCATCGACATCCGCGGCGCCGGCGTGCGCACCCACCGCCGCGGCACGCGCGAGATGGCCCGCTGGCACGGCCACAGCTGGCAGACCGCGATCTTCCCGAGCGGCCGGGCGTTCGGCCTGATGCGTTTCCCCAGCCGCGACGGCCGGGAAGGCCGCGAGGTCGCCGGGCTGCGGTTCAACGAAGGCTTCGTCGTCGAAAACGGCCGGATGTACCCGGCCGAGGTGCTGCAATCGACCTGGCTCGATACCTACACGCCCACCGGCGAGCGCTCGCAGATCCGCCTGCGTTCCGAACTCGGCGAGGCGGTGATCGATGTCGAGATCTCCGCCGTGGCCTGGCGGACCATCCATACCGACGCGGCCCAGGGCCGCTACCTGCGCGCGTTCGGCGTCTGGGGCGATCCGGGCAGCTACGTGATGGGGCAGGGCGCCGCCCGCTACGCCTGGGACGGCGAGAGCGCCTACGGCCACATCGAACGATCCACCGCCTTCGAGGCGGTCAGGCGCGTCTAGGCCGGCCTTTCAACACAACAGTCGGCGCCGGAAGGCTCGGCGATCAAAAAGAGGGGGACACATGAACCGGCTGAAGGCTCTGCTCAGCGGCTCGGCTCTGGGGCTCGCGTGCCTGCTGCCGTGCATCGCGCTGGCGGCGGGCGAGGATACCCCGGCGCAGGCCGGCGCCGCCTCCCTCGGCGACGTGATAGTCACCGCCCGGAAGGTCTCGGAGAACGCCCAGCGGATTCCCGTCGCCGTCACCGCGCTCAGCGGCCAGGCGGTGACGTCGCGGAACATCGTGCGCCTCAACGACCTCTCGGCCGTGGCCCCCAACGTCTACATCTTCACCGCCACCAACGATCCGACCGGCGCCGAGATCTCGATCCGCGGCCTTCGCCAGCCCGACACCCTGGCGACCATCGATCCGGCCGTCGGCATGTACTTCGACGGCATCTACCTGCCCCGGCTCGGCGGCGCCCAGTACCTGCTGCGGAACCCCAACGAAATCGGGCAGCTGGAAATCCTCAACGGCCCGCAGGGCACGCTGTTCGGCCGCAACACCACCGGCGGCGCCCTGATCGTCAACAGCCTGTCGCCGGCGCGCACGCTGCAGGCCTACGGCGACGTTACCGTCGGCAACTACGGGATGGTCCAGGCCACCGTCGGCCTGAACGTGCCGTTCTCCATCGGCGGGGTGCGCATGTCATATGCGCACGGCCACCAGAACGGCTTCACCGCCGACAGCGCCGGCAACCCCGAGGGCAGCGAGGACTTCGACCGGTTCTCCGCCCGCATCCTGCTGCATCCGACCGACCGGCTGTCGATCGACCTGACCAGTTCCAACATCTACATCAAGCACGGCACCGACATCTGGAAGCTGCACAGCCTGGCGGTGCCCGGCTACAACGTGCCCGGCACGGCCAAGACCAGCGCCGTGCTGGAGATCCAGGCCGCGCAGGCCAAGCTCGGCAACAACATCTCCTACAACGCCGCCGCCGACATCCTGCAGTCCTACACGACCGGCGGCATCTTCGTGAACGGCGCCTCCTACGACCTCCCGTTCACGGACCGGCTGTTCGTCGAAGGCGCCACGATCACCGCCAACCTGACCGACCAGCTGACGCTGAAGTCGATCACCGGCTACGTCCACTCCTACCGCAACGGCTACAAGGACAACGACGGGACGCCCTATCCGACCCTGGACGGCCACAACTTCCAGACCAGCACCCAGTGGAGCGAAGAGCTGCAGCTGCTTGGCCGGTTCGGCCCGGTGGACGGCGTGCTCGGCGGCTACATCAGCCACGAGACCGGCAGCGAGCTCAGCTGGGTGAAGGCGGTCGCCGACACCGGCCTCTCGCCCGGCTTTGCCTATGACGGCGAGGTCACCAACATCTCCAGGGCCGTGTTCGGCCAGGCCAACTGGCACATCACCCACGCCCTGACCTTCACCGGCGGGCTCCGCTACACCCAGGACACCAAGGAGCTGGTGTCGCTGAACTACACCAGCACCGCCCTGAACGTGAACAACACCTACCCCCTGCCGCCCGGGACCGTGCTCCCCCTGCCGGCCGCGCCCGGCTACGCCTGCCAGATCCAGGCCTCGCTGCTGACCTCGCCCAGCGCCTGCCAGGCAAACCTCAGGAACACCTATTCCAGCCTCTCCTGGCTGGCCTCGCTCGACTACAAGATCACCGACACCATCCTCGCCTACGCCAAGGCCAGCCGCGGCTTCCGGTCGGGCGGGCAGAACCTGCGCGGCAACACCAGCACCGGCTTCCTGCCGTTCCAGCCCGAGAACGTCACCCAGTACGAGGTCGGGCTGAAGTCGACGCTGTTCGAGAACCGGCTGCGCCTGAACCTCGACGCCTACTATTCCGACTACACCAACATCGACGAGAACGTGTTCGTGGTGCTGAACGGCGTCGGCACGACCACCGTCATCAATGCCGCCAAGGCCACCATCGACGGCGTCGAGGTCAGCGCCACCTGGGCGCCCGTCGACCACCTGACGTTGTTCGTGACCTACGGCCTGGTCCACGGCAAGTTCAAGACCTACCTCAACGGCAACGTCGATCACTCGAGCGATCCCTGGCCGTCGCCTCCGAACACGCTCGACGTCGGCGGCTCCTACACCGTCCCGCTGTCATTCGGCGCCCTGACCGTCAACGGCGACTGGAACTGGCAGAGTAGGCAGTTCCTCTACGGCGACGAGACCCAGCCCTGGTGCGCGACCTCGCAGATCGGCGTCACGCCCGGCTGCGTGCAGTACAGCCTCGACCGGACCCTGGACGTCTACGGCCCGGCCCAGGGCATCGTGAACCTGCGCGCGACGCTGCACATCGACGCCTGGAACGCCGACCTGTCCTTCTGGGCCCGCAACCTGCTCAACTCGGAGTACCTGGTCTGGGTCCAGGACGCGGCCACTGCCGCCGGCGCAGCCTGCAGCGGCACGCCGTCGACCTGCACGATCAATCCCAACGCCAAGTTCGGCAACGGCTATCGCCTCGGCACCTATACCAACCCCCGCACCTTCGGCTTCGAGCTGCGCGTCAAGGTCGGGTAGCGGCCAGTCTGGCTTCGAGGCGAGCCTGTGATAGTCTGACCCGGCGGAGAAGGGCGCGCACGACGCGCCCGCCGACCGTTCCTGGGAGGGATTGCGATGCCCGACGATGTGGCCATGCCCCGGCAGTACCGGCTCGACCCCAACGTCGCCTCCATCCAGGGCGAGGTGTCGGCCGAAGAATGGGCGATGCGGGTGGACCTGGCCGCCTGCTACCGGCTGGTCGACCTCTACGGGATGAGCGACCTGGTCGCCAACCACATCTCGGCCCGCGTCCCGGGCGAGCCGGACCACTTCCTGATCAACCCCTACGGCGTGCTCTACGAGGAGATGACCGCCTCGGCTCTGATGAAGATCGACCTGGACGGCAACGTGATCTCCCGGCCGCCGCTCGACTACAAGGTCAACCGGGCCGGCTTCGTGATCCACGCCGCCGTGCACCGCGCCCGCCACGACGTGGCCTGCGTGGTCCACACCCACACCCCCGCGGGCATGGCGGTCTCGGCGCTCGAGTGCGGCCTGCTCCCCATCACCCAGACGGCCATGCGCTTCACCAACGTCGGCTACCACGACTACGAGGGACCGGCGACGAACCTGGCCGAGCAGGAGCGCCTGGTGCGCGACCTCGGCGACGCCGACCTCTTGATCCTGCGCAACCACGGCCTGCTGGCGGTGGGCGTCACGGTCGCCACCGCCTTCAACCAGATCCACCGCGCCGAACAGGCCTGCCGCACCCAGCTGATGGCGATGTCCGCCAGCGCCGCCCTGGTCACCCCGCCGGCCGAGGTGATCGAGGCGACCCACCGCGCCTACCAGCCCAACGGCCGGCGCCCCGTCGGCTCCCTCGACTGGCCGGCCCTGCTGCGGAAGCTCGACCGCCTCGATCCGTCCTACCGGACCTGAGGCGGCGGCTCTTAGTACCCCAGTCGCGCCAGCTCGGCCTTCACCGCCGCGATCGTCTTGAAACGGAAGCGTTTCGACGTGCCGTCGCGCCAGGTGCAGTCGCACGCCGAACCAAACTTCCGACTGATCTTCAGGAGCCGCAGCGACGCCTGTCCCGGCTTGGGGTCGTCGAAGATGCGAACCTCGTAGAACGTCCCGTTCACATCGTAATGGCTCTGCGGCCAGGCCAGGATGACGATCAGTTCCTTGGCTGGATCCCTGTCCGCGTTGGCCAAGCCGAGCGCGACGATGTCGGGCGTTCCGCCCTCCTGCTCGCCGACCGTGACCTGGATCGCCCGA
>Ga0105240_10013178_pt1 | contig 11372 bp, 11 predicted proteins | sample KBSC54metaG_FD_80426 | JGI IMG/M metagenome (GOLD analysis project Ga0105240, IMG submission 80426) | Corn rhizosphere microbial communities from Kellogg Biological Station, Michigan, USA - KBS C5-4 metaG | ecosystem: Host-associated > Plants > Roots > Rhizosphere > Soil | place: Michigan, USA...
ATCGCGTTGTCGGGCTGGTAGAACTTCTGATAGAACGCCGCCAGCCGTTCAATCGGCACGCGCTCGATATCGGACCGGTTCCCAATCGGAAGATGCCCGTAGTTGTGCCACAGGAATGCTGTCTCCAGCACGCGCTGCATCAGGATGTTGTCCGGGCTGTTCTCGCCGCTCTCGAACTCATTCCTCACCACCGTCATCTCGGTATCCAGCAGCGCCTTCTCGATCCGCGTGTTCACCATCCGGTCGGCTTCGAACTCCAATGCCCAGCGCAGATTCTCATCCGTCGCGTTGAGGGTTTCGAAGTAATTCGTGCGGTCCCACGACGTGGTGCCGTTCATATTCGCGCCGTGATCTGTCAATTCCTGCTTCATGTTCTTGCGCGTCTTCGTCTGGATGAAATTCATGTGCTCCAGCAGATGCGCCATCCCCGTCTCGCCATACCCTTCGTGGCGCGACCCTACCAGGTACGTGATATTCACCGTGACCTTGGGCTTGGAAGTATCCGGAAACAGCAGCACGCGCAGACCGTTCGGCAGTGTGTACTCCGTGATCCCCTCAATCGAAGTCACTTTGCGTATGCCTTCCGGCAACGTCTGTGAGAAAGCCGCAAAGCTGGAAAAGAGCGCGATGAAAACCGTTGTAAATTGCACGCGACGACGCATATCACCCCTCCCGGGTATGGTTACCGGAATTGTAACGCACTCATAAGAACTCCACTTAGAATTCGCTTGACATCCCATCCGAATTCCGCCACTTATAGTGGAATGTTGAAGTCGGTGGATATTCTGATCGGATTCTCGCTCATCATGCTGGTCGTCAGTATGAGCGTCACCCTGATCATCCAGTGGATCGTGCATGTCACCGGAATGCGCGGCAAGAAACTCTTAGAAGGCATTACCGATCTCATCCACCAGATCGACCCGAAGCTTCTCACCATCGACCACGCACAGGAAATTGCCAATCAGGTTCTGGCTCACCCCATGCTCGCCCATGGCGCCGACGGCCTGGCCGAAGTCGTACATCGCGAAGAGCTCGTCAAGATCCTTCTCGAACTCGGCGGAAATCCCGACTCCCCCGCACGCCAGGCCCTCGCTACCACTCTCACCAACCTCGGCGTTCCCGACCCCTCCGCCACCCTCAATGCCGTCAACATGCTCTCCATGCGGATGGAAGCGGAGCACCCCGAACTTGCCAGCCACGTCCGCGAAGCCACAGCGGTCATCACCAAGGCAGGCAGTCAATTCGTCGCCAAAATCAATAGCTGGTTCGACCCTACCATCGACCGTGTCAGCGAAAGTTTCACCACCTACTCCCGCTACTGGACCGTTGCCATCTCGCTCATGCTGGCCTTCTTCCTACAGATCGATTCCTTCAAAATCATCAATCGCCTTTCCATCGACGACAACCTGCGTGCGTCGTTAATCAAGGCGGTGCCCGACCCCAGCCTGCCCCCGTCGTCCAGCGAGCTGGAAAAAAACACGCAGGACAACCTGGCGCAACTTCGCAATCTGGCCAGCGATCAATTGATCACGTGGCCCGCCTGGCCCGTCTGGACCAGTTGGAAAAACGGCTGGGGCCAGTCCAGTCTCTTTGGCATTCTCTTGTCCTCCGTGCTGTTAAGCCTCGGCGCGCCTTTCTGGTTCAATATGCTCTCCAATCTGGTGAAGCTCCGCCCATCCCTCGCCGCGAAAGATGACGAGCAGCGCAAAGATCGCGAGTCTTCCCAAAGCGGATCCTCAGCCACCGCCGTCGCCCTCGTCAGCGGCGATCGCAGTTCAGCGGGATAAGCCCATTCGCCATTTACCAGATGACGTTTACCGGGTAGCGAGTGATCCACTCATCAGGCGTAAGAATTGCCAGGCCATGAACGATTGCTTGGCAAACTAAGATGCGGTCGAAAGGGTCCGCATGCAGGGAGGGAAGCCTTGCCAGCTCTACGACGCACGCTTCGCTCAGATCCAGACTTTCGATTTGATTCGCAATGCGTTCGCGAGTACACGTACTCAGCCACTGGCACCGGCAGTTGCCATCGCCCCACCATATACTTCAATGTGATTTCCCAGGCGGAGGTAACGCTCAGATATAGATCGTTCTCCGGACCCACACACAATGATTTGACCCGTGGTGATAGAGAAGATGAATCGGCATTGAACCACAAGAAGGTGCAGGCATCCAGCAGGAGCCTCACTCTTCACCGGTAAAGGCGCGCATCATTTCGGGAGGGAGTGGCTCAAAAAATTCGGGGCCGACTGTTAGCTTTCCTTTATCGAGCCCGGCAACGCGGGGGCGACGGCTAGCCTCTGGAGAGACGGCACGCAATTCGGCCACGGGCTTATTATGCCGGCAAACGACGATCGTCTCCCCCGCTGCTACTCGATCCAAATAGGTGGAAAGATGGGTCTTCGCTTCGTCAACATCGATTTTCAACATGACGAGTGCTTCCTGCTTCATTATAGATCGGTTAGATTCATCCCAAAGCCAGAGTTATAATCAATCCCATCCGAATAGAAATCCACTTTCCATTTAAAATGATCTGAAAATCAATTTTCAAATCATCGTCCTGCGGGGAGGCCCTATGATCGAATTTTTATCCAAACTTTTTTCTTCCGATTTCATGGGTCACGGCTATTGCTACCTCTGGAAGCCCGAAATCGTCTGGCTCCACGTTGTCTCGGATGCCTTCATCGCCCTCAGCTATTACCTCATCCCGATAGCCCTCATCTACCTGGTTAGAAAGCGCAAAGACCTCCCCTTCCACTGGGTCTTCGTGATGTTCGGCGTCTTCATCCTGAGTTGCGGCACCACCCACCTTATGGAGATCTGGACTCTCTGGCACGGCACCTATCGCCTCGCAGGCCTCATCAAAGCCATCACCGCCGGGGCCTCCCTCGCTACCGGCTTCGCCCTCATCCCCATGGTCCCCAAAGCACTGGCGCTCCCCAGCCCGTCGCAACTCCGTTCCGCCAATCGCAAACTCGAAACCGAAATCCTGGAACGCGGCCGGGTCGAAGAGGCACTCGAAGAGCAGCGTAATTTCATCTCTGCCGTCCTGAATACCGTCGGCACCCTCATCATCGTTCTCGACCTCGAAGGTCGCATCGTCCAGTGCAACCGCGCCAGCGAACAGATCACCGGCTGTGGTCCCGACGAATTGGTCGGTAAACAGATCTGGACCCTCTTCGCCGATCCCGAAGAAGGCGATCGCTTCCGCACCATGATCGAGCACATGCGCACCGGCCGCCCGCCCGAAGCCATCGAAACCTATTGGGCCGCCCGCAATGGCGCGACGCCCATCATCTCCTGGTCCACTACCGTGCTCACCGATGCCGCCGGCAAGACTCGCAACATCATCGCCGCCGGTGCCGACGTTACCGAATCCAAGCGCCTCGAAAAAGCCATCCTCGATATCAGCGCCCGCGAACAGGCGCGCATCGGCCAGGACCTCCACGATGGACTCGGCCAGCACCTCACCGGCGTCGCCTTCATGAGCAAGGTGCTGCAACAGAAACTCGCTGCCAATTCGCAACCCGAAACTGCCGACGCTGCCAAGATCGTGCAGCTCGTCAACGAAGCCATCAACACCACCCGCGAACTCTCGCGGGGCCTGCTGCCCGTGAAATCCGAGACCACCGGCCTGATGTCCGCGCTCGAGCAGTGGTCGGGCGAAATTCAGGACCTCTTCGGCGTCGCCTGCCGCTTCATCTGCAAAGACCCGATCCTGATCCACAACGACAATGTCGCCACCCACCTCTACCGCATCGCGCAGGAAGCCGTAAACAACGCCATCCGCCACGCTCACCCCACCGAGATCACCGTCACGCTGACGAAGGCAGGGGAAGGCATGTCAATGCGCATTCAGGACAACGGTGTGGGCCTCGCGATCGACCCCGGCAGCAGCGGAGGCATGGGTCTGCGCATCATGAACTACCGCGCCAAGATGATCGGCGGCACTCTACAAGTCAAGCGCGGCCCCGTCGGAGGCACCATCGTCACCTGCCAGCTACCGTGTGCCGCTGGTGCTTGATAAAGGAATAACATTGGCACATCAGGTGCATAGTGTCCGGAATGGCGACCAAATCAAAAGACACCTGCGAACATCCCGGATGCACCTGCCCCAAGGCAAAAGACAGCAACTACTGTGGCGCCTTCTGTGAAGGCCAGGCAAGTCATCCTTCCATCGAATGTGAATGCGGACACCCCGCGTGCGTAGCTTCCGGATCGGCAAGAACCTCATCGGGAATGGCGTAGCTTAGTGGGACAGGCGCTTCCGCCTGTCCATCCGCTACTCCGCGAAGATTTTCGCCACTGGCAATTCCCACCCCGGAAGCACTTCCGGCATGGTCAAAACATCGTCGATGCCCCTGCAGAACGAACTGCCGTCTGGTAGATAAACGCGCACCTTTCGTCTCGGAATGTGAACAGCCCAAACCGCCAGACTGCCCGCACCCAACAAAAGATCGATCTTGTGATGCAGCATCTCCGCCGTTTCCGAAGGCGACACGATCTCCACCGCCAGCTCAGGCGCACCCAGAAAATATTCCGCCGCCCCCGTAGCTCGCACACGTTCCATCTTGAGAAAGCAAACATCAGGCTGGACCCACGACGGCGGCTCTTCCGAGATCTTAAATCCAGCTTCGCTTAATATCAATCCCGCTTGGTTCGCCTTCAGCGGCAGCAAAAGATCGGCTATGACAGCAGCGATGATGCTGTGTTTCGATTTTGGCGGAGGCAAAACAACCAGCTCGCCTTCCAGAATTTCAGCGTGCTCGTCTGGAAGTTGCTCGAACTCCTTCCAAGTCATCAGGTGTGTGCTTGTGGACATACCTAAACCCAGTGTACGCCCTCTGCGAGAGGGAACCCGATCAAACCGGCAAAAACGGATTCCGGATTCTCACGCCGAGAATCTCCTGCCTGTCGTTAAAATCTTCGGTGTACAGCACCGTCGCACCACTGCGGGCTGCTGCCACCACCACCAATGCATCCCAAAATGAAAGCATCGCTTGTTCAGCTAAACCAGCGGCTACTTTGATCGCCGCATAATCGACAACCATCAGAGGCCACGCCGAGATCTTCCAATACAGCCATCGCTTCCTGAGTGGAACAACGCCGACTCACTTTCCTGGTTAAGGTCACAAATAGTTCCTGCAGCACTTGAGTGCTTACCCGAAGCCGGTCGTCATCCATCAACTGATTCATCAGCCGTTGGGCGATCACTTTCTTCGGTGAAGGGCTTTTGTCAAACCGTAAACCAACACGTTCGTGTCCACGAAACCCGGTGCCAGGTTATCGCTCATAAAGATCGTCGCGATTCCACGTCCGCTCACCGACATCGACCAGTCCCATCTCGAAAGCCGCTCTCAATCGCGTTCGCGCAAGCTGTTTTCGGGTTGGCTCCTCCACCAGCGCTGACAGGTAATCGCACATCAGTTGATTCACGCTGGTGTTTATCGAGTGCAACTTTCCGCGCAGCTCGAAGGAGGTCCTCATCGATCACCAAAGTAATGTTGGTCGCTTTGTCGGACACGAATCAAGTGTAACGCGGGTATCTTGTCAAGAACTCTCGCCGACCCTTCCCGACACACGATCCCGCAGGTTGACGATACTCTATGAAGACATGACTCCCGCCTCGAGACTCGTCCTTGGAGTGTTAGCCATTGCTTCTTTAAGCAATGAGCTCAAAGCGCAGTCATGCGACACGTTCGACGTAGCCTCGATTAAAGTGAATACCAGCCTGTTAGGAGGGGGTTATCCGGAGTTGGCCCCCGGTGGACGGCGCTTCACCGCCACAAATCAACTCCTCCTCGAGCTCATCATGTCGGCCTACGAAGTTTCACCGCTGCAAATCTCGGGCATCCCGAACGCTTTTCTCCGGGAAAGGTACGACATCGAGGCTACATGTGAACAGCCCATCACAAAGGAACAGCTCCCACACTTGCTCCAGGTTTTGCTCGCGGAGCGCTTTCATTTATCCATTCATCGCGACTTAAAAGAGCAGGCTGTCTATGCTTTGATTCTGAGAAAGGGCGGGCCCAAACTACGTCAATCGCGAGAAGCCGGTAAGACAAGCCTGAGGCAGCGCGGCTATAGCTTTACGTTTACCAATGCCGCGATGTCGAACCTGGTCGGCGTGCTGTCCCAGGTGACCGGCCGCAAAGTTCTGGACAGAACCGGACTCAGCGGCCAATACGATTTCACCTTGACCTACACTCCGGATCGCGTCGGCGCGGGCCATGAAGGATCGACCGCGTCAGCAGCCGATAGCATTCCTGATTCGGGCTTTCCCGATTCTGTTTTTACCGCTCTCCGGGAGCAGCTCGGCCTGAATCTCGAAGCCCAAAAAAGCCAAATTGAGTACATCGTTATCGACCGCCTCGATCGGCTGATTCCGAATTAACTCTCTACCCCATCACTGCCAAACTCACCAACGGCCCGCTCTTCTGCCCCGTCCGAAAAAAACTCCCGAACGTCTCCAGCACGTACCCAATCATCTCCGCCGTCAATCCCGGGTACACCCCAATAAAGAACGTATCCCGCATAATGACGTCCGAGTCCGTCAGCTCTCCGTGCACACGCTTCTCGATATTCAGGAATCCAGGTTGCCGGATAATGTTCCCGCCGAACACCAGCCGCGTCTCGATCTTCGCGTCTTCCAGCCACTGCACCAGCCGCGCCCGATCCACTCCCGGCCGCACCGTAATCGGGAATCCGAACGGCGAGGGATTCGCCCGCGGATCGATCTTCGGCAGAATCAAATACGGCTCCCACTCTTCCAGCCCCTCATACAACAACCGGAAATTCAGCCGCCGCGCCGCCACGAACTGATCGATCTTGTCCGCCTGCGCCAACCCGATCGCCGCCTGCATATCCGTGACCTTCAGGTTGTACCCGATGTTCGAGTAGATGTACTTGTGGTCGTAGCTGCACGGCAACTCACCTTCCTGCCATCCAAACCGCGTCCCGCACGTATTCGATTTCCCCGGATCGCACCAGCAGTCCCGTCCCCAATCCCGAATCGACCGCGCCGTCTTCTGCAGCCCGAAATCATTCACCGACACGCCGCCGCCTTCGCCCATCGTGATGTGGTGCGCCGGGTAAAAACTCAGTGACGACATCGCCCCGAACGTGCCCGCCAGTTGTCCGTTGAACGTTGCGCCCAGTGCGTCGCAGCCATCTTCCAGCAGCCACAACCCGCGCCGTTTCGCGATCTCCGTCAGCGCCGCCATATCGCACGGATTGCCCACCGTATGCGGCACGAAAATCGCCTTCGTGCGCGGCCCGATCGCGTCCTCCACCAGCGCCGGGTTGATGTTGTAGGTCCCTACTTCGCAATCCACGAACACTGGCACCAGGCGATTCTGCACAATCGGCGCCACCGTCGTCGGAAACGTCACCGCGGGCGTAATCACTTCATCGCCCGGCGCGAGCGGCATCAGATCTTTATTCGACAGCGTCGCCGCGCACAGCGTGCTCATCATCAGCAGATTCGCCGACGACCCCGAATTCACCAGCAGAAAATCGCGGCTCCCGAAAAAGTGCCGCATGCGCTTCTCGAACTTGTCCGCGTACGGACCCGCCGTCAGCCAGAAATCCAGCGCCGAATCCGCCAGAATCGTCATCTCGCGATCGTCATACACGCGCCCCGCATACGGTACGCGGCTCTCTCCCGGCACGAATGCCGGCTTCTGGTGGGCCACCCGGTAATACTCCGCCACCAACCCGAGAATCTGTTCTTTCAGCGCTTGTTGTTCCATGAATTAGTTCGCCTCTACCAACTGCTCGCCCTGCCCGATCGGGAAATACCGCACCGCCGCCGGCAGCGTCACGTGCCGCAGCGCATTCCGGCCATCGATCACCACCGGCCCGCGCATGCTGCTGCTCAACCGCTCCCAATCCGCGTTGCGAAATACCGGATCTCCCGTCGTGATCAGCACGGCATCCGCATCCTTCACCGCCAGTTCGAGCGTCGGGCAATATGATCCGTTCAACCCCGCGCGCTCCGCAGCCTTCGGCGAAAGGAACGGATCGAATGCCCGCACCTTCGCGCCTCGCGCCACGAGCGCCTGCAAAATCGCTAACCCCGGCGAACTCCGCAAATCGTCCGTGCCCGCTTTGAACGCCACTCCCAGCAGCGCGATCGTCTTGCCTTCCAGCGACCCGAGCGCCTTCAGCGCCATCTCCACCACACGCACCGGACGCGCCGTATTCGTCAGCATCACCGCGTCCATCATTGGTGTCGGCACGCCGTTCAGCCGCCCGTACACCCGCAGTGCATTCACGTCTTTCGGCAGACAACTCCCGCCGAACCCGATCCCCGCCCGCAGGTACGAAAGAATCTCGGGACGCACCCGCGCCCCATCCACCGCCGGCGACAGCCGGCGATCCAGGTACAGTCCTTCCATCACCGTCTCGACATCCGTGCCCGCCGTCGCCTCGCACAAGCCCGCCAGCTCGTTGCTGAACGAAATCAGCAAACTCAACAGCGCATTCGACGCGTACTTCGTCAGCTCCGCTTCTTCGATTCCCACGCGCAGCTTCTCGCAGTCGAAGTACGCATACAGATCCGCCAGCACATCGCCCGAGCGCGCATCCGCCTGTCCGATCACGATCCGGTCGGAATTGCGAAAGTCTTCAACCGCCGAACCCTCGCGCAGAAATTCCGGATTCATCGCCACGCCGAACTCGCCCGGCTTCCTGCCCGATGCCGCTTCCACCACCCGCTGCACCACGCCCCGCGTCGTCCCCGGAATCACCGTGCTCTTTACCGCCACCACGTGATAGTCGCTGCTCTTGCGCAGTTCCTCGCCAATCTGCCGCGCCGCCGTCTCCAGGTACGAGAGGTCCGGCTCGAGCGCCCCCACCTTCGAAGGCGTACCCACCGCGATCAGCGACAGTACGCTGTTCTCCATCGCCTTTGCCAGGTCGGTGGTCACCGAAAGCCGCCCGCTCTCCAGCCCTTCGCTCAACAGTTCTTCGAGTCCCGGCTCGTAGAACGGAGCCTGCCCCGCGCGAATCATCTCCACGCGCTCTTCCGACACATCCACACAGCGAACCGTGTGCCCGATCGATGCCAGGCAGGCGCCCGTCACCAGACCTACATATCCCGTCCCGACAATCGTTACGATCATGCGCTCTCCTTGAGCGGCTCCAGCCGTTGCGCGCACTCCCTGCTGCAATCCCGGCAATGAATCTTCACATCATGCGAAGGAACCTTGATCGCAAGCGTGCGGCAATACTCGTCCACCCGTCGCTCCACGCACCGCAGCGCCGGCACCGTTGCCAGGTCGCCCACCCGGAACACAGTCACGTGCCCGGTCTCCGCTTCGCGATACGTCAGCGAGCCTTCGATCACGTATTCGTACTCGGTCACGTTCGGATGCCAGTGATACTGCCCGTGGCTCCCCGCCGTGTATTCGCACAGAATGATTTCCAATCGGTGATCGCGGAAGAAGGGATGCGGGCAGGCCCGTAGTAGATTGCCTACTAAGAAAATGTGCGGCAGGTCCGAAAAGTGTTCCGTATACTCGGCAGCCGCGATCTTATCCAGGCTGCCCGTAGAAATTCGTTGCATGAGGCCCCGCTATTCCCGGTAAGACTGCAGCGTGCGAGCCAGGCCTTCGCGCACCATCACCCGCGGCTCCCACTTCCCGAGGCTCTTCAATTTCGTCAGAATCGGACACCGCCGCTGTGGGTTGTCGCTCAGGTAGTCGCGATCTTCGCTCACCGCGAACTCGATCGGCAGCTCCGGCGACCCATCCAGCGACGCCGCAATTCGCGCCGTCTCCGCAATCGAGATCTCTTCATCGTTCCCGACGTTGTACGCCTCGCCCGCCGACGCCTTCGACAGCAGCACCAGCAGCATGCCCGCAATCGCATCGCGCACGTAGCAAAAACTGCGCGTCGCCCGCCCGTCGCTGTACAGCACGATCGGCTTGCGATAGAACGCCGCCGAAAGCAGGCTCGGAATAATGCGCCCGTCGTCCAGCCGCTGCCCCGGCCCGTACACATTGAACGGACGAATGGTCTTCACTGGCGACCCGTACAGCCGGTGATAGGTCGTCGCCAGCGTCTCCGCCAGCCGCTTCGATTCGTCGTAACAGGCCCGTGGCCCCGTGCACGACACCAGCCCGCGATAATCCTCCGCCGTCGGTATGTTGGCCGCGTCCGGATCGCCGTAAATCTCGCTGCTACTCAACAGCAGCATGCCCTGCCCGTCCCGCTTCAACAGATCCAGCATGTGCCGCGTGCCGTTCACATTCACGTCGATGGTTTCAAGCGGATACTGCCGGTACACCGGAGGCGACGCGATGCTCGCGCCATGGATAATCCAGTCCACACGCTCACCCGGTTCGAAGGGCTGCGACGCATCCGATTGCCGCAGTTCCAAATCCGTCCGGCCCTTCATCCAGCTCAACCGCTCCGGCAATCCCGTGCGGAAATTGTCCACCGCAATCACCCGGCACCCCGGCCGCGACGATTCGTTGAATACCGCCATCGTCTCCAGGAAATGGCTGCACAGAAAGCCGCTCGCCCCGGTCACCAGCAACGTGGTGCCCTGTAATGCCGTCAATACATCCCGGAGTTCGTCTACAACCTGCGCCGCGTCCTCGCGGATGATGCTGGTGGATGTCGTCATCTTCTGTTGAGGGTGTTATTGAAACTACTCTTCCGATACCGGACCCATCGGCCGTGAATGCGGCGACACCGCACCGCTACCGTATTGATTGGTGATCGTGGACGTCAACAGCGTATCGTCCCAGTTCTTCCACGGCGCCACACCGCGAGCCCACAGATCGTTCAGATACTGATATTCGCGGAACGTGTCCATCGCGTAGAAGAAGCCGTTGTGCCGGTAGGCCATCAACTGCCCGTCGTTCGCGATCCGCTCCAGTGGTTCGCGTTCGAAAATGCATTCGTCGCCGCCCAGGTAATCGAACACTTCGCGATTCAGCACGAAGAAGCCCGTGCTCATCCAGCCTTCTACTCTCGGCTTTTCCGCGAACTTCACCACTTGCCCTTCGCTGCCCAGTTCCAACATGCCGTAGCGCGATACCGGCGACACCGTCGTCACCGTCGCCAACTTCCCGTGACTCTTATGAAACTGGATCAGATCCGCAATATTCACATCGCTCAACCCGTCCCCATAAGTCAGCAGGAACGTGTCGCCATCGATATATTTGTGGATCCGCCGCACGCGTCCGCCGGTCTGCGTGTCCTGCCCGGTATCCGCCAGTGTGACGTTGAAGTTCTGCTCGGTATGCAGCCCGTGATACTTGATCTGCGACCGCTGCCCGAGGCACATGGTGAAATCATTGTTCATGGCCTCGTAATTCAGGAAATACTCTTTGATGATGTTGCCGCGGTATCCCAGGCAC
>Ga0105240_10013181_pt1 | contig 11372 bp, 11 predicted proteins | sample KBSC54metaG_FD_80426 | JGI IMG/M metagenome (GOLD analysis project Ga0105240, IMG submission 80426) | Corn rhizosphere microbial communities from Kellogg Biological Station, Michigan, USA - KBS C5-4 metaG | ecosystem: Host-associated > Plants > Roots > Rhizosphere > Soil | place: Michigan, USA...
CATGAGCGCGCTTTTTGATGGGCTCCTGCGCAAGCTTTTTGATGGAGTTCCCGTTCCGGGTTCCCGCACGTTGTAGAGGGGCTACGGGAACCGGGAATCGAGTTGCCCGAGAGGCCGATGCATTCTGGCGAAGGGCCCAGATCGGCCATGCTGAGACGTTCCAAGAATGGAAACGCTCGCTCCGAAGCGGCCATTCCCGAATTGTGAAAGGGCGCCGCAACCTGTTCCGCATGCGGCAATTCTACGATGCGTACAAAGACCACAAAGCTGCGGTGCCATTGGTACGACATATCAGCTGGAGCGGCAATCTCCTCATACTCAGCCGGTGTAAATCGCCAGAAGAGCGGGAATTCTATTTGCGTCTCGCACATCGAGAAGGGTGGGATAAGCGCGAAACGGACAGGCAACTGCGCGGTGCACTCTTCGAGCGCGCTGTTATGGGCCGGCCAAAAGTGTCACCAGCGGTGACACAATTGCACCCGGATGCCGAAGCCATCTTCAAAGACAGTTACCTCGTGGACTTTCTGGGTCTGCCTGAAGTGCATTCCGAACAAGAACTTCAGACGGCGATCATCGTAAACCTGAAGCGATTCCTCCTAGAGTTAGGTCGAGACTTTGCGTTCGTCGGCGAACAATATCTGCTACCTGTCGGCGGTCAGGATTTCCGTCTCGACCTGCTGTTCTATCACCGCGAATTGCAATCCCTCATCGCCATCGAGCTCAAGGTCGATGAATTCAAACCCGAATATCTGGGAAAGTTGGAGTTCTATCTCGAGGCTCTTGATCGCGATGTACGCAAGGCACACGAAAATCCATCCATTGGCGTATTGCTTTGCGCATCGAAGGACAACGAAGTCGTGGAATACGCGTTGAGCCGCGCTGCCTCGCCCGCTCTTATCGCGGAATATCAGACCCGCTTACCAGATAGAAGAACGCTTCAGCGCAAGTTGCACGAGTTCTATGAACTCGCCACACCCGGAACGCAAATCGCGGCAACGGGGGCGACTCGCCACCGCAGACGCGCGCCCGCAGGCAGGCGCAAAGCTTTTCCATCGGGCCGTGCTCGATCTTGATGCCATTCCGGCCGAACGTCCGCTTTATGCCCGTGCGACGGCATGCGGCGACGAGGTTCGACCGTCCGCAGACGGTCGGAAGCTGCCGGCCATCGTACCTGATACCGAAGCGCTTTTGATGAGGGCCAGAGATGCCATACCTTAGTGCGCCGCTGTTGCAGCGCGATGTACATGCCGTGGCGCAACAAACATCATAGAGCACTAGTGGACCAGAGCCGAGCAACTGCGGCGTCTTGACCACGCGAGCGCTGAAGACAATTAGAATCAAGACGCCGTACTCTTGCGCTGAGTAGCTACCGTCAGGAGGAATCTCCATGAGCGAAGAAAACCGACGCTTGGCAACACGATGGTTTGAAGAGGTATGGAATGCTCGCCGTGAAGCAATGATTGATGAAGTCATTAGACCAGACAGTCTCGGGCACATGGAGGGAAAGGACGTCCTCGGTCCGATCGAATTCAGAACACAGCGCGCTGCGCTGCTGGAGGCGTTTCCGGATCTTAGTGTGGTTGTTGAAGCTACCACTGCAGAAGGCGATGTCGTCGTGGTGCGCTGGAAAGCAGGTGGCACGCACCTGGGCCAGGCGTCTGGCATTCCAGCCACGGGCACTCCAGTTGCGTTTCGCGGAATGACTTGGTTCGTGATCAGGGCCGGGCGGTTCATCGAGGGATGGGATGCCTGGAATCAGGGTGCTTTAGTAGAGTCCTTACGAGAGGCGGCACGAAACAACTGAGGGGATACAACTTGGCACGACTTATTCAGCTCGATACAGCGGAGAGGAGTTTGATATTGCCGCCGGGCTGGCGCTCCCACGGCGTACCATATGCTGCCCTCAGCATTCGCTTCGCTCCACCAAAAAACCCGTAACGATAATTCGTGAGCAGCGGCCACGATCGCATCGCCGAGATCGGCTTCCGGTCGAACGAGCGCATCATGAACAGCCTTGCGCAGATCTTCTGGGCGGCTGCCGAGGATCTGAAAGGCCTGCATCAGCTGATGCACAGACGGCATTCGATCCTTTGGAATGCGATGTGACAACATGCCGCTGACCAGGTGCTGCACGAACGGCTCACCCAGCGGCGGAAATGTCTCAACGCTCGCGCCGTAAAATGCCTGGTTTCTGCGCATGACCATGTCGGCGATTTTGCCGCGCGTGGAGCCTGTGGCTACGATCGCGAGTTGCGGTGTCTGCGCCGTAAGGTTCAGTGCGTCACGAGCGGCCTTCAGGGCAAATAGCGTATCCGTGCCTCGTTCAGTCGAAAGCGCATGTTGTGCTTCGTCGATGATGAGAACGATTGGCTTGGCAACGCGCCGGTGAAGCGCTTCCAGTGCTTTCGCAAGGGTAGTGCCGCGAGGCTCGCCTACCGTTTCGAGCTCGAATCCGAACTCACCCTTGAATCCCGCCAGCTCGCCTTTGGAGCCTGCCTTTCTGATCCCCTGCAGGGCACGCAGGCCACGTGCCAGATAATATTATCCCCATGTAGATAATCAAAGATAATGACTGTTGATGAGCAATCATGGGAGCGATGCTCCATCGCTCAGCGCGGCAGGCCCGCTAGGTCGCGTTCGCTCGCTGGCGAGCGACCAAAAATCAACCTGCTGCCATTCACTCCACGAAGGGATTCGCAATCTTCGAATTGCAACGCTTCGCTATATATGATTGGATATCGCGCGTTCCTGACATAGGGGATCGCGATGAAGTGTGGGAGTTTTCTGCCCGCCGCAGGTTGCGGCTTGCTGTTCGCCGGGGTTGCCGCCCCGGCGCCCGCCGAAGATGAGGCGACATTCGCCGACCAGCGCCTCGATTCGGTAGCGGTGCTCGAATCGGTGACCGTGTACGCGGCCAAGACAGGCAGCGTGTCGCTCGGGGGGGCATCGATCACCCGTACTGACATGCAACAGTTCAACCGGGACACCCTCGATCGGGCATTCCAGCTTGCCTCGGGCACCTCGGTAAGCATGATAGGCGCGCGCAACGAGACTGATATCTGGGTCCGGGGCTTCGATCGCTGGCGAGTGCCGCTCTACCAGGATGGCATCCCCGTTTATCTACCTGTAGACAATCGCATCGACTTTGGCCGGTTCAGCACGATCGATCTTGCCTCGATCCAGATCTCGAAGGGCTTCGCCTCTGTCATCGACGGCCCGGGAGCGATGGGAGGGGCTGTCAATCTGGTGAGCCGGGTGGTGTCCAGGGAATTCGAGGGCGAGGCGCGCTACCAGGACACGTTGGACTCGCGCGGCTCGCATGCCGAGTCTATCGCGGATGTATTCCTCGGCACTCGCCAGTCCAACTGGCTCATCCAGGGCGCCGGGTCCTTCGACCGACGCTCGCACTTGCGACTGTCCGATGATTTCACGGCGGGCACGCTGCAACCGCGCGGTGACCGAATCGATTCATTTCATCAGGATTACAAAATCAACCTCAAGGCGGGCTTTGAGCCCAGCCCGGGCACGGATTACAGCATCAATTACATCGACCAGCGCGGCCGCAAGGACAATGCACCGCCGGACAGTGTGATTCCAAACTCGTCGCTGAATGCCGTCCGTTACTGGACCTGGCCAGCGTGGAACAAGAAAAGCCTGTATTGGCTGTCGCAAAATGCCCTGGACTCCGAGGGCTCGTATGTCAAGGTGCGTCTGTATTACGACCGCTTCTTCAATCGGCTCGACTCATACGACACTATCGCCTACAACACCCAGAACACGCCGAAATCCTTCAACAGCACGTACTATGACAAAGCGGCCGGCGGCAGCGCCGAGCTCAGCGAAACGCTCGCGGGTGGCGCGGACACCATCCGGGTAGCCGCCCACTACCGGTGGGACCAGCATAACGAGACCGAGAGCACCCGCAACGCACCGTTCGCTCCGTTCTATCAGCAGCCTTGGGAGACCGCTGAGGAAAGCACGTCTTCGGTCGCTCTCGAGAACATCTACCGTCCCACGAAGAATTGGCAAGTTATCACGGGTATGAGTTATGACGTTCGTCACCTCATTGGCGACAGTCAGTGGGTCGCGCAAGGCCAACAGCCACCGTTCGGACATTCGTTCGCATACCCGGTGGCGGACAAGCACGCGTTGAATGGCGAAATCGCAGGAATCTACTCGTACAGCGAGTCAGGATCCGTGCACCTCAGTTACGCCGATCGGTTCCGCTTTCCAACTCTCTTCGAGATGTACAGCACGCGTTTCGGAACGTTCATCAATAACCCGAATCTCCGCCCGGAACGGTCGCATTACACGCAGATCGGCGTCAGCGACATCATTTTCGACACGCACGTGGCCATCAACGCGTTCGTGGCGAAAATCACCAATGCCATCACATCGGTCGCGATCTCCCCTACCGTCAGCGAAAGCCAGAACGTCGGCGTCGCGCGCCACCAGGGTTTCGAGATCGAGCTGTCACGCCAGCTGCTGAACACCTTGGACAGCGGTATCAACTTCTCTGATCTCATTCGGGTGGAATTGTCGGGCGCGGCTGTGCAGACCGATACGCCGGGACAGAAGCTCTTTGCCTATCTGAACTGGCATCCCCTGCCGCAGCTCTCCGTGGTGCCGAACGTCGATGTGGAAAGCAAACGCTGGCTGCAGAGCGCGGTGAATAATCTAGTCTATTATCGCGGTGGCAGCTTCACCCTGCTCGGCGTGAAAGCGGCCTACCGGCCGATCGAGCCACTCACGATCGAGCTGGGGAGCTTCAATCTGCTCGACCGTAACTACGCGATTGAAGACGGGTATCACGGTCCGGGACGCGAATATTTCATGAATGTCCGCGTTGAGTTGTGAGGGTGTGGCACATGCATCGCACAGGCAGACCGCGAGAGGTGCCCTCGACGGATGATGAGCGGCTGATGCCGCGAATGAGGAGAGTCATGAGCGTGACATCAGGAGCTTTGACTTGGCTGGCCGGCTTCGCACTGGCCTCCGGGTTTGTATCGTTTGCCCATGCGGCTGACGATCCATGCAGCGCGTACAAGTGGGACGTCACCGAAGAACGCGCGGTATTTGCGCAGAAAGCGCAATCCGCGACAGCTGGGAGGGATGCGTCCTCCGCGCTAGCCATGAAAACGAAAACCCTCTACAACCTCGCGCTCGCCCCACAAGTCAGCGTGAAGTTCGTCGTACCGCCGGGGAAGAAAGCGCTTCCGGACGGCGCCTTCGCGGGAGTCGTTCATTTCCGGGTACCGAGCTCGGGGGCTTACCGTGTTTCGCTCAACCACGGGTTCTGGGTCGATGTCGTAAGTCATCAGCAGCTCATCGAGGCGACAGACTTCACCGGCGCCCACGATTGCAGCGCGCCTCGGAAGATCGTGCAGTACAGCCTGCCAGCGGGCGAGGACCTCGTATTGCAACTCAGCGGTGCCGTAAAGGATCATGTGCTTATCGCAGTGACACCTGCGGCAGCGGCAGCTCCAGGGCACTGATGTCAGGAACGCTATCGGCGCTCGCTGCTACATTGGCGCTGGCGCCCGCGTCACCTGCGCCCTCATCTCACGCGCCGGGATTGGCTGCGCCTGCGCCCTCATTTCCCGCGCCCGGATTGCCTGCGCCTGCGCCCTCATCACTCGCGCCTGCGCCCCTATCGCCTGCGCCTATGCCCCCTTCGCAGCCCCCTACATCCTCATCGCAAGCGCCTGCGCCCGCAGCAGTCTCGAACGTCCCATTCGTCAATCGCCGCGACCCACCGCCCTATCGGAAACTGAATGCCTCCGAGACCGCCCGCTACGAGTTGGGCATGGCGGTGTTCAACACCCAGTTCGTAGTCGCCGGCACAGCAGGCGCCGGACGACGGGACGGAGTAGGTCCGCTGTTCAACGCAGCCTCCTGCGATGAATGCCACAACAACGGCGCTCGAGGCCGTGGGTTGACGGAAGACGGCCCCCTTCCCCCTTCGTTGGTCATTCAACTCGCCGAGCCTTCACCCGGCAATCCCCACGATCCCCCGGGCGATCCGGTGTATGGCCGCGTTCTCAACACGCTCTCCCTCGAAGGGTTACCGCCTGAAGGTGTTGCCACGGTCCACTATGAATCCTTCTCGGGGCGATACCCGGATGGCTCACCTTGGAGCCTGCGAGTACCGCAGTACCGGCTCACTCAACTGCGCTATGGTCTTTTGTCTCCGCATACCATTGTCAAACCCCGCCTCGCACCTGCCCTGTTCGGTGTCGGACTGCTGGACGCAGCCGATGGTGCAAAGGAGCAGTCCTCCCAAGGACGCTTCGGCTGGCAGGCCAGCGCAGTCTCCATTCGCGACCAGACCGCGCGTGCATTCGCACGCGAGATGGGACTGACTTCCTCGGACATCCAGCACGACGACTGCACCGCCACGCAAACCACGTGTCTGAAGCAGCCGAACGGCGGGACACCGGAGGTCTCGGCGGAGCTGTTCGACGCTGTGTTGACGTTTCAGCGTTGGCTCGCTGTGCCGGCCTCGCCAACACCGCAGGCTCGGTCGGGCACCTTCGTCCAACTGGGCTGTGCTGAATGTCATCGAGCGGAAAGATCGATCAAGCTAAGTGACAGCGGGGGCCAGCCTGTGGAGGCTGTCATTGCGCCCTACACCGACCTACGGCTTCACGACCTCGGCGATGGGCTTGCCGACCAGACCGTTGCTGGAAAGAGAGTCGCCACCAAGTGGCGAACCGCGCCCCTCTGGGGGCTCGGGTATCGAATGTCGTTGGAGAGCCATCCCACCTTTCTACATGACGGCCGCGCTCGTTCCGCGGAAGAGGCAATCCTCTGGCACGATGGCGAAGCTGCAAGCGCCAGAGATCACTTCGAGCGCTTGCCGGCGGCCGAGCGGACCGCGCTGCTGCACTGGTTGGAAACGCTTTAGAGCTCCGGGCCCCGGTGGAATATGAGATCCTCCACTGGCCGTCCGCCTAGCAAGTGCTCCGCGATGATCCGGTCCATATTCTGCGGAGTGACGTTGTAGTACCAGATTCCGTCCGGTTGCACACACATCACGGGCCCGCCGCGGCAAGCGACGAAACAATGGACTCGCGTGCGCTTCACCCGTAGCGCGCCCTGGTCCAATCCGGCGGCTTTGAACTTCTCGCCCAGGCCATCGAACAGCTGTTGCGACTCGCCTTGCGTGCACCGCGGGCCGACACAAATCAAGAGATGGCGGCGATAGTCCTGTATTTTCGGTCGTTCCACCGTCATCAAATCGCTCCCAGGATGGCTGTTAGATCGAGGCGACTCTCCAGGCAGTCGGCCAATCGATCGATCGAGCGGTCGCGGACCGCCATGTAGTCGATCACCTCTGGATTGGCTAGACCGGCCCACTTCAGGAGCGACGCGCACGCCATCGGTGCTTCAAAAAGCCCATGCACGTAGGTACCGAGAATTTGACCGTCGCTCGACACCGCACCGTCAGCGCGCGTTCCGTCTAATATGGCAGAAGGCTTCTCCAGCGCTCGTCCCCGACTTACTCCCATGTGGATTTCGTAACCTCGCAAGGGGGCGGCACCCTCTAGGGTCAGAACGCCACTGATGTTGCGCAACTGCTTGTTCGGTTCCAGAACCGTCTCGAGATCCAACAATCCCAGACCGTGACTCTCGCCGGATGTTCCTTCAAACCCGCCAGGATCGGCTATGGTACGTCCCAGCATCTGCAAACCGCCGCAAATGCCCATGACCTTGCCCCCATAACGCAAATGTCGCCTCAGGTACGCCGGCCAGCCCTCCCGTTCCAGCCACTCCAGATCGTTGCGCACGCTCTTCGAGCCCGGCAGAATGACCAGGTCCGCGGGCGGTGGAGTCCGCCCCGGCCCGATGTACTGCAACTCGACCTGCGGATGGTGGCGCAAGGGATCGAAATCCGTGTGGTTGCTGATACGAGGCAACACGGGTACCAGAACTCTCAAGGCGCTGGCTTCTCTGCTCGCCCTTTGGCGGTCGATGGCATCCTCAGCATCGAGGTTGAGCCCCTGCAGATAGGGCACCACTCCGAGCACCGGCTTACCTGTGTACTTTTCGAGCCAGGACAGACCCGGCTCCAACAAGCGGATGTCGCCCCGGAATCGATTGATGATGAATCCGGCGATGCGCGCCTGCTCGCTGGGACTCAGAAGCGCCACTGTACCGACGAGGTGTGCGAAGACTCCGCCGCGCTCGATATCACCGACGAGTATGACAGGACAATCGACCGCCTCAGCGAAACCCATGTTGGCGATGTCTCCTTCGCGCAGGTTGATTTCCGCAGGCGAGCCGGCGCCCTCGGTCACAATCACGTCATAACGGGCGGCGAGCCGTTGGTGTGATGCCAGCACGGCCTCGCGAGCAACACGCTTATAGTCGTGGTATTCCGCCGCTTGCATGTTGCCGATAGCGCGCCCGTGCACGATGACCTGCGCACCCAGCTCGGTGTTGGGTTTCAACAGGATGGGGTTCATGTCGATGGTCGGCTCGAGACCGGCGGCCTGCGCTTGGAGCGCCTGCGCGCGTCCGATTTCGCCGCCATCCACCGTCACGGCGCTGTTGAGGGCCATGTTCTGCGGCTTGAAAGGAACGACTCGGCAGCCGCGACGCTTGAGAGCACGGCAAAGGCCGGTAACCAGTGTGCTTTTTCCAGCGTCTGAGGTGGTGCCTTGGATCATCAGGGTTCGGGCGGTCATGTCAGCGCTCCTGACAGTCCCGCCGCGGGCAACACTTCTTCGAGTCGAGTCCAGTCATCCTGCGTCGCCGGAAGTCCAAAACGTACACTAGGAACCGCGGTGAAGTGTCGAGTGAGAACGCCTTGGCACGCCAGCGCTGCGTGGATTTCGTGTGCCTGCGATGTGCGCACCCATTGGAAGAGGTCAGAGCCGCCGCTCGGTTCCAGCCCATGGCGAGCCAGTAATGCTGCAAGCCTCTGGCTGTCGTTGCGCAAGCGCTTGCGGGTGGCCTCCTGCCATTTGTGGTCCAGGAGAGCGGCCTTTGCAACCCCACGCGAAGGTCCAGCGACGGTCCAGGGCCCGAGCCACTCCGCCAACGCAGTCAACAGCGTACCGGAGGACAACACAAACCCGACTCGCGCCCCTGCCAGCCCGAAGAACTTTCCAAGTGAGCGCAGCACGATCAGGCCGTCGCGATCCGCGAATCGCGCTATGCTGTTCTCCGGTGTGGAATCGGCGAATGCTTCGTCAACGATCAGCCAGCCGCCGCGACTGCTGAGGCGAGCGTGCCACACCAGCAATTCCGCCGGGGATGCTCGCTCTCCGGTAGGATTATTTGGACTGCAGACCAGCACGACATCGAGAGTGTCCGAGGCTGCTGCAATCTCCTCGGGCAGAAGCGGCACCACGTCGTGTCCGGCCTGCTTCCAGCGATAGCCATGCTCGTTGTAGCCGAATGCCGGGACGCCCACGCGAGATCGGGCCCGCAGACGTGGTAACGCTTGTATCGCGGCTTGGGAACCGCAGACCGGGAGCAGTTCGGCAGCTGCCTTGTAGTAGGTCTTGGCGGCGTCCACGAGGCCGTCCTCCTCCTCGGGTAGACGGTTCCAACTCGTAAGCGGCACGGGCTCGCCTTCCCACGCAATCGGGTTGATGCCGGTGGATAGATCCAGCCAACGCTCCCGCGGTACACCGTAACGCTCTATAGCCTGAAGAAGCCGTCCACCGTGCTCAAGCATGCTCGACCACCTCTATCCCGACGGCTGCAACCAACCAGAGCACTACGCCAAGTCGCACGAGGCGCACGGCGGCGGAGATGGCGTCGGCGTCTGGTGGTGTGCCCATGCCTAGCGGCGGCCGCTCCTCCCACTGGCCGTGATAGTAAGCCCCACCTCCCAGCGCCAAACCCAGCGCGCCTGCGCCTGACGCCATGACTGGACCTGCGTTGGGACTTTCCCACGCGCCCGCTTGCAAACGCCAACAGCGCCACGCTGCCCGAGTGCTCCCGACAACCGCGTACGTCAATGCTGTCAGTCGCGCGGGTACATAGTTGAGAAGGTCATCAAACCTGGCAGCGGCCCATCCGAAGTAGAGGAACCGAGGCGTGCGATAGCCCCACATGGCATCCAGTGTATTTGCGAGTCGATACAACACGGCGCCAGGTGCACCTGCCAGCAGGAACCAGAACAATGCACCGAATACAGCATCGTTACCATTCTCCAGAACTGACTCCACCGCCGCGGTCGCGACCGCCTGGGTGTCCATATTCCCGGTGTCGCGGCTCACCATCAAACCGACGCTGCTGCGCGCTTGGTCTACATTGCCTTGGGTTAAGGCATGATAAACACGCAGCGCGTGTTGTCTCAGACTTTGATGTCCCAGCGCGAAATAGAGCGAAGCGACAGATACCAGGTACCGCAAGGTGGGGATCCTTGATGCCACTGCGGCGAGCAGCACCCACGGAGCTACTGCGATGACTACGGCGGTGATCCCCCGCACTCTCAAAGTGAGCGGGGTTTGGTGACCCGCTGTTAGGTTAAATCGGCGCTCGATGGCCTGGGCGAGCCGACCGAAGCCCACCAACGGATGCCAACGCCGGGGCTCGCCGAGAAGCGCGTCGAGACACACTGCGATGATGGTCAGTAGCGCAGTCACGGCTATGGTGTGAATAACGCTACCGCCGCCTGCGGATTTGATGGGAAGTAGCTGTGCAGATAAGTGGCCACGAGCCGCCCTCTCTGATAGATCGCCTCACCCGGCGACGTGTTGTATAGGCGCTCGCCATGAGCCGTCGGCACAAGGGGCGTCTCGAGCGTGGAATGATGAAAAGTGTGCCCACGCAGAACGCCGCCAGGCATCGGCACCGACTGATAACCCAAACCCCTCAAGCGCGGTTGCATCACCGCGCTTCCGGGAAGGATGCCCGCCAGATTAGCGCGTTCGCCTTTGACGTCCGTGAGCGACTCCATCAGGTAGAGCATCCCACCGCACTCCGCGTACAGCGGCTTGCCTGCACCGACATGCTGCCGCAACTCCTCCGCAAGTGAGCGATTTGCGCTCAAGCTGGTGAGGTGCAACTCTGGATAGCCGCCCGGCAAATAGACGCTCTCTACGGCTGGCAACTTGCAGTCCACGAGCGGCGAAAAGAACACGAGCTCGGCCCCCAGCTCCTCCAGAAGGTCCAGGTTGGCGCGATAAAGGAAAGAGAACGCCTGATCCCGCGCGATGCCGATCCGAACGCCCGCGAGAGCTCGTCGGACCTCCGCAGCCAATGAGAGAGCCACCACGGGAGCCCCTGAAACCTCATCGCGGTAGCCGCGCCCGCCTTCGACTCTAGATTTCGCGCCGCCGCCGTGATCCGCTTCGGCTCCAGATGTCGCGCCGCCGCCGGGATCCGCGCTTGCCGCCGCAAATTCCACTTCC
>Ga0105240_10013182_pt1 | contig 11371 bp, 11 predicted proteins | sample KBSC54metaG_FD_80426 | JGI IMG/M metagenome (GOLD analysis project Ga0105240, IMG submission 80426) | Corn rhizosphere microbial communities from Kellogg Biological Station, Michigan, USA - KBS C5-4 metaG | ecosystem: Host-associated > Plants > Roots > Rhizosphere > Soil | place: Michigan, USA...
GAATAGGATACGGTAGCCGAAAAACTTTTTCTAAGGCAGCCGTAAACATTGGGTTTAAAGGATTGGCTTCAACGTTTCGATTCGTCGAACTCTAGTCCGCCAGAGAAAAATCTATTGGATGCGTTCCCTGCTGAGCGTTTCTCTCTCCCGCAAGAATCCTGGCCGAGACGGTGACTGACCAGAGTGCGGCACGCACAGCATATGCAGCCATGGTATCGCCTACGCGGTGTGTGTCAAAACTGAGCTTCTCGAAACTGCAGCGAGACGTGGCACAAGTCTTGTTTTAATCCTTGGCGGCAGTAATGGCGGATTGCGAGCTTTGCCGGCACCGGAGGGAACGCTCGTGGCGTTGCCGCACGAGGGCGGACGCCGAATACGCAAGGAGGAAACTGACAGCCGGCGCAACAAAAAACAGGATGCGGAGCAGCATACGAATCTCACCGACAAAAGTCCCAGTCGCTATCGCAATCACGTCGTCGCTACCAGCGAGGAACACCACCAGGAGCATCACGAACACGGCACATCCGAGCGCTGTATTGAATGGCTGCTGGTACGGCAGGAGCAAGAGCTCGCCGCCCTCGCCGATGTCGCCGGTCGCAAGCGGGATGGTGGCAATTTGCGTGGTGACGTAATCCGCGACAGCATCAATTTGCGCGGAGGAGAGCAGCGGCCTGAAGCTGGGCATCGGCGCTTTCCCGTCGCTGACCATGGTGATCACGAACTGGCGATCATGCTCAGCTTTGAGCGAGGGGCCGAGCATAGAGACGACTCCTGAAATTCCGCCGCCGTCCGCACCGTGGCACTTGATGCAATTCAATGCATACATGACGGCGCCGTTGGTTGAGTCGGTTGATGCGGAGTGCTGAGCGAGGCAGCCTTCGGCGCAAGTGCGATCAGCACAAAAAGAGCAGGTGCGAGCCGCAAACAACTAACGCCGCTACACATTGGATCGATCCAATTCCGATTTCGCAGTGACTCCGTGCGCGCTACGTTAAAAATGCGCAAACCGGCGTCATTTTCCAGGGCCAGTCGGATACTGCTTCGACAGCTGGTTGATAATTCCGTCCGGCACCGTGCCGCCTTTGCAGGAAGGGTGGCCAAATCCGCTTGCGCTCGAGCCGTTGTGAAAATCCAGAATCATATTGTCATTGTGATCCGGACTTGGGCCCATCGGTACGGCGTCGAGGTTCAAGGCATGGCGCACTTTCCACGCAATGATGTGGTCGGTGCAGGAGGTGTCGCCACTGAGGCCAAGGCCGCCGACGATCTTTCCGTCCGATGAATAAAGCGGAAGACCTCCTCCAAACACGATGACGCCGCCAATGGCTTTGCCGACCATGGGATCGTTGGCAGTTCCGAACGTGGATGGATCGCCGAAGACGGCCAGCGGATTCGGCGGCGCACTTGTAGCAAGGCTATAAAGACTTTGACCGGGCTGCGAAGCTGCGAAGATGTTTGCTGTGGAGAGAGCATAGTCCCGATTACTGAGCGCATTGGCCGTGCTTGCTTTCGAGGCTGAAATTACTCGGCTACCTGGCCATTCGTCACTGCGCGTTGTACCGCTGAAGATAATCGCGCAGACGATTCCGTCGCGATTGACAACAGCCGCCCACTCCTGATTGCCCAAGCCGCCGTTTTTTGAGGCGCCTTCCTTTACGACGCTCTGCACAGCGCTCTTTAGTTGGCCCGCGCCGGGCAGTCCTGGGCAATTCGGATTGCCTTGCGCCGAAGCAGGCACGGCAAAGAAAAGAGCGGCGCAAAAAGACAAAACAAACGGCATGAAACGGCGAGCTCCCGGCAATGAACTTACGTCCGACATGACGACATCTCCTTGCGCTTAAAGATCTAAAGTCATTGCAAACTGCGCAAATACGCGACCAAGTCCTGTAATTGAGGACCGGTAAATTGCGTCAAGTTGGGCATCAAACATTCCGGCTTCAATGTTTGCGCATGCGTGATCCAGCCTTCGAGATAACCATTGTTGTTTGGAAATGAATCGGCGCCGATCATCTGGCGGCTACCGATGTGCGTGAGATCTGGCCCGATCGTGCCCCCCGCCGCAGTGCCGCGTATTTGGTGACACATCGCGCAGGGACCCGAGATGAAGATGCTTTGACCTGCCACTTCTTGCGGGGTCTTCGGTTCGGCCCCGGGCTGGACCTGTTGCTGGAGCCACGTTTCGTAATCCTTTGCATCCTGCACGACGGCGAGAAGGCGCATGTGCGCGTGTTGCGCGCCGCAATATTCCGCGCATTGACCGACGTAATCGCCGGGTTGAGAAGATTGGATCAGGATGTAATTCGGCACTCCGGGAATCAGATCGACCTTGCCGTGCAGCGCGGGAATCCAAAGCGAATGCATCACATCCTGCGTAACCACTTCGATGTACACGGCACGCCCGGCGGGAAGGTGCAACTCATTGGCCGTGGTGAACTGCTGGGATTTATTGTCGTTGAGGTAGTCGATCTGCCACCACCACTGGTGACCCGTGATGCGAATCTCGGGCTTCATCATTTCTTCGGCGCTGGCCGTCATGCCTCCGTGCATGCCGTGTATAGGGAATGCGGCCAGAAGATTAAGCCCGAGCACAAACAGAACCGTGAGGATTACAATCGGCACCGCCAGCCCGCCAATTGCAATCCACATTTCTCCGCCCTCGGAATGCACAGGCGCATGTTCAGAGAGAGTGCCTCTCCGCTTGTAAAATGCCGCGCCAAGCAGGATCCACATGATGAACGTGACCACGAGAAACAAAATGTTCATGGCCCACGAGAGGTGCGAGATGCGAACGGCGGCAAGACCATGGCCGCCTAGCGTCGTCTGCGGATCGTTGCAACCTAAAAAGCACAGGCTCAATGCAAAGATCGAATATCTGGAAACGCGGCCCATCATCTATGCTCCGAGACCTCGGATACGGAAGTCTGCGTGCGAATTCCGAGAACGGTATTGTTCTGCGGATTGGGGACCATTTCATCCGGGGGTTCGACAGGCGGATCGGGTTCCTGCGCGGTACCCATGGACCTGATGTATGCGACCAACTCCCAAATTTGCTGCGAAGGAATTTTCGAGCCCCAGGCCGGCATGCCTCGGGAGCGCCCTTGTGCAATGGAACTGTAAATCTGGTCGTCACGATTGCCGTAGAGCCAGACTGGATCGCGCAGACTCGGGCCCATGCCGCCGCCTGCATGGCCCCCGTGGCAACCCGAGCAGTTATACCAATCGAAGAGGCGCCTGCCATCCTGTAAAGCGACCGCATCGTTTGCCAGAGGATTTTTCGGATAATTTACTTTTTCAATTTCACCGGGCACCGGTCCTACCGGCGTCGAAGCAGCGGACGTCGCAGCGTTTGCGACCGGCGTAGGAGTGCCGCTGCATCCTGCGACCAAGGCGAGAAGTGAAATTGTTACGAGGCATATGAGAATTCGCATGTCAATTCTCCGCGAGGGAGCGTGGCAAATCTGCCGCCGGGCTCAGTTCAGGAATTCCGTAGGCTTTCAGCAATCGTTCGATGTCCGAATGGCGGCGCAGCAATTCCGCATCGAGTTGCCGCTTTAAGCGCTGTTCGCCCTTGCGGACGCCAATCGAAATCGGGAAAACGAATTGGAGAGCCGGATGCGCCGGATCGGAACGTATCTCTTGCAGTTGCATCGGCACCTTTGAATTTCGGGAGAAATAGCCGGCAATTGGGCCCCAAATAATCGCCACGTCAACTTTTTTATTGGCGACCGCGCGAACTAAATTCGAAGCGGGGCTGCTCTGCGTGAGGGTGTCGCCGAAAATGCTGAAGCCCACCACGTTCCTCACGATGCCGCGCGTAGAAAGAGCAAAAATCGGCGGCAAATTGTCGTCTCCGCTATCAAGCACGTGCACGCCGATGCGGAGCTTCTTCAGGCGAGGGTCGTCAAAGGACTTTAAATCCAGATGTTCGGCGCGCCGTGAGAGGAAAACGTAACTCGAAGTGTAGTAAGGCTGAGTTGTATCCGCGCCTTGGAATTGGGAAGGGACGCTCATGACGACGTCGCAAACGCCTTTGTCGAGCGTCTGCTGAAAGAACATCTCCTGCTGCGGAAACCAAAAATAAGTCACGCGCTCTCCCAAATCCTTAGCGATAAGAGACACGATTCGATTTTCAAAGCCCTGCTGCTGCTTATTTGAATAGGGCAAATTCGCGGGATCGGCGCACACACGCAGAACGGGCGCGGCCGCACAACTGGATGCCGTGAGCAGAATCGCCACCACGAACAATCTAGAGGCTAAAGACATAAAGTAGGCTTCCTGGACTAGTCATTCCCTTGATTTGCTTCATCGCGCCCACAACACCTAACGCAGCATAGGGATCATCGGTCGAAACCTCGGGAAGAGCGGTAGCGCCCATCCATCCGCCGACCCCGGAATAAATCGCAACGTATTGTTTGCCGTCCGGTCCGAGAAATGTGATTGGATCGCCGACGATTCCCGAAGCCGTCTTCGTTTGCCAAAGTATGTCGCCGCTGCGTACGTCCACCGCCCGAAACCATCCATCCATCGTTCCGTAGAAGACGAGGCCGCCGCCGGTACTTAGAACGCCGCTATAAACGGGAAGTGTCGGATCCTTGATGCTCCACACCTTGCGCGCGTTCTTTACATCCCACGCGATGAATTCGCCTTGATATCCGCCAGGACCGGGATACATACGGACGCTCGCGCCGAGGTAAGGAGTGCCTTCGATGTAGTTCACGGCGGTACCTGCGTAGTCCATGCAGGTATTGTGTGCAGGGATATAAAGGTATCCAGTCTGCGGATCGAAAGAAGACGGCACGTACTCTTTTCCGCCTGTCGAGGAGGGGCAAATATCCCTTGTGTAATTTCCGAAATGCACCTGCTTCGCCATGTCTTTTTGCGGCAGTCCGGTCTTCAGGTCATAACCGCTCGCCCAGTTGACCGGCTCAAACTTTTCGGCCGAAAGCAGTTCACCGGTGCCGCGATCGAGCACGAAGACAAAACCGGTACGGCCGGGATGAATGAGGAGGTGGCGCTCCTGGCCGTTCCAGGGCATATCGACTAAAACGTTTTCCATAATTTCGTCGTAGTCGAACGAGTCGTGCGGTTCCACCTGGAACGCCCACTTCGCATATCCCGTTTCCGGATTGCGCGCCCAGATTGTGATTGACCACTTGTTGTCGCCGGGACGCATGTCCGGATTCCACACGCCGGGATTTCCCGTGCCGTAGTAAATGAGGTCGAGTTCGGGATCGTAGGAAATCCAACCCCAGATCGTGCCGCCGCCCCTCTGCCATTGGCCTGCAGTCCACGTGGAAATGCCGAGATTTTTGCCCTGATCTTTTGCGTAAAAAGGTTTGAAATCGGGACCGATACGGGCGTCCTCGTCGGAGCCGCTGTCGTAGGCACGCCACAAAATCTTGCCGGTCTTTACGTCAAGCGCCGTAAGCTTGCCGCGAACGCCGAGTTCGCCTCCGCTATCGCCGACGAGCACAACGTTCTTGACTACGATAGGCGCCATGGTGATCGTCTCGCCGAATTGAATATCGCCGACCTGCGTCTCCCAAGCAGGCTGGCCCGTATTCGCGTCAACGGCGACGGTATGTGCGTCAAGCGTGTTGTAAATGATCTTGCCGTCCGCGAACGTTGCTCCGCGATTCACAGTGTCACAGCAAGCCACACCTTGCGACTTCACGTCGGGGTTTGGATGAAACACCCATTTGGTCGGAAAGCCCGGTTTCGAAAGATCGATTGCGATCAAATTATTCGGATATGGTGTGACGATGTAGAGCGTACTGCCGACAACAAGCGGCTGCCCCTCATGCCCGTGTGGGATTCCTGTGCTGATCGTCGCCGCGATTTTCAGGTTCTTCACGTTGCCCGCATTGATCTTGTCCAGCGGGCTGTAACGCGTGTTCGCATAATCGCCAGCGGGCATCGTCCATTGGCCATTTGCCACGGGAGAGACCACGTGAATCCCCGAAAGGGCGCCGGGAACATCGTTTGTGCTTCCATCCGGCGGCTTGTTCGCCTGCGCTCTGACGAGGCTCCAGCCTACAGCGACAAGGATCACTGCAAGAATTGCCTGAATGTATCGAAACGAGATTTTCTTTCGCTGCATCGTGTTCCTTTAGCTCAGCGCAACGTGTACAGATACGCTGCGATGTCTTGCGCCTGAGATTCAGACAAGCCCAAGTCAGGCATGGCTGTATTCGGTTCGACGGATGGCGGATTTTGTACCCATTTCACAAGGTTTTCGGGCGTATTAGGGATTTCGCCAGCGACCATCGTCCGCTCGGCAAAAAGTATGAGCGGTGGACCCACAAGTCCTCGCGCATTGTGTACTCCCGGAATGATGTGACACGCGCCGCAACCGTACGCTTGAATCAGTTGTTTGCCATGCTGCGGATTTCCTGCAATGGCAATTCCGTAGGATCTGACAGCGTTCCCGCCTGTGCATCCCGGCAGACAGAAGCAAATCGCCAACGTGAAGACAGTTATGCATAGAACCGAGGCCTTCATTTTGCCCTCACGCAAAATTCGACAATCAGCGGAGGCAGCGCCAGCCACACAATCCCCGCCCCCAGCGTGATTGTCACGATCACACCGAGTACGCCCATGAATTCGCGTCGATCGGCGGCATTCGCTGTGAGCATGTCAGGTTGTTGCGAGATGGCGCGCCAGTTGCGATAGGACGTGAAGCCGGATGCTACGGCGATTACAAACAGCACAACGGCGATACCGAACAAGAACCACCGCGCGACTTCGTGCGTCCGGGTGACACCGTACTCAGTTGCGTAACCGCAGACCTGCCACACGATCATGAGATCTATGAAACCGAGCGCCACCCAAGCCGCGGCGCTGGTCGCCAAACCGAACCACAATTTCGACGGCGGAACCGGCTGTGGATGGATTTCACTTGGCAAAGTGGCCATGCGCGTGTCCTTGGAACGTTGGAATCACATAAAGGCAAATCACGATGAAGAGCCACACAACATCCACGAAATGCCAGTACATCGATGCGGCAGCATACGGGCGATGCGGCGAATTTCGCGTTTCGCCATAGCGCGGCAGCACGCCAACGTACATCAGAATGAGCAAGCCCACGATCACGTGAGCGGCGTGAAGGCTCGTGATCACATAGAAGATCGAGCCGTACGAGTCGCTGTAAGGCGCTAGGGATTTCCAGTGGTCGAGATACTCGAAGGCTTGAAGAGTAAGAAATACGAGCCCCATCACCACGGTGATCCAAAGCGCAATCCGACCGGCGGAAAATCGTTCGCGCTCCACCTGTTTCTTGCCCCACTCAAGCACCACGCTGCTGCTCACCAGAATTGCAAGAAGAATGAAAGGGTATTTCAAACTCGGCGGATAATCGATATTCCAGCGATCCTTGTTCGTGCCGAGGTAGTAGTAAGCGCCGAACATACAGAGAAAGAGCATCGCCTCGGTCGCGATCGTGCACCACATGGCCCATTCGCCGCGCTTCTGATCGATAGGCAAACTTTGAAGCGCTGTGTAACGCGCCGGCGGCCGCGGCGACACCTGTGCGACGGTGCTCATGCGACCTCCTTGCTCTCGCGCGGCCACATCCAGTAGCAGCACGTGAAGAACATCAATATCAATGAGCCCAGAACGACCCACATCAGCTGAAAGACGAGGCATGCAAAAAAGATGAACATGAAAATCGCGAGCGCAAGCGGCGCCAGCGAATCCTCGGGCATCGTCGCGATTCCATTGGGCTCCGCATCGAGCCACCCACTCGTCGGCGTGAGCCTGCCTCCATCCAGAACGCGCTCATTCTCCGGGTCCATGCTTTCCTCAAACTCATCCCAGAGCGGATGCCGCGTCACAACAAGTGGAATGTGAGCTGTGCCGTAAGGCTGCGGAGGCGAATCCGTATCCCATTCGAGTCCGTCCGAATTCCACGGATTTTTGCCCGCCAGTTCGCCCGTGCGCATGCTGGCGAACAGGTTTATGAGGCTTAATAAAACGCCGATCCCGAATACGAACGATCCAATGGTCACGACCATATTTGTGGATTCGAATCCCAGCCCGGCGGGGTACGTATAGATGCGGCGCGGCATGCCGATCAGTCCGAGAATGTGCATCGGAAAGAAACCAACGTTGAAACCGATGAACATCACCCAGAAGCTCCATTTTCCGAGCGTTTCGTTCATCATTCGGCCCATCATCTTCGGCAGCCAATAATAAAAACCGGCGAACACGGGAAAGACGTTCGCGCCAATGAGCACGTAATGTATGTGTGCCACCACGTAATACGTGTTGTGCACCTGCCAATCGACCGGGATGATTCCCGTGAAGACGCCGCTCAATCCTCCGATCACCAGCAGCGCCACCGTGCCGAGCGCGTAATACATCGCAGTGCTGGCCACTGGCTTTCCTTTCCATAGCGTAGCCACCCACGCGAAGACCTGGATTGTGGTGAAAATCGAAACCGTCATGCTGCCGGCGCTGAAGAAGCTCATCGCCATGTCGGACATGCCCACGGTGAACATGTGGTGCAGCCAGACGCCGAATCCGACAAGCCCAGTAAGAACTGTGGCAATCGCCACCCACGCGTACCCGACAATCGGGCGTCGCGAAAATACCGGGATGATCATCGAGATCATTCCGGTAGCAGGCAGAAAGATGACGTACACCCACGGATGGCCAAAGAACCAGAAGAGCTGCTGCCATAGGAAAGTGTCCCCGCCGCCCGTTACCATGAAGAAATGCGTGCCCCAGCGCCTGTCCAGCTCAAGGAAAATGCATGCGGCGGTGAGCGCGGGCAGCGCGAAGAGAATGACCAGCGAAATCGTCAGGGTGCTGTATGCAAAAAGAGGCATGCGGCTTATCGCCATTCCGGGGGCGCGCAGCCGAAGGATCGTGACAACGAAATTCACTGCATTGGCCGTGGTGGACACCGTCAGAAAAATCAGCGCCAGGGCATAAATGTCCATTCCGATGCCGGGCGAATAGAGCGTCAACGTGTAGGGCACGTAAGCGAACCATCCGGCATGCGGCGCCTGGCCGAAGAGCGGAGAGATATAGAGCAAGATGCCTGAGAGCAAGAAAGACCAGTAGGTGAAAGCGTTCAAGCGCGGGAACGCCATGTCGCGCGCGCCGATCATCAGCGGAATTAAATAAATGGCAAATCCGGAGAGAATCGGCGACGCATACCAGAAAATCATGGTGACGCCGTGCATTGTGAAAATCTGGTTGTAGGCCTCCGGGGAAAGGAACGCCATGTCTGGGCGGGAAAGCTGGATCCGGACGAGCAGCGCTTCGATGCCGCCGACGAGCAGGAATATGAAAGCAGTTACAAGGTAACGTATCCCAAGCTCTTTGTGATCTACCGTTCCGAACCATCCGCGAATTGTTTTTGGAGTTTCCCAGAGGTAAGTAAGGCGCTCTTCAACAAAAGCCGTAGCCATGCGTGCTCCGCGGAACGTGAGGAAAGCTCTTTATCGGTTAGCGCCACGCACACTGCTGGATACGCCGAGGCAGAATCGCAAAAAAGATGAACGGTTTGTGGATGTCACCTTTAGAGTTTCGATAAGTTCCGGACACAAGAAATCTCATATTAAGATGCTGCGGACCAACACCGCTTTGTAGGCCGCAGTCCGAATACTGAAACCGAAAGGCCCTACCAGCAATACTGGCGTTGCTCTACGGACGTTACGAACATCCTTGTAGCGGCTCTGGCGACGGCTGCGCCTCTAAAGTCTTGCGAAGAAAGGCCGATCCCGTCTGTTCCGTTCCCGTCGTACTCTCCTTCCCTACCGCGGACGAGTACAGATTCAGCCCGAGCGTCGATTTCATCTGATCAGATGAATGCGGTCTGTAAATTTTTGATTCTAAAGCCGAGCAGCATTTTGGCGAGGGACAAATTACTAACATTTAGAATTTGTCTGCGAAAAAAACATTTACTCGGAGCGATCCCGTTATTGAACTCTGTGGATCTGACCGCCTCAAAATTGCCTACAGTTGTGTAGACGAAAAACCAGAAGGCTCGGATATCTTATTGAAAAGAATGGTCGGGGCGAGTGGATTTGAACCACCGACCTCCTGGTCCCGAACCAGATTCGAGCATTTATTGGAAGCTCTTAGCGGACGGTCGTTGAACGCGATTGAAACTTGTGGAATCGGGAGGCTCTCTCAGCTACAAAATCGTCTACACGGAGTGTCCCGACCCATTGAAACCGCCGCATTACTCAGAACTTGCGGCGCGGCGCAGAGCCTCAAATCTTCCGGTGTGAAGTTTCCTAACGTTGGCCTGACGCACGACTAACTGCTACTAAGTGTGCTTTAGCATCAAAGATCAACGGCGGAACGGACCTCGTTGATGTCACGTTCGGCAATTTCTACGAAAAGATTGACGATCGTTCTGTCGAATTGCGTACCGGAATCAGCGTGCAATCTGCGTACCGCCTCATCTATTGGTAGTCCTTTGCGATAGGCCCGGTCCGAAGTCATCGCATCGAACGAGTCAACGACCGTAATAATCTTGGAAGCGAGCGGTATCTCTTCACCCGAAAGTCCTGCTGGATATCCCTTGCCGTCAACTCTTTCGTGGTGATGCAAAACAAACAACGCTGTCTTTTCGAATCCGGGTATCACCTTCAGGATGGCCCAGCCGTACTCGGAATGCTTCTCCACTTGTTTGCGCTCGTCATCATCAAGTTTGCCCGGCTTTTTCAGAATTGCCAGTGGCACCCCGTTTTTGCCGATATCGTGCAGGATGGCACCTATCTCAAGATCTGCCAGCTCAGTTCCACGCATGTCCAAGTGCTGACCAACTCGCACGGCCCATTCAGCTAATCGAGACGCGTGCAGGCTCGTATCGAGGTCATGTAGATCAAGCATCTCGTTGAGAGCGCAAACGGTACCGGTGCGCAATCGTACGATTTCTTCCTGCAACCTCATGATCGTCAAACGATCTTCAGAGAACGAAGAAGAAACGGTGTCTTCAGCCAGCGTTTGTCTCGCCATGTCAAAGTCTCTGTCTCTCAGATCGGCCTACTCGCGTAATGTGAAGGGGGCCCAAATAAACGGATCGGCATAGGTTTGGCGAAAATCAGTCATCGCCAGTTTGACCGCGAGTGCGGTATCGCTTTTGGCGCTCGCGTGCTCATAGAAACGACCCAGAAATTCCTGTGCGGTGTCACCAGGTGCATTCCACAGTGGAAAGAGGAGACTTCGTGCACCGCTGTACTGAAGCGCGCGCGTAAGCGCTTGTATCTCTTTCCCGTCGCCAAATGATCTTATCCCCGGACCGCCACCAATCACGGCGAGGACCGAACTCGACAAATCGAGGGAGAAGAGATCGAGCACGGTATAGTCCGTACCACCGACTGCTAAGTTTGAGAGAATCGGATTCCGCTCGGAA
>Ga0105240_10013184_pt1 | contig 11370 bp, 7 predicted proteins | sample KBSC54metaG_FD_80426 | JGI IMG/M metagenome (GOLD analysis project Ga0105240, IMG submission 80426) | Corn rhizosphere microbial communities from Kellogg Biological Station, Michigan, USA - KBS C5-4 metaG | ecosystem: Host-associated > Plants > Roots > Rhizosphere > Soil | place: Michigan, USA...
CGCTGGCGCATGAGGCCCTTGTTCGGTCCGGCACGGTCTTTCTGCGCACCGACGATGCCGATTATTTCGAGCAGATGAATGTAGTGTTCGAGTCCAGCCCGCTTTTCGAGGCGGTAGAGACGCGGGAATCATTAACGGCCCTCGTAACGGATTTCGAGCGGGGATTTCTGGCGAATGGGGTGCAGACTCTGCGGGCTGCGTATCGGGCAAGATAGCCGAGGTTTAGATGTCGATAACCGGCCCATTTCCGCCGCCGGAACCTGGTGGTCGACGGCTCCGCGAGACGTGCACCCGAGAACTGCCGGTGCCGGTTAGCGAGTTGAGGATAATGGAGATCAGGCTGATCACAAGCGCTCCCCAGAATGCATCCCAAAAGGTCGAAACATAGAAGTGGGGCCGGAGCACGAAACCGACGAAATACAGCAGCAGGGCGTTGATGACGAGGGTGAACAGGCCGAGAGAAAAGATGAGTAATGGCAAGGTGAGCAGGAAGATCACGGGCCGAATGACCGCGTTAAGAATCCCCAGCAGCAAGGACGCCACCGCTAAATCGATCCCCTTTTCGTAATGGATTCCCGGGACGATATAGACGGCCACCAGGACGGCCAAGGTATTGATAAGCCAGCTTTGAAGGAACTTCTTCACGCTCAACGCCCCTCACCCAGGCACGACCGGAGCAGGACCGCGCCGGGATCGGCTCGCAAACTGGCGTTTGTGACTGCGGCCGGGATGACGCAAAATTGCCCGGCCGACAAGGAAGCGCAGCCTTGCTGGGAAGAGACTTCTATCCGCCCAGTCACCACGCCCAAGATGTGGAGTTTTCCTGTCTCCAGTGTCGAGGCCGCTCCGGCCTCAATCTCGAGAGATTCGGTTTCGAACAAAGGGTCCTTCACGAGAGACCGAACCGTTACTGCTCCCTTCTTGATCGCCTCTGAGCTAACCAGGCTGGGCTCGAAATCCCCGAAATCGATGCTTTGAAGTGACTCGCGTAGATGCAAGGCACGGGGTTGGCCGTCGAGTCCAACGCGGTTCCAGTCAAACACCCGGTAGGTAGTGTCGGAGTTTTGCTGAATCTCGAAAATGACCAACCCGGACCCGATGGCATGCACTCGGCCGCTGGGCAGAAACATGGCATCCCCCGCTTTCACCTTGATCCGATGGAAACAATCCGCCACGGTGCCGTCCTTCAATTTCTGTTCAAACTCCTGGCGCGTCACTCCGGACTTCAAGCCCACATAGAGCTCAGCTCCCGGTTGCGCCTCGGCAATATACCACATTTCGGTTTTAGGCTCGCCGGCCAGTTCGATGGCCCGCGCTCGCGGAGGGTGAACCTGGAGCGAAAGCTTCTTCTGAGCGTCGAGCAGCTTGATCAACAGTGGAAACCGGTCGCCGCGAACGTTCGCGTTTCCAAGGAGGTCGGCTCGATGGTGCTCCCACAGCCAATGCAGGTCCCGGCCGGCTAGCGCTCCATTAGCGATCACGCTTACATCACCGGGCCGGTCGCTGATTTCCCAGGACTCGCCGATCACCGCGCCGGTGGGAAGCGGTTTCTGGAAAAGTCCATCGAGACGCCGCCCGCCCCAGACGCGTTCTTTGAAAATGGGGTGAAAAATCAGCGGATAGAGCATGTTGATTCAAGGAGAATGTCGAGTGTTGCTTGTCAGGTGGTCTTGAGGAAGCAAACGAAACCTAAGACAGAAAAATGCTGGAGCCAATCAAGGCTCCGCTTTTTCCGGCGCCGGAGTTTGGCTGGGCTGCAGGAAGTGGCCAAAGCTGCGGAACTTGGCATAGCGCTGTTTGAGCCGGTCGGCTGGGCTCAACGTGAGCAAGTGCTCCAAATGCTTGAGCAACGAGTCGCGCAGCGTTTCGGAAGTGGCGTCGGGATTGGTGTGGGCTCCGCCCAGTGGCTCGGGGACGACTTCATCCACCAGTCCAAGTTCACTGAGGTGCTTGGCGGTGATCTTCAGGGCCTCAGCCGCTTTCGACGCCGCGGAGCGATCTTTCCACAGAATCGCGGCGCAACCCTCGGGGCTGATCACTGAGTAGTATGCGTTTTCGAGGATCAAAACCCGGTCGGCCACGCCGATCCCGAGCGCGCCGCCAGAGCCGCCCTCGCCGATGACCGCGGCAACGATGGGGACTTCCAGGAGCATCATCTCGCGCAGGTTCACCGCGATAGCCTCGGCGATATGTCGTTCCTCGGCGCCGATGCCCGGGTAAGCGCCGGCGGTGTCGATCAGGCTGATGATGGGCAGCCGGAACTTGTCGGCCAGCTTCATCAGCCGAAGCGCTTTGCGATAGCCTTCCGGGTGCGCCGATCCAAAATTCCGCAGAATGTTCTCCTTCGTATCCCGTCCCTTTTGCGTGCCGACCACCATGACCCGATGCGAGCCGAGGCAGGCAAATCCACCCACGACGGCGCGGTCCTCGGCAAAAAGCCGATCGCCATGCAGCTCCGAAAAATCGGTGAAGGCGGAACGGAGATAGTCCAGGGTGAATGGACGTTTGGGATGCCGCGCGATCTTGATACGATCCCAGGCGCTCAGGTTGAGAAAGATTTGGCGCTTGGTTTCTTCCAGCTTCTTCTCGATTAACGCGACTTCCTCCTCGACGCTGATGCCGAGAGAATGCGTTTCGGGATGCTTCCTGAGCACCTCGAGCTGGTGTTGCAGCTCCGCAATCGGCTTCTCGAAGTCGAGTTGATGTTTCATCGCCGTCAACATAAGTATTTATCGCCCCGCAATCAATCCGCAACTCGCAGCCACGGTGGGCCTGGCCGGAGCGCCGCTTGGCAACCGGCTTGAACCCAGCAAGGTACTCGTGGTAAGCAGTAGACCCGAGCACGACGCGTGGTTAAGGATGAGGCCCGCTGCCCCGACCCGCGGGCTTGGGCGAGTCAAAAGCCGACTGCAAGTCGGCGCTCCGGTCCGACAGCGTGATCAAAGGCCCGGAGCCTTGTCGAAGGACTGTGGACATTTTACGACTTAAACGAAGCGGATGACGTTCCTGCCGATTGTTGAGCGCGAACTGCGGGTGGCAGCACGCCGGCACAGCACCTATTGGACCCGACTGGTGCTGGCGCTGGCAGCCCTCGTCATCGGCTTTCTCTTGTTTGTCGCCAGGACCCGGACCCCGCCACAACTTCTGGCCAAGCAGATCTTCGGCGGGCTAGGGGGGCTTGGCCTGGTGTACTGCCTGGCCTCTGGCCGCCGCTCGACCGCGGACTGTTTGAGCGAGGAAAAACGTGACGGGACGCTTGGCCTCCTGTTTCTGACGGACCTGAAAGGCTATGACGTCGTGCTTGGAAAACTGGCCGCCACTTCCCTCAGCGCGTTTTACGGGCTGCTGGCCATCCTGCCCGTCCTGGCTTTGCCACTGCTGATGGGCGGGGTGACCAGCGGCGAGTTCTGGCGCACCGTCCTGGTGCTGGTCAACACCTTCCTGTTTTCCCTCGCAGTGGGTGTGTTCGCCTCGGTGTTGACCCGAGATGCCCGGCAGGCGATGGGCGCCAATCTCCTGCTGTTGCTCGGATTGGCAGCCGTTCCCCCCGCCGCGGCCGGGATCATCGCGTTCCTCGACCCGGCCAACCGGATCATTCATGAGTTGTTCTTTACCTGCCCGGGCTACAGCTTCTTCTTTTGCTTCGATGCCAGTTACAAACTGAGCGCGGAGTATTTTTGGTTATCCCTGGGAACTACCCACGCGCTGACTTGGCTGCTGGTGGCCCTTTCGAGCTGGTGGGTGCCGCATTCCTGGCAAGATCAACGGTCGGGCAAAGGCGAGGCGCGCTGGCTGGATTGGTGGCGCTTTTGGTTGTACGGCCGGCCGGACCAGCGCAAAGTCCTGCGCACACGACTGCTTGGAATTAACCCGTTCTGCTGGCTGGCATCGCGAGCCCGATTCAAGGTCGTTGGGGTTTGGATCTTCCTCGGCTTCGTTGCGTGCTGGTGGGCTTTCATGCGCTTTTTCGCGGGAATGAACTGGTCCGAAGAACCCTTTAATCTGACCACCGCCCTGCTGCTCAACTCGGTGCTCAAGATCTGGATTGCCATCGAGGCCGGCCAACACCTGGCCGAAGAACAAAAAATGGGCACCCTGGAGTTGCTCCTCTCCACCCCGCTCAACGAGCGCGGGATCCTGCGCGGCCAAATCTTGGCGCTCAAGCGGCAATTCCTCAAACCGCTCCTGGTGGTCATCGGCATCGAGCTCCTCTTCATGATAGTGCTCTGGCGCTACTCCTTCCTCTCCTCTGAGCAGATCGCCAAACAGATCATTTTCGGACTCGCCGGCATCGCGCTGCTCGGCCTGGATCTGGTGGCCTTGACTGGTGTCGCCTTGACCACCGCTCTCACCGCGCGGACACCCAATCACGCAGCCGCGGCGACTATTCTCCGCGTTCTCTTCTTGCCCTGGGCGCTCTTTGCCGCTGTGGCGGCGATCGCTAATCTCTGGACTTCCGGTGGAACAGATCTCAATTGGAAATTTTTCCTTAACCTGTGGTTCTGGCTCGGCGTGGTGGCGGATGCGGCTTTTGGACTGCCGGCCTGGTGGCAGTTGCAGACGCAGTTTCGTGAGCTGGCGCTCCGCCGCTGGACCATCACGAAGGAAAGCCCAGGTTCCTAATCAATCGAGTGCCTCACGGCAGCCGCCACACCCAGTCCCCGGACGGCACGGCTTCGCCCTCACCGCGTTGGGCGGTCTTGGCGATTATGCCGTGGTCATCCACCTCGTTCCAGCCTTCCGAATAAAGGACATACTGACCGTCATCGGCGGTTCGATAGTGAAGCGGCCCACCCGAGATGACATCGTGCGGGATCTTCGCAATGAAACGAGGCGCGAGCTCGTCGAGCCGTTCCGGAAGCCGGCCAAACTCGCGGCAATAAAGCTCCAGCGCGCAGGCAAGGCTGGCGCAATCCGCTCCGGTTTGGGCCAAGCCGGCTTTCTGGGCCAGCCCGGACTCGCTCGGGAGCAGGAACCGGGAAAAGAACAGGTGGCGGAAATACAATCCGGACATCGAGCCGCTTGTCCGTTTCGAAACCTGGGCCTCTCCCGCTCGACTGGCGCGAGGACTGATCCGTCGCGCCTGTGGGTCGAAGGTGGGCAAAACGTTGTCGTCCAGCAACCGGCAGCAATTCAACTTCTCCAGATCAAACCAGCCGCTGGGGGTCACGCCCAGCAACACCGCGCCGAGTGTGAAGCCGGCGTTTTGGCCGCTTAAATAGCCATTGAGGACGTCGAGCTTGTTCGGAGCGCCGCGGACGTAATCGATAATCGCGCTGCTCCATACCCGCTCCGATTTCAACGCCCGGCGCGCATCCAGGCAAAAATCAAACTGGCTAAAGTGGTCCTCAAAGGTTCGGAGCTGCGCGTCCGACCAGTGGTGGATTCCTTCCGCGAAAGGTTGCAGGGCCAGGGAGAGGCAGGCCATTCGGACCAGGTGCGAGATAATGAAGGGTTCAGAGCGAACGCCATCCGTCAGGTAAAGGCTCAGCTCGACGTCTTGAAATGCTTGGTCGGTTTGGGCCAGCGCCAGCTTCGCCGCAACCCGAAGTTCCAGGATTTGGCACAGGTGTTTCACCACCGACAAGTGCGGCAAAAGGATCGCCGCGGGATCCTCGTGCTCGTAGTCCAGGTTGAAACGGCATGAGGGTAATTTGCTCGCGCTCTGTAGCTCGTCAAAAATGGGGTCGGTTTCGGAAAGCATGTCCAGGACAACTTGCGCCGCCGCCGCGGCGCTGTAATTGGTCTGGGAGGACTCGAACGCGTTGTGCGCTGGGTTGTTCGTGGGGATTTGAAACCGGGGCGTCCCACCGGCCGACCTGACCACGGACGGCTGCTTGTGAGCCTCTTTATCCGCAGCGATCTTGAATGCCACCAACCAGGCCGGCAAATCAGTCCGATTCTTTAGCCAGGAACTGAAGCGGTTTGTTTTCGGCAAATTAAGATCGCGCGCGGCCGCGTCATAGAAGGTCGCAAATGAATTCATGTTGCCCGCCACTCTCTTTCCGGGCCAATTCTGCGTGCCCGGAAGAAAATCGAACAGCGGCGCGAGAAAAGGTGTCATGGCGAAGTTTTGGTCATCCGGCACCCTCGGGGGAATTACCGCTGAGAGTTCGATTCGGTCCCCGTGCTCGGCCATTTGCTTTTTATACCCGTCCCAGGCCCATTCTCCGCGCCAGTTTTCCTCCGCCAGCAAAAGCGCGGCGATCAACACAAGCGCCAGCAGCCACAAAAAATAGCGCCAGGAATGAAGGAACTCAGCGAAGCTTCCTGTTCCTTTGGCCGCCACGGGCTGGTCGGGATTTTCGGGATCCTTCATAAAGCGCGGTGTATATAGCAGCTCAGAGACATCGATAACAGCTTATCTCAGGGAAGCAGACATGACGTCCAGGCCCGCCGCGAAGCGCTCCGTCAGCGCTCTCCACCAGAGAAGCTTAAGTAATTGGACCAAGCAACTGAAGAGTCGTTCTGCCCCGCGGCCCGGTCTTGCCCTGTTGCCACCGATCCGCGTGCGCACGGGTTTATCCGCGAGAAGGATGTGAAGGTTTTTCTATCTTGACGCTTGCGCGCACCTATATTAAACGTTGTTAAGTAATGAAGCCTGCCCGCCCAATCGCTTCCGCGCTTATGATGCCCTTACACGCCCCCCAACATCGCCCTCCCGTCTCACGCCGAGTTATTTCCATTAGTGCATCTTTCTTCCTGCTGGCGGGGTTGGGCGTCCTCTTGGCCTTGGGAGAGGGGCCGGTTGCCGTATCGGCGGCCACCCTGCGCGTGGCCGTAGACCAGCCGGGGCATCCCATCAGCCCCGTCTTATACGGTATCTTCTTCGAGGACATCAATTGTTCAGCCGATGGGGGGTTATACGCCGAGATGGTCCGCAACAGGAATTTCGAAGATTCCGACCGGCCGGATCATTGGTCGGTGGTCAGCGGCGGCCAGGGGCAGATTCAAATCTCGATTGATTCTTCGCAGCCCGCCAGCTCGAAAAATCCGCGGTCGCTTAAGGTTCACGTTTTGAGTGTCGGCGGTGCGCGAGCCGGGGTGGCCAATAGTGGGTTCTGGGGAATGTCAGTGGTCCAGGGAGAAAGTTATGACCTCTCGTTCATGGCCCGGAGCGGGTCCGGTTTCAAAGGGCCGTTGACCGCCACGCTGGAGAGCGCTGGGGGTGAAATCTATGCTACTGGAAAAATAAAGTCCGTTGGCTCGGGATGGGCTCGGTATGAATTGGCCCTGGTGGCGGCCAAAACCGATCCGCAAGCCCGACTGGTCATCAGCACGAGCCGAGCGGGCACCTTCTATCTCGATATGGTTTCCCTCTTTCCCAAAACCACCTGGAAAGCTCGGCCCAATGGCTTGCGTTCTGACCTGGCCGACATGCTGGCGGGATTGAGCCCTGGTTTCGTGCGCTTTCCCGGCGGCTGTTGGGTGGAAGGGGACACCATGAGCCTGGCCTATCGCTGGAAGCAGACCATCGGTGAGCTGTCCGACCGGCGCACGCAGCACAATATCTGGCAGTATGAGGCCACGCATGGTCTCGGTTTCCACGAGTACTTGCAGATGTGCGAGGACCTGAAAGCGGAGCCGCTGTTTGTGATCAATTGCGGGATGTCCCACAAGGAGAACGTTCCGTTGGACAAAATGTCCGAATTTGTTCAAGACGCACTTGATGCCATCGAGTACGCCAACGGACCGGCGACCAGCACCTGGGGCGCGGTGAGGGCCAGGAACGGGCATCCGGCTCCCTTCAATCTTAAATACATGGAAATTGGCAACGAAAACGGCGGCCCGGCCTACCAGGCACGGTATGCGCTTTTTTACGACGCCATCAAAGCCAAGTACCCGGACATGCACTTGGTCGCCAACGAGTGGGGCGGCCGGCCGGACAATCGTCCGATCGAGCTCGTTGATGAGCACTATTACTCAACACCTGACTTCTTCATCCAAAATGCGGACCGGTATGATTCTTACAACCGTGCGGGGAGGAAAGTGTATGTGGGAGAATATGCGGTAACGCAGGGCTGCGGTCAGGGGAATCTCCGGGCCGCCGTGGGCGAAGCTGCTTTTATGACCGGCATGGAACGTAATTCGGACGTGGTGCTCATGGCGTCCTACGCGCCCTTATTTGCCAATGTAAACTATAAGAAATGGAACCCGGATCTAATTAACTTCGATAGCTCCAGGGTTTATGGCCTGCCAAGCTACTATGTTCAAAAGATGTTTAGCGAAAACCGTGGTGCGGTTGTCCTGCCCGTCGCGATCGAAGTACCCGCAGTCACCCCCGCCCCTCGTTCGGGCGCCGTCGGCGTGGGCACCTGGCGCACGGAGGCCGAGTTTAAAGACATGAAGGTCACCCGCGGCGAGGAAACCCTGTTTAGCTGGGATTCCGCTCAAGGTACACAAGGTTGGAAGCTTCATGGCGGCGAATGGGCGGTCCAGCAGGGCGCGCTGCACCAGAAAGGTCTAGCGGACAATATTCGCGCGTTTGCGGGCGACAAGAAATGGAGCAACTACACCTACTCCTTGAAGGCCCGCAAGGTGAGTGGTGACGAAGGGTTCCTGGTGCCTTTTTTGGTAGAAGACGAGGAGGCAAAGGCCTGGTGGAATATAGGTGGGTGGGGAAATACCAAGCATGCCATCGAGATGGATGGCATCGTCGGGAGCGAAGCGCCTGGCCAAATCGAAACGGGGCGCTGGTACGACATCCGCATCGAGGTGAGCAGCACGGGGGTGAAATGCTATCTCGATGGCAAGCTCATCCACGACGCCACCTATCCCAAAACCAAGGCCCTCTATGCGGTGGCCAGCCGGACAAAAGACAACCAGGAGGTAATCCTCAAGGTGGTGAACGTCTCTCGCCAGGAGCAGGAAACCGATATCCAATTCACCGGCGGCCAGCTTGGCCCTTCTGGGAAAGCCACGGTCCTTGCGTCGCCTGATGCGCAGGACGAAAACACCCTCGATCAGCCCAGGAAAATCGCTCCTCAAAATTCCACAATAACCTGTGCCGGAACCCAACTCCGACATACATTCCCTCCGAACTCGGTTACCGTCCTGCGGCTGCCGGTTCGCTAAAAACAAGCCATATCCACAGGAGCGCGGGCGCCCCCGCCCGCGGGCAGAGGCGTCCACACTCCTGTAAATCAAAACCTCGGCACAATCTCAACCTGCCCGCCGGGGCGGATCCGGACATTTTCACCGCTGCACCAGATTTCGTCGTTGAGCAGGAGCTTGAAGACGGATTCCTCCCCGGCCGAGGCGGCGGACCAGACCCACGCAGCGCTTTCCAAACACCGTAACGGTTGGCCCCGTTCCCAGCTCAGGCCATTGCCTTCCCCCCTAATAAAAAGCTGGTTTCCGAAGCCGACATCGACTCGAGCGGTGACCTTGGTCACGACTGGATCGGACGACCGTGGTTGGATAGTTGGTTCGTGCGTGGATCTGCATCCGGGCCCCGACTGCCCCAACGTGCGTGCCGGCCCTCGCGAGCGGCCTGAAACGCGTTCAGCGCGGCATTGTTCTTCCTTGGCGTCCAAAAGTGTCGTTTGCCGGGATCGTTTGGTTTTGCTGGCAGTGTTCATGCGCGGTCAGGTTTCAATATGCGAGCACCCTAATCGCGCCCGTGCCTCCGATCAACCTGGGCACGGTTACAAATGGGTGACGAAGAAGACGCCCGCCCCTGGTCGCCCAGGGAATTTCCTGGTTGATTAAATCCTGGTTCTTGGCGAAAACAATATCGGCCCAGGAAGTTGGGCCCCGCACACTCATGGCCAGCCAAATCGAATTTGCTTTAGCTGTGCCGGTTTGCGCCTGGTGCAAGTCCCGGAAGTCGGCAAACAGCTCAGGCTTCGTTTCTCACGGAATCTGTCCGCGGCACTTGCGTAATCTGACCCTGGAAGCGCAAGGGTTCAGCCTGGCTCGATCGGCACCCGCTGCGAACCGAGCAGGACAGAACAGTCTCCGGGCTCTTCTGCTCCCCTTTTGAGTTAAGAGAGTGTCCTTCGGAAAGTGGCGGCGGCGTCCCGCCGCCGGCTTGGAATTCTGAAAGGCGTTCGAAGGGAACGGCGACGCGTTCAAAGCGCAAGGCGCACGGTAGCCCCCGCGAACCCTCTCGCGCCGGGAACACGTTGATTTCGGCGCTCCCTCGGCACACACTGCCCAGGTTATGAAAATGGCTCATCTGGTGGCTTTCGGGCTGGCGGGGTTTTGCCTTCAATGCCTGGCGAGCCCTCCGCCGCTCGCCCTGCACCCCGAAAATCCGCACTACTTCCTGTTTCGCGGTCAGCCGACGGCCATTATCACCTCCGGAGAACACTACGGAGCCGTGCTGAACCTCGATTTTGATTACCACAAATACCTCGACACTCTCAAACGTGATGGCCTGAACGGAACGCGCACCTGGTCCGGTGCGTATTGTGAACCTTCAGCGGCCTTTAACATCGCCAACAACACGTTGGCTCCGTTGCGGGGGCGATTCATCTGTCCGTGGGCACGCAGCGACCAGACGGGTTATGCCAACGGGGGGAACAAATTTGATCTCACGAGGTGGGATCCGGCGTATTTTAAGCGCCTCAACCGCTTTGTCTCCCAGGCGGGAAACCGGGGAGTCATCGTCGAGCTGAATCTTTTTTGCCCCTTTTACGAGGAAAGCATGTGGGAGATCAGCCCGATGAATGCCCGCAACAACATCAATGGCGTAGGCGATGTTTCCCGAACCAACGTTTATACCCTGGACCGGGCTGGCGCGCTCCTGGGGGTCCAGGAGAATCTGGTGCGGAGAATCGTTACCGAGCTCAAGGACTTTGATAATGTTTATTACGAGATTTGCAACGAGCCGTATTTCGGAGGCGTCACCCTGGAATGGCAACGGCATATCGCGGATATCATCGCCGAGACCGAACTGCCCTTTCACCGCCGGCACCTGATTTCCCAGAATATCGCCAACGAGAAGGCCTTGGTTCAAAATCCACACCCACAGGTCTCCATCTTCAACTTTCATTACGCCACACCTCCGGAAACCGTCGCGCTGAATTACGGGCTCCACCGCGTCATTGGCGACAATGAGACCGGCTTTCGAGGAACCAACGAGTCTCCTTATCGGGTCGAAGCTTGGGATTTCCTGGTCGCCGGCGGGGGGCTGTTTAACCATCTCGATTACTCGTTCACGGCGGGTCACGAGAACGGAGACTTTGTCTTCCCGGCCTCGCAACCGGGAGCGGGCAGCGCGGCGCTGCGTCATCAGTTCCAATTCCTCGCCAAAACACTACGTCGCCTGGATTTTATCCACATGGAACCGGCCAACCAAACTGTTGCCGCCAAGCTCCCTCCCGGCGCCTCGGTGCGTGTTTTGGCGCGTCCCGGTGATGATTA
>Ga0105240_10013186_pt1 | contig 11369 bp, 9 predicted proteins | sample KBSC54metaG_FD_80426 | JGI IMG/M metagenome (GOLD analysis project Ga0105240, IMG submission 80426) | Corn rhizosphere microbial communities from Kellogg Biological Station, Michigan, USA - KBS C5-4 metaG | ecosystem: Host-associated > Plants > Roots > Rhizosphere > Soil | place: Michigan, USA...
CCCTGCGCGGAGATCAGGGCCGCCATCGTCTCGGCGGAGTCGGCGTCGTCTTCGACGATCAACGCATGAGTCATGGTAGTTCGGTGTCTTGCAGGTCGTTCGGCTTGGCGGATGGAGCAAGCGGACCTCCACACCGCGAGGTCGCGTCGGGCGTCGGCATGCTTCACGGGGAAGCCTGCGCCGAGCCAGGACCGATTCTGCCGATGGGGGGGCGGGAAGCGTGTAAGACGATAGCTCGACCGCTGGGGGTTCTGCACCTACGGTCCTTGGGGTTGCTCTTCGGGAACGGCGTTTGCTGCCCGGCACGCCATCGCGGGCATCGTGGCCGCCGAGGATTCGCTTACATGGTTCACATCGTCGTCTGGCTGGTCGTCGGCGCGGTCATAGGCCTGGTCGCTGGCTCGTTGATGCGGGACAACGATGACCAGAGCGTGTTCGTCAACGTGATCGTCGGCGTGGTGGGCGCGCTCGTCGCTGGCTGGATCGTGGCGCCTTATTTCGGGCTGCGTGCCGGCGATCCGAAGGTGCTCGATTTCGGCGCCTTGTCGATGGCGCTGGTCGGCGCGATCATCGCGCTGGCGCTGCTGAGCGTGTTTCGGAGCCGGCGCCGGCGCTAGCGGCGGGCACGCCCGTGGCATGGCGGTTGCCGAACCGGGGCCGTAGCAACAGCTTTCCGGGAGATCCACATGCCCGCACCCTCCATCCGAAACGCCGCCGATCCGCTGGACGACATCGACCGCGACAACGGCGGCGCCGACACGGTCATGGCACGACAGGATCGCGCCGACCTGCCCGGCGAGCGATCCGACCGGCCCCCGCCCGGCAAGGGCGACGTCTACATCGACGCGGCGCGCGAGCTCTCGCGCGAGTCGGTGGCCCCCAGCCAGGAAGCGCTCGACGCCGATCGCGAGGCCGAGCGCGTGGCCGACGGCGACCCCGACATCGAGCTGGCCGGCGAGGGCCTGGGCGCCGACGTCGCCCGCGGCCCGGACGACGACGACACGATCGACGAGACCGAGCGCGCCGGCGACGATTCGATCCGCTGACGCCCCGAGGGCCCGCGCGAGGCGCGAAGCCCTCCCCACCGCCGGCGCCTGGACGGCGCCGCGGCCGCGGCCAGGCGGGCCCGCAGGCCTGGCGGCCTTCATGTCCGGGCGGTGAACGCCATGCCGGCCACGCAGGCCGCCATCACCGCCGTCGTGAGCCAGCCCATGGCGCGCAGCCCGCCCGAGATCGCGAAGCGCCCCATGGCCTTCTGCCTGGCCGCGACGAGCATCACCGCCGCCAGCATCGGGACGGCGATCACCCCGTTGATCACCGCCGTCCAGAACAGCGCCTTGATCGGGTTCAGATGGACGAAGTTCATCGCCGTGCCGGCCAGCGTGGCGACGGCGATGACCGCGTAGAAGCGCCGTGCGCGCCCGGGCTTGCTCTCCAGGCTGCTTTTCCATTGCATCGTCTCGCCCACGGCGTAGGCCGCGCTGCCCGCGAGCACCGGCACCGCGAGCAGTCCGGTGCCGACCATGCCCATGGCGAACAGCGCGAACGCGAACTCGCCGGCCACGGGCTTGAGCGCCTGCGCGGTCTGGGCGGCGCTCTGGATGTCGTTCACGCCGTGGGCGTGCAGCGTGGCGGCCGTGGTCAGCACGATGAAGAAGCCGACGAGGTTGGACGCACCCATGCCCACCCAGGTATCGATGCCGATGCGGTGCAGCTGCTCGCTGGCCTGCTGCGGCGCGTCGCGCAGGGCGTGCTCGCTGTCGTCGGCGTCGAGTTCCTCGACCTCCTGCGAGGCCTGCCAGAAGAACATGTAGGGGCTGATCGTGGTGCCGAAGATGGCGACGATGGCCGTCACGTAGTCCTTGCCGAACGACAGCGGCGGCAGGAACGTGTCGTGGGCGACGCGGCCCCACGGGACGTCGACGACGAAGGCCGTCGCGACGTAGGCCAGCAGCGCGAGCGTCAGCCACTTCAGGATGTTGACGTAGCGGTGGTAAGGCACCATCACCTCGAGCACGACCGACAGCACGCCGAAGCCGACGGTGTACCAGGCCGCTTGGCCCGGCAGCAGAAGATGGATGCCTTCTCCCATCGCGCCGAGGTCGGCGCCGATGTTGATGGTGTTGGCCGCCAGCAGCAGCAGCACGAGTGGCCAGAGCGCCCAGCGCGGGAGGTACTCGCGCAGGTTGCCCGCCAGGCCCTGGCCCGTGACGCGACCGATGCGCGCGCACACCAGCTGCGCGGCCACCATCAGCGGGTAGGAGAACAGCATGGTCCACAGCATGCCGAAGCCGAACTGCGCCCCGACCTGCGCGTAGGTGCCGATGCCGCTCGGGTCGTCGTCGGACGCACCGGTCAGCAGGCCCGGGCCGACCAGGGCGGACAGGCCCTTCCTTCCGCCGGGGGGGCCGGACACCTGCCCTGGACGCTCGATCGGTTCGGCTTGGGCGGGGGTGGGCGGCATGCCGCGGCATGGCAATGGCCGTGCCGGACTTCGGAGACGCCCGCGATCAGCTGTCGCAGCCGCGTTCGCCATCGTCGTGCGGCGCGGACAGCGCATGCAGGAAGGCGACGATGTCGCTGCGTTCGCCGGCCGTCAGCGAGGGGGGCGCGCTGCCCGGGTCGACGGCGTGCGGCCGCGCCGCGTCGCACAGGCGGGCGGCACTGCCATCGTGCAGGTAGGGCGCGGTGGCGGCGGCGTCGCGCAGGCCGGGCGTGCGGAACGCGTTGGCCGGGCCGCCGGGATGGCCGTCGTCCGGAATGCCCGGGGCGGCCAGCGAACGCGCCAGCGAGACGTGCGGCGCGTCGTCGCTGAACGCCGGGCCGGCGTGGCAGGCGGCGCAGCCGGCGCGTCCCGCGAACAGGCGCAGTCCGCGCACGGCGGCGGCGGGGAAGGCCGTGGTCGGCGTCGCGTCGCCCGTGGCGGCGAACCGGTCGCGCCAGTCGTCGAAGGGCGTGCGCGGGGTGGCCAGCGTCTCGACGTAGGCGGCCAGCGCGAGGCCGACGTCGCGGCGGACGCGGGCGTCGTCCGGGCCGGGCGCCGCGCCGAACACGCCGGCATAGCGCGCCGACGTCGCCGCATCGGCACGCACGAAGGCGGCGAGCTGCGCGGGCGTCGCGGGCATCTCGCGGGTGTCGTCCAGCGGACGCAGGCTCTGCGCGCCGAGGTCGTCGCGTGCGCCGTCCCAGCCGTAGTGGCGGTGCGTGGCGACATCGAGCAGGCTGGGCGTGTTGCGCGATCCCGCCGCGACGCCCTGCGCCACCGCGCGGCCGTCGGCGAAATGGCGCCAGGGCTCGTGGCAGCTGGCGCAGCGCAGCCCGGTGGGCGACAGGCGCGGGCTGTGGAACAACGCCTCGCCGAGCGCGACGCCGTCCGGCCGGCCCGAGGCCGGATTGCGCGCGTCGTGCGGCGCGGCCGGCGGCCAGGGCCCGAGCGCAAGAATGGCCGCGCGCTCGCCCGGCGCCCACGCAGCGCCGCCGGCGGCCGACGCATCGCGGCCGCAGGCGAACGCGAACAGCACGAGGCCGCCCGCGCCGGCCAGCAGCGCGCCGGCAGCCGCGGCCAGGGCGCGGCGCGGGCTACTGGGCGCCCACCGTCTGCGCATGCGCGGTCTTCCAGCTCGCCACGGCGCGCTTGAGCTTGGTGTACTCGTCGCACGGCGTGAAGCACAGCTTGTCCAGCGCCCTCAGGTGCTCCTCGGCCTGCGCGAGGTTGCCCGTCATCAGGTAGGCCTCGCCCATGTACTCGTGCGCGCCGCGGTGCTTCGGGTCGATCGCCAGCGCCTTGTCATAGTGCAGGAAGGCGGCGTCGAGGTTGCCGGACTTGCGGTAGGCATACCCCAGCCAGTTCTGCGCGTCGGCGTCGCGCGCGTGCTCCGGGCTGCTCGCCACATAGGATTCGAGCAGCTGGATGGCCTGCGGGTAGCGGTCGCCCTGGATGGCGTCGACCGCCTGGCTGTACTGCGGGTCGACGGCCGACAGCTTGCCGCCCGGCAGCGTTGTCATGCCGCCCCCGCCGCCGCCGCCACCGCCACCTCCGCCGCCGGAGGCGAGGGCGGGCAGCGCCGTGCACGCGGCCAGTGCGGCGGCCAGCGACAGGCGGATGATCGGATGCGGGGTCATGGCAATCTCCTCGAAGGTGGATGTGATGTTGTCCGCTGGTGGATGCCCGCGCGCCGTGCGAAGGTTCACGGCGAGCTCGAACGCCCGGGGTGCCTCCCTCGTCCGGGGTAGCGGCTGCGCGCGCGGCGGGCCTGATCGGCGCTATCCTGCGGCTACAACTCCGGCCCGATGGATGGACCCTGCCCGACCTCTCGACGACGCGCGCCGCCTCGACCTGCTTCGGCAGCTGGGCCTGTTGTCCGCCGAGGCGGATCCGGCGCTCGATCGCCTGTGTCGCATCGCGGCCGCCGTCACGGGCGCCGGCATCGCGATGATCACCTTCATCGCCGGCGAACGCCAGCTCGTCCGCTCGTGGGTGGGCCCCGGGGCCGCGCTCGTTCCGGCGGGCGAGCACCTGTGGCGGTGCGCGCTGGACAGCGCCGGCCCGGTGGAGATCGAGGATGCGCTGAACGACCCGCGCTGCACCGGCAACACGCAAGGGCATGGACCCGGCGCGATCCGCTCCGGCGCCGCCGTGCCGGTCGCCTTCGACGGCGTCGCGCTGGGCACCGTGTGCGTCCTGCACACGCAGGCGCGCCGCTTGAGCGACGAGCAGCGCGCCACGCTGGTCGACCTGGGGGCCATGGTGGAGAGCCTGCTGCGGTCGCGCCACGAGCAGCTGCTGCTGGACGAGCAACGCCGCTACGCGGTCGAACTGGCCACCGTGCTGGGCGAGTCCGAGGCGATGCTGTCGCAGGCGCAGCGGCTGGCACGCCTGGGCAGCTGGGACGTCGACGCCGCCACCGGCCTGACGGCCTGGTCGCCCTCGCTGTACGAGCTGTTCGGCCGCGACGAGGCGCTCGGGCCGATCACGGCCGACGAGTTCCGCGATCGCATGCCGCCGGAGGATCGCCCGGCCTTCGTGGCCGCGGTCGACCGCGCGTTCCATCGCTTCGAGAAGACCCAGGTCGAGTTCCGTTTCCCGCAGGCCGATGGCCAGGTGCGCTGGATCAGCGCCGTCAGCGAGCCGGTGCACGACGCCCGCGGGCGGGTGCTGCGCCTGCGCGGCACGCTGCAGGACGTCACCGAGCGCCGGCTCAGCGAGCGCCGCGCGCGCGAGAGCGCGGAGCGCGACCGGCTGCTTTGGCAGACGTCCGCGGATGTCGTCGTGATGGTGGGCGAGGACAACCTGATCCGCTTCTGCAATCCGGCCATCGAGACGGTGCTGGGCTGGCGGCCGCACGAGGTCATCGGCCAGCCGCTCACGATGCTGCAGCCCGTGCACCTGCGCGAGGCGCATCGCCAGGGCTTCGCGCGCTACCTGTCCAGCGGCCAGCGGCGGCTCGACTGGCGCGCCGTCGAGATCGTCGCCCTGCACCGCGACGGTCGCGAGATCCCGATCGAGATCTCGTTCAGCGACATGCAGATGGACGGCCAGCGCATCTTCGGCGCCTTCATGCGCGACGTCTCCCAGCGCGTGCAGCAGCAGCAGGCCCTGCAGCGCAGCGAGGAGCGCTACCGGCGCATCGTGCAGACCGCGGAGGAGGGCATCTGGATGGTGGCGCCCGACGCCACCACCACCTTCGTCAATCCGAAGATGGCCCGCATGCTGGGCTACGAGGCGGCGGAGATGCTGGGCCGCTCGCTGTACGACTTCATGGACGAGCGCGCGGGCGACGAGGCCCGCGAGAACATGCGCCGGCGCGCGCAGGGCATCGCCGAGCAGCACGACTTCCGCCTGCGGCGCAAGGACGGCAGCGACCTGTGGGCGGCCATGAGCACCAGTCCCATCGTCGACGCCGACGGCCGGCACGCCGGCGCGCTGGCGATGGTCACCGACATCACCGAACGCCGGCGGGCCGAGGAGGCCCTGCGCCAGAGCGAGGAACGCTTCCGGTCGCTGACGGTGCTGTCGTCCGACTGGTACTGGGAGCAGGACGAGCAGTTCCGCATGACGCAGGTGGTCGGCGGGCGCGCGTTCGACGACAACGCCGGCCTGCGCCGCATCCTCGGCCTGCGGCCGTGGGAGGCGGGCAGCGCCGGCATGGAGCCGGCCGACTGGGAGCGCCATCGCCGCCAGCTCGAGGCGCACGAGCCGTTCCGCGACTTCGAGATCACCCACGAGGGCGTCGACGGCACGCGCTACACGGTCAGCGTCAGTGGCGAGCCGGTGTTCGATGCGGCCGGGCGCTTCACGGGCTACCGCGGCGTCGGGCGCGACGTCACCGAGCAGCGGCGCAGCCAGGTGCTGCGGCTGGAGCTGGAGGCGCAGCTGCGCGAGTCGCAGAAGATGGAGGCCATCGGCGTGCTGGCCGGCGGCATCGCGCACGACTTCAACAACGTGCTGGCCGGCATCCTGGGCAACGCGTTGCTGGCCCTGCAGGATCTTGCGCCCGGGCATCCCGCCGCGGTCAGCCTGGAGCAGATCCGCAAGGCCGGCCTGCGCGGGCGCGGGCTGGTGCAGCAGATCCTCGCGTTCGCGCGCCGCCAGCCGCGCGAGATGTCCAGCTGCGAGCTGCGCCCGCTGGTCGAGGAATGCATCGGCCTGCTGCGCTCCACGCTGCCGGCCGGCGTCACCCTGGACGTGTCGCTGAGCGAGCAGCGCCTGTTCGTCATGGCGGATGCCACGCAGATCGAGCAGGTGCTGATGAACCTGTGCACCAACGCGTGGCACTCGCTGGGCGGCAAGCCGGGCCGCGTGGCGGTGACGCTGGCCGGCGTGGAGCTCGATGGCGCGGCGGCGCGCCACCTGGGCGCCGGCGTGGCACCGGGTGACTACGCGCGCATCGCCGTCGAGGACAACGGCCGCGGCATGGACACGCAGACGCGCGCCCGCATCTTCGAGCCGTTCTTCACCACCAAGCCGGTGGGCGAGGGCACCGGCCTGGGCCTCGCGGTGGCGCACGGCATCGTCACGGCGCACGGCGGCGTGATCCGCGTGCAGACGGCGCCGGCGCAGGGCAGCACCTTCGAGATCTACCTGCCGCGCTCGGCCGAGACGCAGCCCGGCGACCGCCCGCCACCGCTGGCCACCGCGCCTCGCGGCCACGGCGAGCGGGTGCTCTACATCGACGACGACGAGGTGATGGTGGTGATGGTCGAGCGCCTGCTCGAGCGGCTGGGCTACCGCGTCACCTGCCTGCACGACCCGGGGCGCGCGATCGAGTACGTGCGCGCGTCTCCGCGCGACGTCGACATCGTCGTCAGCGACCTCAACATGCCCGAGCTGTCCGGCCTGGACGTCGCCCGTGCCCTGCAGGCCATCCGCCCGGGGCTGCCGGTGGTCATCAGCTCCGGCAACCTGCCCGACCAGCTGCAGAACGAGGCGCGCGAGGCCGGCGTGCGCGCGCTGGTGCACAAGCAGTACACGCTGGAGGAGCTCGGCGGCGTCATCCACTGGGTGCTGGCGGGGGGCCAGCGGCTGGGACACGAACCGCTGCTGATGGCCTCGCGGTAGGGAGGTCGGCCCGCCCGCCCTACGCCGCGCTCCCATGGCGGATATGGCCGCCTGGGTACATTGCTTGCTGCCCAATGCCTTTCGAGGAGCACCCATGGCCAAGACCCGCATCGCCGTCATCGTCGGCAGCCTGCGCAAGGAATCCTTCAACCGCCAGCTCGCGAACGCGCTGCCGGCGCTCGCGCCCGACATCGAGTTCACCCAGCTGCGCATCGACGACCTGCCGCCCTACAACCAGGACGACGATGGCGCGCCCGCCGCGTCGGTCAAGCGCCTGAAGAGCGAGATCCTGGCCGCCACCGGGCTGATCTTCGTGACGCCCGAATACAACCGCTCGATGCCCGGCGTGCTGAAGAATGCCATCGACCACGCGTCGCGCCCATATGGCCAGAGCGCGTGGAAAGGCAAGCCGTCGGGCGTCCTGGGCGTGTCGATCGGCGCGGCCGGCACCGCGATGGCGCAGCAGCACCTGCGCAACGTGCTGGCCTACCTCGACGCGCCCACGCTGGGCCAGCCCGAGGTGTTCATCCACGCGAAGGAAGGCGTCTTCGAGGGGCCCGGCAAGCTCGGCGAATCGACGTCGAAGTTCGTCCAGGGCTGGCTGCAGGCCTACCTCGAGTTCGTCAAGCGCCACGCCGCCTGAAGACGATCGAGGGCCGCGCGGACGAGGCCCTTGCAGCGGCGCGCCGGGCGCTCACTGCGGCACGACGAAGACCACGGCCGTGCGCGCGGGGATCGTGAACGTGCCGCTGCCCGCGTCGTAGGTGGCCTGCGCGGCGCGCGTGTCGGCGGCACCGGCGGCCAGGTGCACCGGGTGCAGCACGAAGCCGCGCGCGGCCAGCGCCGGGATCGTGATCGGGTGCGCCTGCTTGTCGACGTTGATGAAGTACGTCAGCTCCTGGAAGTTCGCGCCGGCGTAGCCGCCGCCGCCCACGTCGCCCACGATCACCGTGGGCACCTGGGCCGAGCCGGTGTTCCAGAACTTCAGGCGCTGCCGGATGTCCGCCGCGGTGCGCAGGCGCAGCAGCGTGCTGCTCTTGCGGATGCGCAGCAGGTCGCGGAACTGGTCGCGCGTCCACGCGATCTGCGCGGCCGTCGGCTTGATCAGCGCGTTGGCCAGCAACGGTTGCTGCACGCTCCAGTCGCTGCCGTTGCTCGATTGCAGCGGCAGGCCCACGCCGAAGTTGTCGTCGGCGTAGCTCCAGTCCAGCTTGTTGAACCAGTCGCCCGAGTCGTAGCTGTTCTTGTCAAGAGACTTGCTGCGCAGCGTGTCGACGCCGGCGTGGAAGTAGGGCACGCCCTGGCTGAACGACACGATGGCCGCGCCCAGCATCTGCACGCGGGCGCGGTCATCCTGCGTGGTGGTGGTCGGCAGCTTGTAGGCCTTGTTGTCGAACAGCGTCTGGTTGTCGTGGTTCTCGACGTAGCTGACCGCCTCCGACGGCTGCGCCGCGTAGCCCAGGGGCGTGCCGCCGTCGTCGATCTGCTCCAGCGGCAGGCTGGCGTCCCGGCTGGTGTCGAGGACGTAGCCCTCGACGGAGCCGGCCAGTCCGGCCTTGACGACGTCGCTGCTCCACATCAGGTCGCCGGCGCTGGCGCTGGTCAGGCCGTTCGGGTCGTAGAACTGCCCGTTGATCCAGCCCTGGTGGGCAATCATCGCGCTGCCGCTGTCGAAGCCGCTGCCGCCGCGCACGGCGTCGCGCAGGTAGGGATTGAAGCTGCCGATGCCGGTGCCGTTCAGGCTGAACATGCTGGACTGCACGAAGCGCGCGCCGTTGGCCGGCGTGCCGAAGTTCCAGCCTTCGCCGAGCATCTGCACGTGCCGGCCGACCGCGGCGTCGACCCGCGCCTGCAGCGCCACGAGGACGTCGCGCGGGATGAAGCTCATGACGTCGTAGCGGAACGAGCTGACGTGGTAGTCGCGCGCCCACATGACCACGGAGTCCTGCACCAGCCTGCCCATCATGTGGTTCTCGGGCGCGGTGTCGGCGCAGCACGAGTCGGTGAGCTGCTGGCCGTTCGCGCCGAGGCGGTAGTAGTAGCCCGGCACGATCTCGTCGAGCACCGAGTGGTCGTTCTCGCCCGCCGCGGTGGTGTGGTTGAACACCACGTCCATGCGGCTTGCCGCTGCGAGGCATTCCCGCCGCCGGCGACGACGCGGGTCGGCAGGCGGCGGCCGCGATCGCGCCTGCAAGGAGACGTCATGGACCCTCTTCGCATCCTCGAGACGGCGTCGGTGCTGCTGGCGATCGCCGCTTTGGGCGGCCTCGCGATGGCCGGCGTCCGCTTCAGCGGCAAGCCGCACCCGCCGACATGGCTGGCGATGTTGCACGGCTTGCTCGCCGCGTCCGCGCTCACGTTGCTGATCTACGGCTGGGTGATCGTCGGCCTGCCGGGCCTCGCGATGGCGGGTACGGCGCTGTTCGCCCTCGCGGCCGTCGGCGGCGTGGCGATGAACCTTGGGTACTACTGGCGCCGATTGCCGCTGCCGATGGGCCTGATGATCTGGCCACGCCGTCCTGGCCGTCCTCGGTTACGCGCTGCTGCTGATCGCCACCTTCCGCGGCTGATCAGCCGTCGAGGGCCGGCTCGGCCTCGTGCGCGCTGCCTTCGAGCATGCGCGCGAAGCCGGGCTGGCGTTCGCGCAGGTCGGCGAGCGGGCCGATGTCGACCAGGCGGCCGGCCTCCATCAGCGCGACGCGGTCGAAGTGCGGCAACAGGCCCATGCGGTGCACCGACGCGACGATGCAGGCCGACGGGAAGGTCTCGCCGAGGCTGTGGTGGATGCGCGCCTCGGTGATGGGATCGAGCGCGCCGGTGGGCTCGTCGAGGAAGACGATCGAGCTGCCGGCCGCGGCGAGCGCACCGCGTGCCAGGCACAAGCGCTGGCGCTGGCCGCCGGACAGGTTGCTCCCGCGCTCGGCCACGGCGAAGTCGAGGCCGTCCGCCAGGCCGCCCAGCACGTCGTCGAAGGCGCTGCCGTGCATCGCGGCGGCGAGCGTGGGTTCCGGCAGGGCGGTGCCGAAGTCCAGGTTCTCGCGCACCGTCCCCTCGAAGACGTCGGCTTCCTGCGGGATCAGCGTCGCGAGCGCGGCCAGGCTGTGCACCCCCGGCTGGACGCGTCCATCCACCTCGACGACGACGCCGGGCGCGGCGTACAGGCCGGCCAGCACGCGCATCAGGGTGCTCTTGCCGGCGCCGCTGCCGCCCACCAGCGCGATGCGTTCGCCGCGCTCCAGGGCGAGCTCGTCCAGGCCCAGCGGCGGCGAGTCGGGCGCCGCCGCCGCATGGCGATACGCGATGTCGCGCACGACGATGCGCTGCCAGTCTCCGGGCAGCGCGCGCACCGGCTCGGCCGCCGGCGCGTCGAAGATCGGGCGGGCGCTGGCGTAGTCCGCCCGCGTTCGCGACAGGCCCTGGAGGCGGCCGGTCATGTCGGTGGCGACCGCGGCAGTGCGGCCGGCGTACTGCTGCACCATGAAGACCGCGCCGATCGCGATCGCCCCGGAGCCGTCGCGGCTCAGCAGCCAGACATAGGCGACGACCAGCACCCAGGTCGTCAGGGTGCTCACCAGGTCGACCATGCACCATTTGGCCTCGTTGACCACGATGTTGCGCCCCAACGGCACGAACACGCGCGCGAGCCGGCCCTGCAGCAGTCGTCGCGACGCGTCCTGCAGCCGCAAGCTCAGCACGGTGCCGATGTGACCCAGGAAGTCGGCCATGCCCGAGCCGTAGCGACGCTCGGCCTCCATCTCCTACATCGACAGCCGCATGAACGTGCGGTCGATGCGCATGCTGACGAGGACCA
>Ga0105240_10013190_pt1 | contig 11368 bp, 8 predicted proteins | sample KBSC54metaG_FD_80426 | JGI IMG/M metagenome (GOLD analysis project Ga0105240, IMG submission 80426) | Corn rhizosphere microbial communities from Kellogg Biological Station, Michigan, USA - KBS C5-4 metaG | ecosystem: Host-associated > Plants > Roots > Rhizosphere > Soil | place: Michigan, USA...
CCCCAAGGAACATGTCACCACTTATCCCGGAGAAACAATCGAGGTAGGCAATCCGCATAACGCAATCACTGGCCGGCAGTTGTTGGTCGTTGTCGTGAGGCGCTAAAACGGAAGAGGTTGGCCGCTTAGACAGGGAAGACCAACAGCTGACGAATGAATTTTCATGATAGGGTACGCTTCCCGAAGCGTCAAACGGGCGCCGACCGTCTGGTCTGTTAGAATCACTAGTTTCTTCAACATCTTAGAGGCTTGTTTGTACCGACATTTGCAACGCCGGCTGGCCCAGCAGGTGCGCGATTTCCTGCTGCGCACCTACAACATCGACCAGCAAAACATCGTTATCGAGCAGCCCCCCAAGGTGGAGATGGGCGAGTACGCCCTGCCCCTGGCTTTCGAATTGGCGAAACAACTGCGGAAAGCGCCGCGAAAGATTGCCGAAGAGATTGTCACCGGAATCGGGCCGCTCGAGGGTTTCGAGAAGCTTGAACTAGCCGGGGGAGGTTATATCAATGCGCGCGTTAAGCGCGATCTCGTAGCTGCGGATCTGCTGGCCGACCGGAAGCCTGCAACCGAGGTTCCGGCGGGTAAAGTTTTGGTTGAACATTCCAGCATCAATCCCAACAAAGCCGCGCATATCGGTCATCTGCGTAATGCTGTCCTCGGAGATACGTTTGTCCGCCTGCTGCGTTATGCCCAACGCGAGGTCGATGTCCAGAACTACATCGACAACACCGGCGTGCAGGTTGCCGATGTCATTGTCGGCTTCCTTCACTTGGAAAAGAAGTCCCGTGCTGAAATCGAAGAGCTGACTCGGCGGGAGCGGTTCGACTACTACTGCTGGGACCTCTATGCCCGCGTCTCTCAATGGTACGAACAGGACAAGAAAAACCTGGCGGCTAGATCAGAAATACTTCACGCCATCGAAGCGGGAAACAATGAGACGGCGGCTATTGCGAATCTGATCTCGGTGGCGGTACTGCGGCGACATCTGGAAACTATGGATCGCCTCGACATCGAATACGACTTTCTGCCCCGCGAGAGCGAGATTCTTCATCTGCATTTCTGGGATGCCGCCTTCGAGAAGTTGAAAGAGGGGGGTGTGCTGTTCTTCGAGACTTCCGGGAAGAACAAGGGTTGCTGGGTAATGCGCCGGGCGGGAACGTCGCCGCAAACGTCGAGAGCTGAGGAAGTGCGAGGGCCGGCCGACCTGCAGGTGGCCGAAGAAGATCAAAAAGTTATCGTACGCTCCAACGGAACGGTGGGTTACGTCGGTAAAGACATCGCCTATCACCTCTGGAAGTTCGGGCTACTGGGAAAGGACTTCGGGTATCGCAAGTTCTATCTGTATCCCAACCTGCATCAATGCTGGATTTCAAGTACAAACGGTGAACCCGAGCACCCGCACTTTGGCAACGTCAGCGAGATTTACAACGTCATTGATGCACGTCAGGCGGAAGCGCAGAACACTGTGATTGAGGCGTTACGCGAGCTTGGATATAAAGAACAGGCTGAGCACTACACGCATTTCTCGTATGAAATGGTGGCCTTAACTCCGCGCTGTGCCTTCGAACTCGGTTACCAGCTTTCGGAAGAGGACAAAGGTCGCTCGTACATTGAGGTCTCAGGACGCAAAGGTTTCGGTGTGAAGGCCGATGACTTCATCGACCGCCTGATCGCTTCAGCCAAAAAAGAAGTGGACCAGCGGCATGCCCAACTCAGTGAACCCGAGCGAGTGTCGATTGCTACTCAGATTGCGGTCAGCGCCTTGCGCTACTTCCTGCTGAAATACACCAAGTCGTCGGTGATTGCTTTCGATTTCAAAGAGGCGCTGAGCTTCGAAGGTGAGACTGGCCCATACGCACAGTATGCCGTCGTGCGTGCGACCAATATCTTCCGAAAGGCAGGGCTTGATCCGGAGACTTTCGATCGCAGTGCCACCTCGCAAGAATTCGCTAAGTACTTTGCGGAGCCTTCGGGCACCGAAATTTGGGAGTTGTGGCTGGCGTCATCAAAAACTTCGTTCATCGTCGATCAATGCATCGCGACCGCGGAGCCTGCTTACGCAGCCAAGCATGCGTTTCAACTCGCTCAGCTGTTCAACAATTTTTATCATCGCCATCACATTTTGACCGAGGCCGATGAGGGTCGGAAGAAGTTCCTGCTGGCCACAGCCGCGGTGATCAGGCGCGAACTGATTCGGGTCTTGGCGATTCTCGGTATCACCGTTCCTCCTGTAATGTGAACTCCAATTCGTGCCACCACTCTGCCCAGGACCTGACGCCACAAAGTCGCTGAGTAGAAAACTCCTATCAGAGTCTCTGGACGCAACTATCAGTCTTTCCCGCTCATCTAATCAAGTGTATCGATAGAGGAGGGGAATTCATGAAACGAGCAGTTGTTGGTGCGCTCGTTATGCTCTTATTCGGCCTGTTGGCATACGCTGCCCCGGCGCAGTATAACGCGCCCCCGTTTCCAAAAACGCTGATTAACGCGAAATATGTATACGTGACCAGCTACGACGGTGATCAGTTCGATCACCGCCTTCTGTCGGAGGATCGTGAAGCGATCTCCGCAGTGCAGGATGCAATTCAGAAATGGGGTCATTACGTAGTGGTGTATCGGCCAGAGAACGCGGACATCGTTCTGATGGTCCAGTCGCGCCCCAGTGAGGACCTGCTCGCCGTTTACGATGGCAAGTTATGGCCTGAGCAGACTTACCTGTGGCGTGTGATGGGACGCGGTGGCCTTCAACAGGGGGAAACACCACTGGTCAGCAAACTTGAGTCCGCCGTCGAGCAGGCAAGCCAATAACACTTTAGCAAGTTTGGCCGCGAACATCGCGCTCGGATTCGAACCTGGACCGATCGCGAATTTCGTGGCCATTCCTTTTTGTGCAAACTGGTGAAGTCAATGCATGTGTTGCCGGCGCGGCTCATAAGGTAAGCGGTACCGGCAGCTATGGTTCGATCTGCTTCTCGTTGCTTAGCTCGAGAAGTCCTGCACAAACTGTACCAGGGACCTCACTGCAATGCCTGATGGTCCTTTCGCGATCCATGGCTTGTTGTCTTCCATCCAGGCAGTTCCCGCGATGTCAAGATGCAGCCATGGAGTGTCCTCAGCGAACTCTTTCAGGAACATGGCAGCCGTCACTGCGCCACCCCATCGCCCGCCTGAGTTCACGATGTCGGCGATATTCGATCGAATGCTCTCTTTGTATTCGTCATCGAGAGGCAATCGCCACATCTTCTCACCAGCCTTGTTAAGCGCATCTTCAAAGCGCGCGTACATCTTGTCGTCATTGGCAAAGATTCCCGCATTCACATAGCCCAGTGCCACCACGCACGCTCCCGTCAGGGTCGCGGCATCGATCAGGTGGGTACAGCCAAGTTGTCGGGCGTAGTAAAGCCCATCCGCCAGGACCAGCCGGCCTTCCGCATCAGTGTTGATGATCTCGATGGATTTGCCCGACATAGCAATCTGTACGTCTCCTGGCTTCTGCGCCTTTCCCGACGGCATATTCTCCGTCGCGCAGACGATGCCGATGACTTTCATCTTCGGCTTCAATAGGGCAATGGCACGCATGGCTCCGATCATCGCTGCACCACCGGCCATGTCGTATTTCATCTTTTCCATTCCGTCAGCGGGCTTGATCGAGATACCACCGGTGTCAAAGGTAATTCCTTTGCCTACGAGCCCGAGCACCGGTTTTTCCGGTGCGCCAGCAGGCTCATATTTCATGATGATGAGAGCGGGCGGCTCATCCGATCCTTGAGCAACGCTCCAGAAAGCACCCATTTTGAGTTCCCTGATCTTTTCGGCGCCGTAGACCTCGCATTGCAGACCAACTTCGGAACACATCTTCTTCGCACGATCGGCGAGCATTGTCGGCGTCATGCGATTACTCGGCTCGTTCACCAGTACACGAGTAAAATTTTGCGATTCGCCAATAACCTGGCCCTGGTTCATGGCTCCCTGCAGCTTGTCCTGATCGCCGCTGGCGATGATCGTGAACGACTCGATCTTTTGATCCTTGCGGTCGCTTTTGTAAACGTCCGGATCGAAGTTGCCCACAAACGCTCCTTCGACACTCGCTTTGACAGCCTCCTCGGACGCCAGAACTCGTGGAACTACCAGCGCAATTGCGCGGATGGATTTCGATTTGAGTGTCCGAACGGCGGCACCCGCAACTCGCCGCAAGTCGTATGCGGAAAAACTCTTTTCCTTCCCGCCACCGACGATGAGCAAGCGCTTGGCCTTCATCTTGGCAGGCGCGTGGAGAAGCGTGGTCTCGAAAATCTTCCCAGTGGTTTCGCCATTGGCGAGCACATCCGCCGCGGCGCTCTTCAAATTGCCATCGTCGCTTTGCAAGCTGACATTTGGCTTATCCTTTTCACCGCGATCGAGCGCAATGACGACAAGACAGTCCGTTTCCACTTCCGAGGGCGAAGAGAAAGAAAGATGAGTTTTCATATCTTCCTAACAGTATCGTCGGTGCGTCACAATTCATGCAAGGTGGGTAACGGCGTGGAGGTGTCACCTTGTGACTGAGTTTCGGTCCAGAGGCCCACGAGCGTCGTGGCCGTTCTTGTTAGTGCCCCTTGCGCCCACGCGCCACAGCTTCACGCGCCTCCTGATCAGCCGTCTTTCGACGTTCTGTCTCGCGCTTATCCCAGAGCTGCTTTCCTTTAGCTAAGGCAAGCTCAACTTTTACTTTACCGTTCTTGAAGTACATGCGCGTGGGAATCAGCGTGAGCCCCTTTTGCTGAGTCTTACCGACTAGCTTGCGCATTTCTTCTTTGTGAATCAGCAGCTTCCGCGTTCGTAATGGGGCGTGATTGAAGATGTTCCCGTGCTCGTAAGGACCTATGTGGCAGTTGAGAAGCCAGAGTTCACCGTCTTTGATGAGGCCGTATGCGTCCTTCAAGTTCGCGCGTCCTGCACGGACCGATTTAACCTCGGTTCCGGTCAAAACGACGCCAGCCTCAAATTTTTCCAGCAAGAAATAGTTATGGGAAGCGATCCTATTGACGGACGCGTCTCTCTGACCTGCTGCAGTCGGGTCGCGGCGAGGGTTTTTCTCCGCATTTGGGCGCGTCTGGTGGGCAGTTTGCCGAGCCATCAATGGATGAAAGTTATCACAATCGACGGCTCCAGGCGGAAAGGACGCGTTCGGTTTTCCCAAGGACACGGCGCGATGTGGCGCAACTCCCGACTTCCAGCCGGACTACGACTAATGGGTGTAAATACCACCGCGGCAAGCACTTCGGACAATTTCTTAGCGATGCTATAATCAGCCGCTAACTTTCAATTCCAATGGGATCTCGAACGGGTCAATCTTTGAGTTGACCCCCTGATCCAAGTGTTGCCAGCGAGGAATTTAGAACATGAGACGCCTGATCAGCCCGGCGGCGCTAGCTTTTTTGCTGGTTGTCGTCGTGACCGTTCCAGCTGCGGCCGATAAGGCCAAAAGCTTGTATAGCCAGGGCCAGGACGCAGAAGCCCGCCAGAACTACGAGGCGGCGTATGATTTTTACCGGCAGGCATACGAACTCAAGCCCAAGGACCTACGCTATCGCGCCACTTATGAACGCGTGAAGTTTCTGGCTGCAGCCTCCCACGTTCACCGCGGTCAGCTGCTGCGTGACTCTGGGAAGCTGGATGATGCCATGGCCGAGTTTAAAAAGGCCGCCGATATCGATCCTTCCAGCTTCATCGCCCGGCAGGAGATACGCCGCACGCAGCAGATGATCGACCAAGGCTCCGGCGCCGCTCCGCAATCCTCAACCCGTCCGCCGGGACAAATGAGAAAGCGCATGGAAGCAGCCAGCGGCCCGGTCGAGCTGGCTCCCATCTCAAACGTTCCCATCACCCTGAAGCTCACAGAAGATACCAAGGTGATCTATGACACGGTGGGGAAGTTAGCCGGCATCAATGTCCTGTTTGATCCGGATTACACTTCGCGCCGCATCCGCATCGAGTTGAACGGCGTCACTCTCAACGAAGCGCTGGAAATTGTTGCCCTCGAATCGAAAACCTTCTGGCGGCCGGTAACGCCCAACACCATTTTTGTCGCTTCCGATACTCCTGCGAAACGCAAAGAAGTTGAGCAAAGCGTCATAAAAACTTTTTATCTTTCAAATGTTTCTACGCCGCAGGAGTTGCAGGACATGGTGAACGCGATGCGCCAGATTCTGGAAATCGCGCGTATTCAGCAGCTGCCCACTCAAAACGCAATCGTAGTCCGTGGTACACCGGATCAGATCGCTCTGGCTAGCAAGCTGATCGACGATCTCGATAAATCCAAGTCCGAAGTGATCGTGGAAGTCGCGATCATGCAGGTGAGCCGCAATAAGGCAAAAACTTACGGGATTAATCCGCCCACGAGCGCAACGATAACCCTGCAGCAAAATGTGCCTACCACGACGACGACCGTTCAAGGTAATGCTGGTAACGGCGGGACAGCTACGCAAACTCAGGGGACACCAGGCTCAATCAATCTGAATCGCCTCGGCAACCTCAATGCCACGGATTTCCAGGTCACTATTCCGTCTGCAACTGCCACTCTGTTATTCAGCGATAGCGATACAAAAATCATCCAGAATCCGCAAATACGCGCGGTTGACGGACAAAAGGCATCGCTCAAAATCGGCGAACGCGTTCCCGTCGCAACAGGATCGTTCCAGCCTGGCATCGGCGGCGTGGGCATCAATCCGCTAGTCAATACACAGTTCCAATATCTCGATGTGGGCGTGAATATCGACATCACGCCGCACGTGCATGCCGGAAGAGAAGTCACCCTCAAGGTCGCTATGGACGTTTCGTCCGTGACGGGTCAGTCCAACATCGGGGGCATCAGCCAGCCCATCATCGGGCAGCGCAAGATCGAGCACGAAATTCGGCTGAGGGAAGGCGAAGTGAACCTCCTCGGCGGGATCCTAGAGGACACTACTACCAAAGCTTTAACTGGTATTCCTTGGATTTCGAGTGTGCCGTTGTTGAAGTATCTGTTCTCACAAGCCAATACCACGCATAACGAGAACGAGATTGTTCTCGCCTTGGTGCCGCACATTGTTCGCGGCCAGGAACTCAGTGACTTGAATGAGCGCGCCATCGACGTTGGCACGGCCAACGCCTTACAGTTGCGGCAAAGGGGGGGGGCTCCAGCAAACGCACAACCTCAACCCGGTGCCCGTCCGGGAGCTCCAGGGGCGCCGGGCGCCGTCGCTCCAGCGCAACAACAGCAGGCAGCTCCTGCGCCGCCACAGCCTCTGGCTAACGCGCCCGGAACCCAGCCAATGCCTGGTCAGCCGCCACAAGCAAATGTTCCGCAGCCCGGCACGGCCGCAAATCCTTCGTCTGGCGCTGCTGCCTTTGGCTTCGATCCCTCGAGCGTCAACGTCGCCGCCGGTTCGACCTTTGCCGTGAATCTGTTGCTTTCCGGAGCACAGAACGTGTACTCGGTTCCCGTGCAGATCAACTACGACCCCGCGAAATTGCAATTGGTGAATGTTTCCAATGGCGGCTTGCTGTCACAGGACGGCCAGGCGGTGGCATTGGTTCATCGCGATGATCCCAGCACAGGAACCGTACAAGTAACCGCTACCCGGCCTCCCGGTTCGCCTGGCATTTCCGGCCAGGGAACCGTGGTGACTTTGACGTTCATCGCGAAAACAGCTGGGCAGGCGCCTATCTCGATCGCAAGGGGCGGAGCGCGCGATACCAGCATGCAAGCAATTCAGGTTTCGCCAGCGCAGGCGACCGTGAACGTGCAGTAGAACTCTGGATGTCGATAGAATTGTGAGTATGAGTCTCTTAGTCCGATCAGCGAGGGTGAAGCGGGATGGCTCGCGCCAGAATACCTGCGGTTTCACGCTGATCGAATTGATTGTCGCAACGGCAATCCTGGCCATCCTGACAACCATGGCCTTGCCCCTGGCGCGGTTCACCATTAAGAGAGAGAAAGAACACGAACTACGCTACGATCTTTGGCAACTGCGCGACGCGATTGACCGCTACAAAGACGCAGCTGATCGACAGGCATTCCAGATTAAGGTCGGTTCCGAGGGTTATCCGCCTGACTTGGACACGCTGGTCAAGGGAGTGGACGTGGGAGGAAAGAAGTTGAAATTTCTGCGGAAGATTCCCACCGATCCCATGACCGGAAAAGCAGAGTGGGGGTTGCGGTCGATGCAGGACGATCCCGAATCGGATTCGTGGGGTGGTCAGAACGTCTTTGACGTGTACACCAAAGCGGAAGGCACGGCTCTGGACGGCAGCAAGTACAAAGAATGGTAAGACACGAAAAATTTCGCCGGAGTCGGGGCTTTACTCTCATCGAACTCATGATCGTAATCAGCCTGTTGCTGATTCTGATTACGGTCGCGGTCCCCATTTATAAGCAGTCGATTCTCCGCGCCAGGGAATCGGTACTGCGCCAGGACCTGTTCACCTTACGTCAGGTCATCGACCAGTACACCTTGGACAAGCAGAAAGCTCCCCAGGCACTCGATGATTTGGTCAGCGCCGGTTACATGAAGCAATTGCCCACCGACCCTTTCACCGGAAAGAACGACACCTGGAAGGTCGTGACGGAAGAAGACACCATTGCAGATCCCAGCCAAACCGAAGCCGGCGGCATCTCCGATGTTCACAGTGGCTCCGACCAACCCTCGAGCGACGGCACGGCGTACTCTTCCTGGTAAGTGATCTCTTCTAGCTTTTATTCCGCGTACACGACTGTCGATCCCGAATTGCGCGCCGCCGACAGAACCACTACCATTGATTCATGCCGGTAGAGATTGCACCAACCCAGTCCACCCGCTCGCTCCGTGCGCCTCGCGGTACCGCCATCACCTGTAAAGGCTGGCAGCAGGAAGCTGCCATGCGCATGCTCATGAACAATCTCGATGAAGAGGTTGCCGAGCGTCCCCAGGATCTGGTCGTCTACGGAGGCACCGGCAAAGCAGCCCGAAATTGGGACTGTTACGAAGCCATAGTTGCCTCTCTGAAATCCCTCGACAATGATGAGACGCTTTTGGTCCAGTCCGGCAAGCCTGTCGGGATTTTCAAAACTCATGAATATGCACCGCGAGTGCTGCTGGCCAATTCGAACCTGGTGGGACACTGGTCAAACTGGGAGAAGTTCAACGAACTGGAACGCGCCGGGTTAATGATGTACGGCCAGATGACGGCCGGTTCGTGGATCTACATCGGCTCGCAGGGTATCGTGCAGGGCACATTCGAAACGTTCGCGGCAGCAGGGGAGAAGCACTTCGGCGGCAGCCTCGAAGGAAAGCTCATCGTTTCCGGCGGTATGGGCGGCATGGGTGGCGCCCAGCCACTTGCAGCTACGATGGCTGGAGCCGCCTTCCTTGGAATTGACGTCGACCCCGAGCGCATCAAGAAGCGCCTGAAGACCGGATATTGCGACTTCATGGTGAATTCCCTTGATGAAGCTCTGCGTATTCTTAAAAATGCGGTTCGCAAGAAGGAGAATATCTCGGTTGGGCTGGTAGGGAACTGTGCCGACATTATTCCTGAACTCGCGGAGCGCGGAGTTGTCCCCGACATCCTCACCGATCAAACTTCAGCCCACGATCCGTTGAACGGATACGTGCCCAACGGAATGTCGCTCGCCGAAGCTTTCGAATTGCGGCAGCGCGACCCCAATGCTTATCAAGAAAAATCTCTCGATGCGATCGCCCACCACGTGGAAGGGATGCTGCGCCTGCAAAAAATGGGCGCGGTTACTTTCGACTACGGAAACAATATCCGCACGTTTGCCTTCCAGCGCGGCCTGAAGAACGCCTATGACTTTCCGGGATTTGTTCCCGCGTACATACGCCCCTTATTCTGCGAAGGGCGAGGTCCGTTTCGCTGGGTGGCGCTATCGGGCGAAGCTTCCGACATTCATGTCACCGATGATTTGATCCTTCAATTGTTTCCCGAGAACCGCATCCTTAAGCGCTGGATCGACCTTGCGAAAAAGCGCATCAAGTTCCAGGGCCTTCCGGCTCGAATCTGCTGGCTTGGTTATGGTGAGCGTGCGCAGTTCGGTCTCGCGATGAATGACTTGGTGAAGAAGGGAAAAATCAAAGCGCCTATTGTGATTGGTCGCGATCACCTCGATTGCGGATCCGTGGCTTCGCCCTATCGTGAAACGGAAAGCATGAAAGACGGAAGCGATGCCGTGGCGGATTGGCCGCTGCTCAACGCCATGCTCAATACTGCAGCGGGCGCTTCCTGGGTATCGATTCACAACGGCGGCGGTGTAGGAATTGGATACTCGCTTCACGCCGGACAGGTCACAGTTGCGGACGGAACCGATATGATGGCCAAGCGCATTGAGCGCGTGCTGACGACCGATCCAGGCATGGGCATTGTCCGCCATGTCGACGCGGGCTACTCGGAGGCTGCTGAATTTGCAAGGCGCGCTGGCGTCAAGGTTCCCATGAAGTCAGTTGCTACTGACCGGTAATCGATTCTTCGCAGACGTTTAGCTTTTCGGAGACAAGTGTCTGAAAAAGATAAGTCGTGCTTTGAGGGCGCCCCGAACATCATCGACGTCAAAGCCCCTTCTTCTGATTAACATTGGCCAACTCCTAACCCTTCGTTCACTATCCGGTAAACCTGGTCCGAGGCGCGGTCGCGATCTAAGCGATCTCGGCATTATCGAGAATGGCGCCGTCCTGTGTCTCGGCGGAAAAATCGTCTCTGTCGGTACGACCAGAGATGCCCTGCGTGATCCCTGGCTGAAGAGAAATCGCAAGAGAGTAAAAGAAGTGGATTGTTCCGGGCACGTGGTGTTGCCCGGCTTTGTCGATTCGCATACACACCCTGTCTTTGTTACTCCCCGGCTGATTGATTTCGAAAAACGTATCTCAGGCGCCACTTACGAACAAATTGCCGAAGCCGGAGGCGGTATTCGCTCAAGCCTGCAAGGAGTTCGTGACGCGACCAGGACGGCGCTCACGAGTCATGTTATGCGTGCGCTGAACCAGATGGCCGACCAGGGAACCAGCACCGTGGAAGCTAAGTCTGGTTACGGTCTCACCGCCGAAGCCGAACTGAAGTCGTTGGAAGCAATACGTGCTGCCAGCCGAAAATGGCCTGGAACACTAGTACCTACATTACTGGCTGCCCATGTTGTCCCTCCGGAATATAAAGGCCGCTCACGAATGTATGTTGAAGCCGTCTGTACGAAGATGCTACCCGCAGCTGCTCGACGGAAGTTAGCCGACTTTGTCGACGTATTTACCGAACGAGGGGCATTCACGATCGAGGAGACGCAACAAATCTTTCAGGCTGCACGCAAACATGGCCTCGGGACCCGGGCGCACGTATGCCAACTGGGCCCGTGCGCGCTCGA
>Ga0105240_10013193_pt1 | contig 11366 bp, 11 predicted proteins | sample KBSC54metaG_FD_80426 | JGI IMG/M metagenome (GOLD analysis project Ga0105240, IMG submission 80426) | Corn rhizosphere microbial communities from Kellogg Biological Station, Michigan, USA - KBS C5-4 metaG | ecosystem: Host-associated > Plants > Roots > Rhizosphere > Soil | place: Michigan, USA...
TCATCGCCGAGGAGGCGGTGATCGCCATGGTGGGCAAGTTCCGCAACGCCGGCATCAAGCGCCAATACCTCGCGGGCTCCATCGGCATGGAAGATCCCGCCCACGTGAACCGCTTGTTCCGGAAGCTCTACGCGAAGTATCCCGACGTGGAGCTCGGGTTCCACATCCACAACCTTTCAGGCATGGCCACCGCGAACATCGTGGCTGCCATGGACGCGGGCGTGCACTGGCTCGAGGGCGCCATCTGCGGCATCGGCGGCGGCATGGCGATCCCCAGCACGGTCGGCAAGGTCGGCAACTTCCCGCTGGAGGACCTGGTGACCATGCTCGAGGAGATGGGCGTGGATACGGGACTCAAGTCGAGCGCCGTGATTCGCGCCGCGCACGAGGTGGGCGACCGCCTGGGCATCGCCGTCGACAGCCATCGCGGCACCGGCTGCACGCGCGACGACGTGATGCGCGCCGGCGCCGAGAATCCCAACAACCCGCAGGTCATGGCATAGCCATCGTGCCACCCCCGCGGACCCATCACGTCACCCCCGCGTAGGCGGGGGCCCAATCTACAGAGGAGAAAAACCCATGTCGTCCCGTTTCGTTCGCGCGCTGCTCGCCGGCGCCTTGCTCGTTTCGGCCGCGCTTGCGTCGGCGGCCGACGCCTATCCGTCGCGTCCGGTGAAGTTGATCGTCCCGTTCCCCGCAGGTCAGGCGACGGACCTCGCCGCGCGCATCATCGCGGAGCGCCTCGGCAACATGTGGGGCCAGAACGTCGTCGTCGAGAACATCGGCGGCGGCGCCGGCATCCCCGGCATGATGCAGGCGAAGCGCGCCCCCGCCGACGGCTACACGCTCGTCATGGGCACGAGCGCCGTGCTGGTCGTGAACCCGGCGATCATCGACAACCTGCCGTACGACCCGCTGAACGACTTCGCGTACATCGGGCCCGTGTTCCGCAACCCGCTCATCATCGTCACCAACGACAAGCAGCCGTACAAGACGTTGAAGGACATGGTGGACGATGCGAAGAAGCATCCAGGGAAGCTCAACTGGGGCTACCCGGGCGCGGGCACGACGCAGCACCTCACGGGCGAGCTCTTCAAGCAGGTGGCGGGCGTGGACATCGTGGGGGTCCTCTACAAGGGCAGTGCCATGTGCGCGAGCGACCTCCTGGGCAACCAGATCCCGCTCTCCGTCGACGGGATCGGTCCCAATCTCGAGATGATCAAGGCCGGCAAGCTGCGTGCGCTCGCCTCGACCGGCGAGACCCGCGCGCCGCAGCTGCCCGACGTGCCGACCGTCGCCGAGCAGGGCTATCCCGGCTTCTCGGGCGAAGGCTGGGGCGGCATGGTCTTCGCGAAAGGCGTGCCCAACGAGGTCGTGATGAAGGTCTCGCGCGACCTCAACAAGGTCATGAGCGATCCCGCGGTGCAGGATCGGCTCGTGAAGGCCGGGCTCGTCGTGGACAACATGCCGCGCGACCAGTGGATCGAGTTCGCGAAGCGCACGTACAAGACCTGGGGCGACGTGGCCCGCAGCAACAACATCAAGCTGAAGTGACGCTCGGCCGGCCGTGAACCTTCCGGAGCTCGCCGAGCGCAACGCCACCGGCGAGAAGGCCGCGATCTACGCGGACATCCGGCGCCTGGGCGGCGTGCCGATGGTGGCATTGATCTTTCGCCATCTCGCCACGCTGCCCGGCGCGCTCGAGTGGACGTGGGCGGCGCTCGGGCCGGCGTGGGAGCGTGGCCAGCTGCAGGAGGCGGCTTGGCGCGTCGCGCGCCAGGCGCCGCTCACGCCGATCGCCGCGATTCCCCGGGCGGCGCTCGCGCCGCTCGGCGTGGACGGCGAGGACCTGCGCGGCATCCGCACCGTGCTCGGGGCCTACAACCGCGCGAATCCGGTGAACATGCTCACGATCCTGTGCGTGCTGCGTTTGCTTCGCGGCCACGCCGCGACGCGCTCGCCGGCCGCGCGCGCGTGGACGCCGCCGCCCGCGCACGAGGGCCTGCCGCCCATGGGCGACATCACGGCGCTTTCGCCCGAGGTGAGCGCGCTGCTTGATGTCGTCGCGGCTCCCGGCGAGCCGGATTCACCGCGCGTCGTGCAGAGCCTCTACCGGCATTACCTGCATCGTCCGGCTTTCCTCGCGCTCGTGGTCACGCTGCTGCGGCAGCGTTTCGACGACGGTTCGATCGACGCGAGCGTGGGCCACGTGCACGAAGAGATGTCCGCAGCGGCCGACCGGATCGTCGAGGGCGTCACCGCGCCGCCTGCGCCGCACGCCGGCGTCGCGCCCGTGTGCGCCCGCTTCGGCGCGAGCGTCATTCCGCAGATGATCGTGGTCGGGCGGCTGCTGGAGGATGCGCTCCATGTCGCCGAGCATTTGCGCCCAAGTCGCGCTTAAGCCGCTCAAATCCGCCCGCTGTGCGCCGTGCAATGTCCGCTCCCGGCCACAGGTGAGCGGCCCGGACCGGACCATTGGCGCTTTCTGAAAGCGGGCACTTCTGATCGACCCAACTGGACGCATTTGCCGTTTTCCGGTAAACGGTATACGATTAACGGCAAATGATCCGGTCCTTCGCTTCGCGCGCCACGGAAGAAGTCTTCGAAGGCCGATGCCCGGCGAGATTCCGTTCGATCCAGGTCGTGGCCGAGCGCAAGCTGCAGATCTTGGATAGTGCTGCGGACCTCAACGACCTGAGGGTTCCGCCTGGGAATCGACTGGAAAAGCTGGTCGGTGATCGACGGGGTCAGCACAGCATCAGGATCAATGACCAGTGGCGGATATGTTTTAGATGGACCGAGGACGGAGCACACGACGTAGAGATAGTGGACTACCACTGAGGAGAGTCATGGCAAGGAACAAGATGCGACCTATCCACCCAGGCGAGATTCTGCGCGAGGACTTTCTCATTCCCCTCGAGATGTCAGCCCATGCCCTTTCCCAGGCGATTCGGGTGCCAGCGACACGGGTCAACGACATTGTGAACGGCCGGCGTGGCGTGACGGCGGACACGGCGTTGAGGCTGGCCCGGTACTTTGGAAACTCCGCGGAGTTCTGGCTGAATGTTCAGGCGGCTTACGACCTCAGGACGGCTGAGCGCGATGTTGCGCACAAGATCGAGAAGGAAATCCTGCCCCGGAAGGCCGCCTGACGGGCTGATGACCGGCTCGGGGCCGACAACCGAGCCGTCGCTAACCGGCCAGGAGCGGACGCTTGGCCATTTTTGACGTCCCCGCGAGTTGGTATTAACGAATTCTACTTAGCCATCACATGACGAGACCGCGACGAGCTGTGCCGGTGTGGATCTTGGTCACGCCGTCAGTCGCAGCCGTCATTCTCGTATTCGTCTATTGCCTAATGCCCAACTACGTCTCGTTGGCACTTGCGAGTGGGGCGGTGTTCGCGAGCGTGGTCATCGAAGGATTTGCCGTACCTATTGCTTTGACCGCGCTATATCGCAACGGCACCACGAGAACTGCATCAAACATCGTCGCCACGCTGGTCGGCGCATTAGCCTTGTTCAGCGGTGTTGCGCTACTAGTAGCGTTACGCGGTATGTGATGGCTAACCACTCACTCAGCCACCGTCCGCTTTGGGTCGTAAACCGACCAACGCTTAGCGGCCAAGAGCGGCCATCCGCACTTTGACCGGAACGTACTAACACGAGAAGATGCGCGTGATTCGGGGAAGTGTTCGACGCCGACATCGTTTTTCCAGGAGCTCCCCATGGGTGTGAACCAGCTCGCCGCCGACCCGGCGGTGAAATTCGACCACAAGGTGGCCGAGCAGTACTTGCGTTATGCCCGCATGCTGTCCGCGCGGGGCTACGTCGCGAGCTCCACGGGCAACGTCGTGATGCGCCTGCCTCACGCGAACTACCCGGATGGCGTCTGCTACGTGAAGTGCATGGGCGTGTCGCTCGAGGAGATGACGGTCGACGACATCGTCATCACCGACGTGCTGGAAGGACTTATTCTCTACGGCGCGCGCGCCACCAACGTGGGCCACCAGCTCAATCGCGAGATCCTGCGCCTGCGCCGCGACGTCAATGCGGTGATCCACCTGCACCACGACGAGACCATCGCGTTCTTCGCGGCCGGCTACGAGAAGCTCAACATCACGGGCCTCACGTTCCCCTACCTGATGCAGAGCTACCCGCATTACCTCCCGGCGCACATCAACGTGGAGGAGGACGTCGCGCCCATCAAGACGTTCATCCAAAACACCAACTGCATCATCATGCGCCGCCACGGGTTCACGGTGCTCGGCCGCACCTTGTCCGAATGCTACGGGCGCACCAACGTCCTCGTGGGGGAGGTCAAGCGCAACATCATCGCCGAGCAGCTGGCCGCGCTCAACGGCCGCAAGCCCGAGTACCTCGAGGCGGCGGAGATCGAGACCATGTTCAAGGAAGGAAACGCCGTCATGTATCCGGAGCCGAAGCGATGAAATCCATCGCGCTCTTCGCAGCGCTGCTCATCTCCGGCTTTGCCAACGCGCAAAGCTGGCCCACGAAGCCGATCCGGATGATCGTGCCGTTCCCCGCCGGCGGCGGCACCGACCTGGTCGCCCGCGCAGCCGCCGCGAAGCTGTCCGATGCGCTCGGGCAGCCGGTGGTGGTGGAGAATCGCCCGGGCGCCGGCGGCACCATCGGCGCGAACGCAGTCGCCACGGCCGCGCCGGACGGCTACACCATCGGAATGGCGACTTCGAGCACCCATCCGGCGGCCTTGGCGCTCCTGAAGGAGGTGCCCTACGATCCGGTGAAGAGCTTCGAGCCGATCACGCAGGTCGCGAGCACGTCCTTCGTGCTGCTCGGCAGTCCGTCCCTGAAGGCGAATACGTTCCAGGAGCTCGTCGCCTACGCGAAGGCGAACCCGGGGAAGCTGAACTTCGCGAACGTCGGTACCGGTACGCTCGGTTACCTCATGACGCTCCAGCTGCGAGCGCTGACGGACACGAGCATGCTGGACGTCCAGTACAAGGGCTCCTCGCAGGTGTATCCCGACCTGATGAGCGGGCAGGTCGACCTCTTCCTGGACAACCCGGGCGCCTCCACGCCGTTCGTCGCCGCGGGCAAGTTGCGCGCATACGGCGTCACCACGCCGACGCCGTCGATGCCGGGCGTACCGCGCTTCAGCGAAATGGGGCTCACCGAATTCCAGCCCGATTTCTGGTACGGCCTGGTCGCGCCCGCGGGCACGCCCAAGCCGATCGTCGATCGCATCCACCAGGTGATCGAGCGCTGGGTGAAGAGCCCCGAGGGACGCAAGGAGCTGGAGTCGCGAAGCCTGGTGCCGATGGGAACCACGCCCGAGGAATTCGCCTCTGCCATGCGGGTGCAGACCGAACGGCTGCGCGGGCTCGCCACGCAGCTCATCAAGTAGGCGGGGTGCGCTGAGGCCACGTGCGGCCGCGAGCGTGAATGCCTTCTTCGAAAAGTTGGACCGTGGCGGAGGCGGCCTTCGCCTCTATGGAATCGCGCCGCCGAAGCTTGCCACGGAACCCGAGCGCTTGGCCGAGATCGCGGCGCAACAGGTGTCCCGGGTCCGCGCGCTCAACCCCGACGGCTTGGTCGTCTACGACATCCAGGACGAGCCCGGGCGAGATGGCGCGGCGCGGCCGTTCCCATTCCTGCCCACCATCGCCCCGGAGATCTACGCGTCGGGCCCACTCGCGGAACTCCGGATCCCGAAAATCGTGTACCGATGCGTGGGCGCTCATTCTCGCGACGTGTTCTCCCACTGGATTGACAGCGTGCGGGCAGCGCCGGCCCGGAGCCTGAGTGTCTTCGTCGGCGCACCGCGCGGGCGGTCGAGCACCATGGGCTTGCCGCTGGCTGAAGCGTATGCGATCGCGCGCTCCGCTCCCAACCTGGTCCTGGGCGGGATCGCGATAGCGGAGCGCCACGTCGCGAAGGAGGATGAGCACTTGCGCATGCTTGCCAAGCAGGACGCCGGCTGCCGGTTCTTCATCACGCAATCGGTCTACGACGCCGCTTCGACAAAATCATTGCTCTCCGACTACGCATTGTCGTTGGAGGCGCGCGGCCGCTCGCCGGCTCCCGTGGTGCTCACCTTCGCGCCGTGCGGCTCGCTGCGGACGCTCGAGCTCATGAAGTGGCTCGGCATCTCGTTCCCGCGATGGTTGGAGAACGAGTTGCGTCATTCCGCGGACACCCTCGAGCGTTCCATCGACCTATGCGAGAACGTGTTCGAGGACGTGCAGGCATACGCTCGTGACAAGCAGTTGCCCATCGGCATAAACGTCGAGAGCGTCTCCATTCGAAAGGCAGAGGTTGATGCCTCGGTGGAGCTCTATCGCCGGCTGAGCTCCCACTTTCGGGAGTAACGCGGGTTGTGTAACCTCAACCCGCGAATCGCACGGCGGCCCAAAGCATGGAGAGTCCCGAGACGAGCATCAGCCCGTCCAGCACCCGCTTGAAGGTTGCCGCGGACATGTGCATCACGAAGCGCCGCGCGATGAAGGCGCCGCCCATGATGGCCGATCCGCACAGCAATCCCTTTGCCACGATGTCGAGGGGGAGGGCGCCGAGCGCCTCGAACGTCGCGACCTTCGCGAGGTAGATCGCGAGCGAAGGCGCCGCCTCCGTCGAGAGGAAAGCTCCCTTGTCGAGGCCGTAGGAGACGAAGATCGGCACGCTGAGCGGCCCGGTCGACACGACGATGCCCGTGAGAAAGCCGATGGGCCCGCCGAGGAGCGCCAGGTGCACGCGCGTGATGCGAAGCTGGTGCCTTCCGAGCCAGCGCCGCACCGGGATCATCGACAGGAAGAAGAGGCCGAGCGCCACGTCGACCGCGCGCGCCGGCAGCGCCAGCAGGCTGTTCACGCCGAGCGCGGCACCCGGGATCGCGGTCGCGGAGTACGCCAGCACTGCCCGCCAATCGACGAGCCGCCACCACGCGATCACGCGCCCCAGGTTACCCAGGATCGAGGCGATCGCCATGATCGGCACCGCATGCTTCGGCCCGAAGAAGATCACGAGGAACGGCATCAGCATCATCGAGGAGCCGGTGCCCACGATGCCGCTCAGCGTGCCCGCGGCGAGCGCCACGGCGAGGATGACGAGGTACTCCATCGAGGGGGCGACGATAGCATGCTAAATTCCGCTCCTCGCAGCGAACGACCATGACCGTAGACATCGCGCACGAAACCTTGCGGATCCCCGGAGAGCGCTTCCTGCACTCGCCGGGGCCCACGCCCATCCCGGCCGAGGTGCTGAACGCGATGCACCGCCAGCCGATGGACCACGGCGATCCGCGGCTGGACGCAGTCATCGCGAACTGCGAGGCGGGCCTGCGGCACGTGCTGAAGACCTCCGCGGCCGACGTCTTCATGTATGCGACCAACGGACACGGCGTGTGGGAGGCCACGACGGAGAACCTGCTGGCGCCGGGAGAGGCCGCGCTCATCCCGTCCACCGGCCACTTCTCCGAGCAGTGGGCGTTGCAGCTCGAGGCGACGGGCCGGCGCGCGATCCGCACGCCTTATCGCGCGGGCTATCCGGTCGATGCGTCGGTCGTCGAGGCCACGCTGCGCGCCGATGCGAAGCGCGAGATCGTCGCCGTGCTCATGGTCCACACCGACACGGCGAGCGGCATCACGCACGACGTCGCCGCGATGCGCCGGGCGATCGACGCAGCCGGCCATCCCGCGCTCCTCGTGGTCGACGTCGTGGCATCGCTTGCGGTCTCGCCGTTCGCCATGGATGCGCTCGGCGTGAACGTCGCGGTGGGCGCGTCGCAGAAAGGGCTCATGTCGCCGCCCGGGCTCGGCTTCATCGCCGTCGATGCGCGCGCGGGCGAGGTGGCCTCGCGCAACGCGTGCCCGCGTTACTACTGGGACTGGAATCGCCGTCGCGGAGAGTACAGCTACCAGAAGTTCTGCGGCACGCCGCCGCAGAACCTGCTCTACGGCGTCGAAGCCGCCCTCGCCCTCATCGCGCGCGAGGGGCTGGACGCCGTGATCGCCCGGCATGCCGTGCTCGCGCGCGCGGTGCAGGTCGCGGTGGAGCGCTGGTCGAGCGGCGGGGCCTTGCAACTGCACTGCAGGGTGCCCGAGGCACGATCGACGGCGGTCACGACGATCGAGGTGCGAGAGGGCATCGACGTCGCGGCCTTGCGCACCGCCGCTCGCGAACGGTTCCAGGTCGCCTTCGCCGGCGGTCTCGGTCCGTTCGAGGGCAGGGCGTTTCGGATCGGCCATCTCGGCAACGTCAACGCGCCGATGATCCTGGGGTGCCTCGGTGGCGTCGAGGCGGCGCTCATCGCGCAGGGCATTCCCATCGGCCGCGACGGGGCGAGCAGCGCCGCCGCGTCGCTCGCCCAGGCGATGGGCGCGTGAACGCCGTTATGATCGAGCCATGAACGATTTCAGCGAAGCGACCGCGTTCGCGCAGGCGCACGAGGTGCCGTGGACGCGCGACCCGGCGAAGGAGCCGGACCGGTGGGGCGTGCATCGCGACGATCCGCCCCCTTTCAATCGGTTGCGCGGCCCGGTGCATTCGCGCGGCGGCGTCTCGGGCGTCATTCGCCTGCGCGGCGAGGAGGTCGCGGCGTGGGGCGAGCCGGACCGCGCCGACCTCACCTTCAGCGTCGCGAAGACGTACCTGGCGCTCCTCGCCGGCATCGCCCATGCGCGCGGCATGCTCGAGCCCGCCGCACGGGTGAGCGAGCAGCTGCCCGGCATCGGCTTCGACTCGCCGCACAATCGCGCGGTCACGTGGGAACACCTGCTCACGCAGACGAGCGAATGGGAAGGGCTGTGCTTCGGCATGCCGGACCAGGTCGAGCACTATCGCCGCGTCGCGCACGACCCCAATCCGCCCGGCGGCAAGAAGGGCGAGAAGCGCCCGCTGCGGGCTCCGGGCACGTACTGGGAGTACAACGACGTCCGCATCAACCAGCTCTCGCTCGCGCTGCTGCACCTCTTTCGCAAGCCGCTCCCCCAGGTCTTCCTCGAGGAAGTGCTGCGGCCGTTGGGCGGCGGGAACGACTTTCGCTGGGAAGGCTACGACGACGCGTGGGTCGAGATCGACGGGCGGCGCATGCAATCGGTGCCCGGGGGCACGCACTGGGGCGCAGGCGTATCGATCGGCGCGCGCGACCAGGCGCGCGTTGGCCAGATGCTGCTCGACGGCGGACAGCACGCGGGCCAGCAATTGATTCCGGCAGAGTGGGTGAGCCGCATGCAGCAGCCATGCGCGATCGCGCCCTTCTACGGCTGGCTCACCTGGCTCAACCGCGACGGGCGGCTCTTCCCCGACGCGTCGCGCGCGAGCTGGTTCATGGTGGGCGCGGGCGGCAATTACGTGTGGATCGATCCCGAGCGCCACCTGGTCGCGGTGGTGCGCTGGATCGACTCGGCGCACGCGAACGGGTTCGTGAAGCGGGTGATGCAGCCGCTGGGCTAGGAGAGGCACACACGCGCCGAGCCCCAGCGGGCGTCGATCCACTCGACCGCGCCGAATCCGCACTCTGTGAGCGCGTGCTGCACGTCAGCGTCGTCGAGGACCACCGCGGTGAAGTGCTGCCTCCAGTCCTCCGCGTCCGTCGAGTACCGCAGCGACAGGCTTACGAGCTCGCCATCGCGTGCCACTCGTTCGACGGCGAGAGCGACCTCGCCGAGCCTTCCAACCGCTCCCGGCTCGACGCCGCGCAGCCACGATGGATCGAACCGCTCGAATATCAGCGTTCCCGCGCCCGTGAGGTGGCGCCGGCATGCCGACAGTTGCGCGCGCCTCATCGAATCGATCGGCGTATTGACGAGGCAGCTCGCGAGCAGCGCCACGTCGAATCTGCGGCGGAGCTCGAGGTGTTCGATGTTGGCGAGCACCTTGTCCGCGTCGTCCCGGACATGGCGGAGCATCTCGGGCGAGTTGTCGACTGCGGTGACCTTGTGTCCCGCATCCAGCAGCGCCTCCGTGAGTCGTCCGGTGCCGCACCCCAGCTCGAGGATCGCACTGCGACGCGGCAGGAGCCGACCGAAAATGGCCAGCTCGCCGCGGTACGGCAGCAACCGGTACAGCGTCTTCCCGGCTGCTGGGGTCGGTGTCCCTTCAGCGGCAATCATACTGCGCTAACATTTCCCGATGACCCTCACCCGGCAGAGCCTCGAGGCCCTCGACCGCGCCGATGCGCTGCGCGGGTTTCGCGAGCGCTTCGAGCTGCCGGAGAACGTGATTTATCTCGACGGCAACTCGCTGGGCGCCATGGCGGGCAGCGTACGCGAGCGCGCGGCGGACGTGGTCGAACGCGAGTGGGGCCACGGCCTCATCCGGAGCTGGAACGACGCGGGATGGATCGACCTGCCCCGGCGCGTGGGCGACAAGATCGCGCGGCTCGTCGGCGCTGCGCCCGGCGAGGTGATCGTGGCCGATTCCACGTCGGTCAATCTCTTCAAGGCGCTGTCCGTCGCGCTGCGCGCAAGCGGCGGACGGCGCCTCGTGGTGTCGGAGCGCGCCAACTTCCCCACCGACCTGCACATCGCGCAAGGTTTACTCGCGCAGCTCGACGCGGGCCACGAGCTGGTGCTCGTCGACGGCACCGAGGACGCGATCGAGCGCTGCCTCGCGGAGCGCGGCAGCGACGTGGCCGCGGTCATGCTCACCCACGTCCACTACACGACGGCGCGCATGTACGACATGGCGCGCGTCACTCGCGCCGCGCACGCAGCTGGCGCCCTCGCCCTCTGGGACCTCTCGCACTCGGCCGGCGTGGTGCCGGTGGACCTCGATGGGTGCGGCGCGGATTTCGCGGTGGGCTGCGGCTACAAGCACCTCAATGGCGGACCCGGCGCGCCGGCGTTCATCTTCGTGGCGCGGCGCCACCAGGAACGCTTCATGCAACCGCTCTCGGGCTGGATGGGCCACGCGCGGCCGTTCGACTTCGATGGCGCCTACGAGGCCGCGCCCGGCGTGCATCGCTACCTCACGGGCACGCCGCCGGTCATCGCGGCGGCAGCGCTCGAGGCGAGCGTCGACCTGATTCTCGAAGCGCCGATGGAGGCGATCCGCGCGAAGTCGCTCGCGTTGGCCGATACCTTCATCGCCCTCATGGATGCGCACTGCGGCGGACTCGGGTTCGAGTTGCTGAGCCCGCGCACCGGCCCTTGGCGCGGCAGCCACGTCTCGTATCGCCACGCCGAGAGCTACGCCCTCATGCAGGCGCTCATCGCCGCGGGCGTGATCGGCGACTGCAGGCCGCCGGATCTTGTGCGCTTCGGCTTCGCGCCGCTGTACACGCGTTTCGTGGATCTGTGGGATGCCGTGGCGCGCATCGGCGAGGTTTGCGGCGCCCGCGCGTGGGAGCGCCCGGAATATCGCGTGCGAAACGCGGTCACATGA
>Ga0105240_10013196_pt1 | contig 11366 bp, 7 predicted proteins | sample KBSC54metaG_FD_80426 | JGI IMG/M metagenome (GOLD analysis project Ga0105240, IMG submission 80426) | Corn rhizosphere microbial communities from Kellogg Biological Station, Michigan, USA - KBS C5-4 metaG | ecosystem: Host-associated > Plants > Roots > Rhizosphere > Soil | place: Michigan, USA...
ATTTTTCCCCGGACGCTTGAGATCTTTGACATGGCCGGCCTGGTGGGCCCATTTCTGGAAGCGGCAAATCGTGTCACGTCCGTTGCTGTAATCACACATGGGCGCATGCTTGCCCACATGAGCTTCACGCCTGAGCAAAGCCCATACCCATTCGTCGCCATGGTTCCCCAGGACGTAACGGAGAGGCTGCTTGTGGAGCAACTACGACGCAAAAGCGGCGCGGTGGAGTATGAAACCAAATTCATTGCAGCAGCGGAGCAAGCTGATTATGTGAATGTGACGATGGACCGTAAAGGCGAACCAATCAAACTCAGAACTTCGTTCGTCGTCGGCTGCGATGGCGCGCACAGCGCCGTTCGCCATCTGCTGAATCTGCCGTTTGAAGGCGCGGAATATGATGACACGTTCATCCTGGCTGACCTGGAGACGGACCAAACGCTTCCCGCTGACCAGTTGCAGCTGTGCCCGAGCGAACTAGGTCCGGTAGCCATTTTCCCCATGAGCGCCACACGCCGGCGCATCGTAGCGTCCATCAAAACCACGGAAGGTGATGCGCCATCTCTCGATTTTGTGCGCCGGATATTGGCTGAACGCGCGCCGAGCGGCCTGGAGGCAAGCGCGCTGCACTGGAGCAGCTATTTTCGCATTCACCACCGCCAGGTGGCGCATCTGCGCGTGGGGCGCTTCTTCATCGCCGGCGATGCCGCTCACATTCACAGTCCCTTTGGCGGGCAGGGGATGAATACCGGGCTGCATGATGTCTGGAATCTGATCTGGAAACTCGACCTTGTCCTGCGCGGTCATGGCAATGAAGAATTGCTTGAGAGCTACAGCGCTGAACGCCGTCCTGTAATCAAGAATGTTATAGAGACGACGCATTTCCTCACCAGGGCGTTGGGAACTCCCAGTAAACTTGCGCAAATTTTGCGCGACGCCGTGATACCCATGGTGTCACATCTGGCGCCTTTTCAGCATGCATTCGTGCAGAGACTCTCCGAACTCGGCATTCACTACCATGGAAGCCCGATTGTTGAAGGAGCAGGAGAACGATATCTGGATGATTCGATGCGCGGAGGAAACGGCATTCGCAGCCGCTTCCTCCTGGCGGTCGATAGGGACGCAGACTCATCGATGAAAGAGGCTGCCTGGAAGTTCTGCGCATCCTTAAGCGACGTGGTTGAGTTGCGACTGGCGCGGCAGCAGGGCATAAGTCTCGTGCGTCCGGATGGCTATATTGCATATTCCGCGCACAACCATGATGGAATTGCGGCATTCACTGCGGTGCGGTCGCTTCTGGAGCGTCAAACAAGGGCCGGCGTGGAGGTTGCACAGCCCGGTGTTCACGCCCAGTGAGAATCCGCCAGCTTTTGAAAAAATCTTTTAACAAATTGTAGTCACCGCTAACTTTGTGTTTTTCTTCACTACGCCGCGCTATGTTCCGGCGTCCACTCTCACCAGAGTATTAAGTAAATAGTTATTAACTATCGATACAACAGAGCAGCAGGAGCTTACATCTTTCCAAGCAGCACAATCCCCGGATCCCCTGTACGGAAAACATGGTCGTGCTTCTGAGGATTTATATGCTGAAAGCGCTCCGATCGCTCCCTATCGTCTGTCTGTTACTGAGCTCCCTGGTTTTCGCCAGCCAGCCGTCAGTGGCTTCGCCAGACGGGCTGTTAACTTTTGAACCGAACCGCGGCCAGACCGCTCCCCAAGTCCGCTTTCTGGCTAGAAGCCGCGAAGGGATTATTTTCTTTACCCTTGACGGAGTAACCGTTGCCGTACCGCACCAGGGAAGCTTCCGTCTGCTGTTCGACAACGCCGCTTCAGAAGAGCGCACAATCAATCCCGAGCAGCAGCTCGTTGCCCGCAGCAACTATCTGAATCGCCAACCCACCATCGTGGGGGTAGAGAATTATGGCGCGCTGCGCTATGCGTCTGTGTATCCGGGCATCGATGTCCGGTTTTATGGCCAGGGACGACATCTGGAACACGACTTTCTGTTAGCGCCGGGAGCGGATGTAAGCAAAATAGCTCTGCGCACGGAGGGCATTGACGGGATTCATATCCAGCCATCCGGCGATGCAAGGCTGACGTTTGGCAAGTTGCAGCTGACCGAGTCCGCGCCGCGCGCTTGGCAGACGATCCAGGGCAAACGTGTCGCCGTGCAAGCAGCGTGGAAGCTGATAGGCAGTGACCGTCTTGGCATTTCACTGGGGACATATGATCGCTCTCTGCCGGTGACGATCGATCCTGTGCTCGCTTATGCGACGCACCTCGGCGGCTCCACCGGACAGGACTTGAGCCTGGGCACATCATTTCCCGCCGACACTTCCATCTCTGCCATCGGCCTGGACACCAACGGCAACATCTACGTTGGAGGCACCACGAGCGCGGCCGATTATCCCACCACAGCCGGAGCATTCGACCGCTCCGCCAACACGCAAGCAATATTTCACGGTGACACCACGACCCAGAGCGGCTTCATTTCCAAGTTCGACAAGACCGGACGCATCCTGATTTACTCCACCTTCCTGCGCGTGCAAGTTGACGGCATGGCCGTGGATTCAACCGGCCATGTCTACAGCGCGGAAGCTCAATTCGATGAATTTCCCGGACCGAACTTCGGGTTTGACGAAGGAATCAATATTGACAAGCTCAGCGCTGACGGCTCATCACTGCTCTATAGCAATTTATTTGGGCAAACCACGAGCACGGACCCAACTTGCCAGGCAAACAGCAGCTCCTTCGTGGGCGGCCTGATCGCGGACAACTCCGGGCATGTGTATCTCTCCGGCAGCACCGCGAATCCGTGCCTTCCGGCAACCGCGGGCGCTTTCCAGAAAACCCTGCCCAACTCCAACACCACCGGGTTCGTGGCGAAATTCGATACCAACGTGGCGCCGGCAAGTTCGCTAGTTTTCAGCACATATCTGGGCGGCAGCGACGGAACCGACGGCGTCAATGCCATTGCCATTGATTCCTCGGCGAACGTGTATGTTGCCGGAACCACGTCTTCCACCAATTTCCCGCACGGCGCGGTCTTTGGTTCAGGCTCGCCGCGCGTATTTGTATCCAAACTCAACTCTTCCGGCTCAGGACTGATTTTTTCAACTCTGCTAGGCGGCGCTAACAGTTTTCGCGGCGTGACCGCGATCGGCCTGGACCCATCGCACAACGTCTATATCACCGGCACCACGTCGCAAAGCACTTATCCCACCACGGCCGGCGCTTTCCGGACTACGATTGCCGGCGGCTCGGATGCGTTCGTCACCAAGGTAAGCAGCGGAGGCGGTTCTCTCATCTTCTCCACGTTCCTCGGGGGCAGCGGCGCGGACAGCTCCGCCGGACTGCATCTCAACAGCGCGCAAATGGTGTTCCTGACTGGAAGCACCAGTTCCGCTGATTTTCCCACCACCGCCAATGCCTTCGGGCGAACTCTGTCTCCAGCCACGCAGGATGCATTCGTCACCGCTCTGCAGCCCGACGGCAAGTCTCTCTACTATTCAACGTTGTTGGGCGGCAGCAACACGTCAAGCGGCGGGGCGATCTGGGTTGATCCGGCCTGGAACGCATGGGTTGGTGGAAACACCAGCGCGGCTGATTTCCCGGTGACGCCGGACGCGTTCCAACCAGGACTGAAAGGAAACAGTGACGCGTTCATTGCCAAAGTGGTCATCGCGGCCGATCTTGCGTTGCTCTCGCCCACCGCTCCGGCCACAATCCACCAGGGACAAACGCTGACCTATAGCCTGCTCATCGGCAATCAGGGGCCGGACAACAGCGACAATCTGGTTATCACCGATACGCTTGCGCCCGGAACCAGTTTCGTCAGCGACAGTCTTACCGGTGGAACGGGGCCAACTTCCTGCACAACGCCTTCCCCGACGCAAGACGGTGGCACCATCACCTGCAACTGGAGAGGACTGCCGGCGCACGAGACCATCGCCGTTACCATACAGGTCAAGGTAAATGCCTCGGCGGGCGCAAAGCTGGTCAATAACTTCAGTGTCCGCGCGCAAACGCAGGACCTGAACATGTCTAACAACTTTTTCTCATTCACAACGCAAGTGCAGTAAATGCAACTGGCTGAGCTATCCTGCTGCGAAAGCAGGATAGCTTCGCCGGGCTTCTCTTACCATCCATCGGCTTCGTGCGCATGTCGAATACGCGTCAGTAACGCATCCAGCGCAGTGTGCTCATCCTTTTCGCGCTTTTTGTGGAGAAGGGTGAAATTCGTCATGCAAGGGCCGACAGGAGGAACGAAGGATGTCTAAGTTTTCCTCTATGAAGCACTTCAGGAAGCTGAACCCCTTGCGCTGTTGATGCGGCTCGAGCGCGCTGTGTCCAGCTTCCTGAAGTCCGACGGAAGTCTTACAAATCAAGCTTCTTCTTCCTTTTGAGCTTTGACTTGCCGCCGGAGATTACCGCAGCTTCTAAGACAGCCTAGAACGCGACAGCTCCTGAAAAGCTGATGGGTAGTCCACCTACTTTGGAAACTTGCGTCAATGATCCATCTTTTTCCACTCGCCACCCGATCAGTTCACCTATCATCGGAGCACCGAGGTGGGGGGCGTCTACATAAAGATACTTACCATCGGGGGTAATTGCCTCGTCAATTGGCGCGCTAAGCATCCCCATATCTGCTGCTATCGAGAACGCAAGGCTCAGTTCGCCGTGAGGAGACATATTGTAGGTGGAAACCGTACCGCTGGGAGAATTTGTGACAAATGCAAAACGTTCGTCCTTCGTGAACCGCACCCAGCAAGCCGCAGTCTGCTGATCTGGCACTGCACGGCTGATGGTTTCCAATGTGCCGTCATCCTTGATGCGATAGGATGACATTGTTGAGCGATTCGGCATGGGGAAACGAGGGTTTTGATCTACTGACTCCGTCACCATAAGTACTCCCTGGCGCGTAAACATCATTCCAAATGGCGTCGGATTATTCGATGGCGTCACCACTTTTTCTCCTAACGTACCGTCATCCCTGACAGGAAATACGTCAAGCAAGTTGGTCGGCCTTTCTGCAAGCACAAGATAACGGCCATCGGGACTAAAAACTATGTCCGCGGGGGCCGAGCCAAAATTGCCCGTTACAAGGGTCGATCCGGGAATCGGCGTTAATTTTCCAGACGGGCTGAGGAAGAATCCCGTCATAGTCGGTGTGCCCGGAGAGCTCTCGAGAAGAGGTACCCCTCCTAAATTAACGACATAAATTAAATTGTGATGCTGGGCCAGACTGGCCGGGAAAATTCCTCCAGATGGAGCCTTGTCTGTCAGTTGCAGTCCATCTTCAGTAATCTTCAGCACTGAGATGTCATTACTGCCGGCATTAACGGCTATCAGGAATCGCCCCTCACGAGCGGCGATCAGGGAGTCCTGTGATTCCAATGGAAGTGGAGATTGGCCTGAGTTTCCAAACTCAACTGGTAGCGGCCCCGGACCGCTACCCAACCCGCCGGTAGAAACCTCTCCCTGGCGGGTTATCACTCCTTGCTCGTCCCGATGAAAGGCTATGATTGAATTGCCTTCAGCCAAATTGCTCATTACATAGACTGCCCTGGTTTTGGATTCATCCTGTTCTTCGTCAGCCCGTGCCTGGGTGATCGCGATACCGCTTTGGAAGAAGAGCCAAAAGCAGGTAACAATTGCAGAATTTTTAAATATCTTAGCTAGCTTCATTATCGAATCCTCTCTCTCGTTCATCTGCTAGATGTACTTTTTGTTTCGTACTTGGGGCCGGCCACATGCCGGCCCCTTCCGGCGCGAAGGCTACGCAGTCACATAATGTATTTCGCCATTCGCATCCACTAACTCTTGATTGAAGACGGCTGGCGAACTGGGTTGCCTGCGGACTGCGAAAGTTAAAAGGCCACGATCCCGGAAAAACTAACGGGGAAGCCTTCAACATGCCCAATCGCCGTTAAGCTCCCGTCCGCCTCAATACGGAAGGCCCTCAGGGAACCAATCAGAGGCGAATCCACATACAGGAATTTGCCATTCGGAGTGACTGCCTCATCAATTGGAGCACTGAAAGGCAGACCGGTATTAGCGGCAACTTCAATTTGAAGCGTCAGAGCGCCATGAGGCGAAATGCTGTAAGTTGAAATCGAGTTGCTGGCAGAGTTTACGACATAGGCGAACTTCTGGTTTCTCGAAAACCGAACCCAGCAGGCCGCTGTTTGATGCGTCGGCACGGCGCTGCTAATAGTCTCCAGTGTGCCGTTGTCGCGGATACGATAGGATGAAGTGCTTGAGCCATTCGGTTTTGGGTTGCGAGGTCCAGCATCAACTCCCTCCGTCACCACCAAAACTCCGTCATGGGTAAACTCCATTCCAAAGGGATCAAGGTTATTGGATGGAGACAATATCTCGGCGCCGGCAAGGCCATCTTTCACTGAAAATACCGCGATCAAGTCGGCCGCTCGCAACGTCACTACTAGATAATGACCATTCGGGCTGAAGACGACATCAGCTGGACCTGAGCCAAAATCGCCGATGACCCTTGTTGAGCCTGGAATGGGATGCAGCCTGCCATCCTCATCGAGGCGGTAGCCGGTCATCGTAGGTGTCCCGGGAGAGCCATCCAAAGTGGGCACGCCGCCAAGGTTAATCACGTACACCAGACCGTTATGAAATGAGATACTGACAGGGTAAATTCCACCGGACCAGGCTTTGTCGATCAAGCGCAGGCCTTCTCTTGTCACCGCCATGACCGAAATGTCATTGCTGCCCGCATTCACTGCAAGCAGGAACCTGCCGTTGTGAGCTGAAATGAGCGCGTCCTGGGAATCCAACGGCAGAGGGCCCGGACCAGGCCCGCCAAACCTGGGTGGCAACGGAGCAGGACCGCTGCCGAGACCTCCTGTGGAATATTCTCCTGAGCGAGCTAGCATTCCATTTTTATCGCGGCTAAGTTTGACAATAACATTGTCGCTTGCTTCATTATTCATCACATACACTGCGCCGCCTTGTACCTCTTCTTCTGCGTTTCCTTGTTGGATACTTGCGACACCAGCCCCACAAAGCAGCAATAGGCAAAAGCTGATGAATAGTCTGTTCCTCTGTAACTTCTCAGGTTTCATTTTTCTTTCCTTTCATTGAATGGGATCCAAGCTGCTCAAGGATCGGTGGCTCCACTACGTGCAATCCAGGCACTCGTAGCTCAACGCACAACAAGACCTTGAATTGTGAATGGGAGTCCACCAAAGCTAGCTACGTGCGTTAGAGAACCATCATGTTCAATTCTGTAACCTTGAACTGTTCCGATGAATGAACCGATAACGTAGAGATACTTTCCGTTAGCAGTTATATCTAGATCCAGCGGCCCACTGAAATGCCCGCCCACGTCAGCCGCAACCGGCGCCAAAAGAGTAAGTTCTCCACGGGGCGATACTAGGAATGAAGTGACAGATCCGCTGCCGGGATTTGCGATAAAAGCAAAATTTCCATCTGGGGTGAAGCGTACCCAGCAGGCGGCTGATTGCTTTGTGGGTACTGCTGCGCTGATTTCCTCCAGCGTACCCCTCTCTGTTAAACGATAGCTGGAAATCGTCGCACCATCTTCGACTCCTACCGGCAGACCATTCACCGCGGTAACGGCGAGGAGGTTATCGTGCCCAAACGCCATGCCGAAGGGCGTATCCGTGCTGGCGTGAACGCTCGTCTGGTCATACACCGAACCATCCGAGGCAACATGGAAGAGTTCAATCGTGTTCGTGCTCTGCTCCGAAACAAACAGAACATTCCCATTCGGACTGAATATCGCATCTCCGGGATGGGCCATATCAGGGCCGATTACTCTCGTAGACCCAGATATCTCATGCAGCTTGCCATCTTCATCGAGGTGGAAGCCTTTGAGAGTCGGCGTACCACCGACAATCGTCTGAAAATTTCTTCCCCCATTGTTAATAACGTAAATAGTGTCATGGTGATGAGCTATGCTGACCGGGAAAATGCCGCCGGAGGGCTCCCTGTCCACAAGTTCCAGGCCATCTCGAGTGATCGCAAGGACTGACACATCATTGCTGCCCGCATTCGCTGCAATCAGAAACCGGCCGTTATTTGTGATGATCAGCGCATCTTGCGAATCCAGCGGGTTGGGCCCTGGAAGGCCCGGTGGAAATGGTGGAGGTAATTCGCCAGGCCCGCTGCCGAGCCCGCCGGTCTCAACTTCTTGCAACAGCTTTAACTGTCCATCCAGTGCGCGCTCCAGCACGATCACTCTGTTGCCTGAAGCCGCATTCTCCATCAGATATACTCTGCCCTCAACGGGCAGCTCATGGTTTTCCTCAGCCACTGCGAACGTGGCAAGAAGTCCAAGCAGCCCCAGGCACATTGTGTATCTGAGCACTGCAGGCCAGCTGACAAATGACTTAGTCGGTCTCATCACATAGCTCCTTCTCGCGGAGATTTACCTTCTCGCCGCGGATACTTACTGTCATGTAAAACAACTACGTACACCTACACTCAGAAGCACGGCTGAAATCAGAGCCTGGAATTTTTCGAGATGGCAACGTTGAGTTCCAAAGGCACTGTCTCGTTCGTCTGCTGCGGAACTGTTTCCGTTTTCGACTCGATGACTGTGAAAAGTTCAAACAATTGAGGGTCCCCCCGGGTAATCGCATGGATCTCTTCTATATGTTGCCGGGTTTCAGGATGCTGAAGCATTCGATGAAAGTCTTCGCGGCTTCGCCACTCAACACAATTTGCTACATGCGTTCCGTCTATTCCGCAGTAGATGTGCGCTGAAAGAAACCCCGGCATGCGGCACATCACGCTGTCACCCACCTTTGCCAGAAGATCTAGCAGGGCCTGCTGTTTTTGCGGCGTCACGATGAACATGTTGATCAATGTAAGACTGCTCTGCTTCGACATAGATTTTTCTCTCTTTCTCCCCGTACTTTGTTTGGCACAAAGGCAGTTTTTATCGGGAAGCAATACCACTTATGGCTTCTTATAAAGCAATTGGCTTAGCATCCAATCTCCCATCGCCGGAAGGCATTCGTTAAATCGATCGCAGCACACATGTTCGGCGCCTTCCAGAACGAGAGCATCAACCGGACCACATGCCCAGTTCTGAAGCGCTGTAATTTGTTCCATGTCGACAAGATGGTCTGCCGTTCCATGGACAATCAATAGTGGAGCTTGCATCTGCCCGGCCAGTGGAGCCAGGTCAATATGCTGCGCGACCTCGCTAATATCTCTGTCTGAAGTGAGTCCAAATGCTTTAAGGCATAACGTTTGCGCCAAGGGAGGAAGCTTGCACAGCACTCGCGCATCAAAAAAGCCGCCAATACTAATGCACGCAGCAATCTCAGGATTGCAGGCGGCAGCGCGGCAAGCGAGATACCCTCCAAAAGCAACGCCAAAGCAACCCAGTGCAGCAGGCGCAATATGGTTGTTCTTGTGGAGAAAATCAATGACAGCGGAAATTACGTGCTCAAATCCCCAGGCCATGGAACCTTTGTCATAAAGCTCTCCCTGCCCCGGGCCATCGAAGTAAACAACCGAACATTCCCGGCGAAGGAAAATTTCCGCAAAGTAATGAAGTTCAACCTCTTTCGATGAATCCAAGCCACCTATCAGAATTACGCATGGCGCTCCTGGCCGTTTTATCCGGAGATAACCCACAAGATCAATCGACCGGAATGGTATTTCGAATCGGATGGCTGGAGGATCCAACAAGGAAGCGGCTTTCGCATAACACTTGCCTGAAGCCTGCCGCAAGCCTTCTTTGAAGGATGAGTCAGGAAGCTTCAGCTGAGAATAGTGATAATAATCGGCAGCTCTTTTCCACTCCACGCGCGACGTCTCCGACCGGCCAGACTTCCATTCTTTCTCAGCACGGTCCAAATAAAACCCAGCCAAATCCCCGAGGGCGCGGCTAAATGCAGTCCAATCCCTTGCTGTGCGCCTGATTTTTTCCAGATCGCTGTAAGCAACTCCAAAATTAATGAGCCGCGGATATAACGCAGTGAAATTAGGCGCTTCAGCCCCATGGGGTGCCGGCTGCCCATCGCTTGCTTCGATTTTTGGATACACCTGTATCGAGTCCATTTGCTTAGCTTTCACAAAGTTATTTTTCTATGTTGTTGCATACAGCAAGACAAGGAGACACTCAGGGGCTACTTTCTTCAGTATGCAAACATCTGATTGAAAGATGTGGATGTAATTTAGAGTGACCTATTCAAGCATCGAAGACCAGGGGAGTTCTATTCCAAAACCGTTAGAGTCCTGCTGATGCTTATCGGGTAGACCAAATTGATCAATCTTCAGCTATTGGTCGTGGGAGCCGGTCAATACCTTACAACTTGTAAGAGATACCATTACAATTATTACTTCTCGAGGCTGCTCGTTGATTTTTTTGACTACAATCAAGATAGTTGCCGCCTTTCCGGTTTGTTTTTTGTCAGCTGGGCCATTGGCCTCTTTCGCTATTGATTCGATAGGACGAATCCGCTAAAGTATGGCAGCGCCGAGATGCGAACGGTCTTTGACAATCGAGCAATTAGCAACTAGCAATTGGCAACTAGCGGCAAAGAACTGGATTTGGTACCTGATAAGGCGTGCGACCCTGCCGATTCTCTCAGCCTTCCACCCCACCACGCGAAAACCGCGCGTGTCGGGGACCCCGGCCTTGGGTGACATTGGGTGACCTTGGGTGGAAATGGGTCAACATAGGGGGTAGGGGTGGGGGGAGCGAAGGTACGGACCGGGCGCATCCCTGACAGAATGGACCGGGCGGATACCTGACACTGTGAGGTGGCAAGCACGAGTTTAGAAAGAGTGCATGCCATGGAAAACGAGCAGTGTGATGGAAGAGAAGCTGCGGTTTGTCTTTGAGTATGAACAGGGACAGCGGTCGATGACGGAGCTGTGCCAACGCTATGAGATCGCGCGGGAGACCGGGTATGTGTGGATCCGCCGGTATCGCGAGCGAGGAATCGACGGACTGGTAGAACGAAGTCGGGCAGCCTTGCGGCATGGGAATCAGACACCAGCCGAGATAGAGCGGATGGTTCTGGAACAGCGGCAAGCGCACATGCGCTGGGGACCGCGTAAGTTAAAACGGATCCTGGAGCGGGATGAGCCCGGGCGAGTGTGGCCGGCGGCGAGCACCATCGGAGCCCTGTTGAAGTGGGAAGGTTTGGTGATAGCGCGGCGCAAGCGGCGGCGGACCGAGCCCTACAGTGAACCTTTGGGGCATGCCAATGGACCGAACCGAGTGTGGTGCGCGGATTTCAAAGGCTGGTTTCGAACCGGAGATGGACGACGGATCGATCCGCTGACGATCACAGATGCCCACAGCCGGTATCTGCTGAAGTGCCAGGCAGTGGAGAAGACGGACACGGCGCGGGTGC
>Ga0105240_10013197_pt1 | contig 11365 bp, 3 predicted proteins | sample KBSC54metaG_FD_80426 | JGI IMG/M metagenome (GOLD analysis project Ga0105240, IMG submission 80426) | Corn rhizosphere microbial communities from Kellogg Biological Station, Michigan, USA - KBS C5-4 metaG | ecosystem: Host-associated > Plants > Roots > Rhizosphere > Soil | place: Michigan, USA...
ACGGCGGCGGCGACCCCGGCGGTCGCCCCCGAGGGCGGCGCACTCACGACGAGCGGCTTCTGGACCTCCACGGGCGGCGCGGTCACCGTCACGGCCGGCGGCGCGGTCAACGGCGGCGGCAACATCGCCGGCGTGAACCACGGCACGGGCATCCTCGCGGTGTCGAGCAATGGCAACGCGCTGGTGCAGGTCACGACCCAGAGCGGGGCCCCGGTCACCGGCGGCAACGGCATTGTGGCCTCCAGCACCAACGCTGGCACCGGCACGGGGGCGGTGATCATCAACACCACCTCGGGCGGCAACGTCACCGGCACGGCTGGCAACACCAGCTTTGGCGTCAACGGCCTCACCGACCAGGGCAACATCACCATCCGCACCGGCAACGTGGCTGACGCGAATGGCACCGGCATCGGCGCCACCATCGGCAGTGCGGCGGCGCCCTCCACGGCCCTGATCGACATCATCACCGGCCAAAACACCTCGGGCGGCGTGTTCGGCGTCAACGCCAATGCGTCGGCCGGCGCGGCCTCGGTGAAGGTCGTCACCGGCGGCGTGGTGACGGCCACCGCGGGCACGGGCATCCAGGCCCTGGCCAACACGGGCTCCATCAACGTCAACTCGACGGGCGGCCTCGTCACCGGCACGGGCGCGGGCACCTTCGGCATCAACGCCAAGGGCGCCACGGGCAACATCACCGTCACCACCGGCGCGGTCACCGACCTGCTCGGCACCGCGGTGAGCGCCGTCGACACCGCAGCGACGCCGGCCACCACCAGCGTCCAGGTCACGCTGCAAGGGCCGATCCAAGGCGCTACGGGCGTCGTCGCCACCGACAATGCGGCGGGCAGCCTCGGCTCGGTGTTCGTGAACTCGAACAAGTCGGGCACGGTCAACGCCACCAACGGCATGGGCATCGACGCCGAATCCGGCGCCGGCGGCGTGCTGGTGCAGACCAACGCCAACGTCACGGCCAGCGGCGTGGGCATCAACGCCACCTCCCTGGCGGGCGGCTCGGCGGTGGTCCAGACCAACGCGGCCGTCGTCTCCACCGGCAACGTGGGCATCATCGCGTCCAGCGTCACCGGCAATGTCAGCGTCGAGACGCTGGCGAACACCACCGGCAACACCACCGGCATCAGCACCTCCACCAGCGGCGCAGGTACGATCACGATCGACACCTGGGTCTCCGGCGCGGGCGGGGCTGTGGTCGGCCAGAACGGCGATGGCATCGACGCCACCACCATCGGTCCGGCCACCGGCCTGATCAGCATCACCACCGGCCAGGTCACCGGCTCGGTGAACGGCATCGATGCGAAGAGCACGGTTCCGAACGGCAACTCGTCGATCACCATCCAGAACAACGGCGCCGTCCTCGGCACGACCGGCTCCGGCATCAACGCCAAGACCGGCGGCCCGGGCGTCATCACCCTGACGGTGAACGGCACGGTGACGGGCAACGTGGGCATCTCGACCGCCCAGTCCGGCACCGGCAGCACCACGGTCATCGACGGCCTGCCGGCGAACGTGATCACCGGCACCGGCGGCGACGGCATCCACTCGGAGAACGGGACGGGCACCGGCGCGATCAACATCGGCGTCAGCGCCGGCCAGCGGATCATGGCTGACGTGGTCGGCAAGGGAGATGGCATCGACATCTCCGGCCAAGGCCCGATGAACGTGTTCGTCAACGCCAACGTCACCGGCGGCAACAACAGCGGCAACGGCTGGGGCATCATCGCCCAGGGCAACAGCGCCGGCTCCTCGAGCCCGGTCACTGTCGACACGCTGAACGGCACCATCACCGGCGTCGGCAACGCCTCGACCCCGAACGGCGGCATCGCGGCCTGGGCCAAGGCGGGCGGCAACACCAACCTGGTCACCGTCACGAACAACGACAGCATCAACGCCAATGGAACCGGCGGGAACATCACCGGCGTCTTCTCCAAGGGCATCGACGCGGAAGGCCAACTGGGCGACGTCAACGTCAAGTCCGGCGACGTCGTTGCCGGCACGTCGATCCGGGCCGGTGGCGTGGGCATCTACGCCTCCGACGCGGGCGGCAACATCAACGTCGGCGGCACGACAGGCGTCACCTCCAGCTTCACCGGCATGAACGGCGCCAACTCCGCCGGCATCCAGACCGTGAACAGCGGCGCCGGGAACACGACGGTGAAGACCACCTCGACCGCCACCATGGCGATCGGCGATGCGGACTACGGCATCTGGTCGGTCACCAGCGGCACCGGCAACATCGCCATCACCTCGGGCAGCGCCATCGGCAACGCCTCTGTCGGCGGCGGCGTGAACTCGGCCGGCATCGCGGCGATCGAGACCAGCGCGGCGAACACCGCGGGGATCACGATCAACAACACCGGCAACATCTGGGTCGATAACGTCAACAAGATTACCGTCGGGACCCTCCCGGCCGCGACGTACGGCATCCTTGCCTACGACGCCGGCGCCGGCGACGGCGTGATCGTAAACTCGGGCGTGATCGACCCGCCGACCATCGGCATCGCCGATGTCGTGGGCGGCAACGTGACGGTGCTCAACACCGGCAACATCACCGCCACCCAGACCGGCATCCTGGGCAACTCGACGCTCGGCAACAACGTCACCATCCTCAGCGGCAACTCCACCAACATCCCGGGCTCCAACCCCGGCAACGCGGTGACCATCACGGCCCAGACCGGCGACGCCATCGACGCCTACTCGTTCGGCAACGCCAACACGAACAGCAAGGTGATCGTGGGCACCCAGTCTTCGCCGATCACCTCCAACCTGTTCGCCGGCGTGAACGGCATCGACGCCGAGGGCAACCACACCGTGATCGTCTGGCAATCCGGCAACGTGACCGGAAACATGACGGGCACGGGCGGCACCGGCATCATCGCCAAGTCCACCCCGACCGCGGGGGCTCCGCTCGGCTTCGTGTTCGTCCAAACCGGACCGGGCTTCATCACGGCGGCCAAGGGCATCCTCGCCACCAGCACCGGCACGAACGGCACCAACACGGTGACCGTGAACGTCGGCGGCAACCTCACCAACCCGGTGGGCGGCAATGTCACGGCCACCAACGGCAACGGCGTCGAGGTCGACTCGGTCAACGGCAACGGCACGGCCAACCTGGCCGGCGGCAACGTGAATGCGCACAACGGCGACGGCATCCAGGTCACCGCCACGGGCGTCGGCAACGTCACCGTCGCGGCCAACGGCAACACGTCGGTCACGGTCGACAGCGCGAATACCAACGACATCAAGGCCACCAACTCCGGGACGGCGGGCAACGTCACCGTGACATCGGCGGCGGTGCTGACCAACACCGGCCTCAACGGCGACGGCATCCTGGCTCAGACCACGGGGACGAGCGCCGGCAATGTGAAGGTGACCAACACCGGCAACATCAGCGCCACTGGCGGCGGGACCGCCAACGGCATCGAGGCCGATGTCAACGGCGCGGGCGGCACCGGCAACATCACCGTCGATAACGAAGCCGGCAATGTGACCGCCAGCCAGGTCGGAGTGCTCGCTCTGCATTCCGGCGCGAGCGGGGCCATCACGATCACCGACGGCGTGACCGCGTCCGGCAACGTCACCGGCGGGGGCAGCGGCATCGTCGGCGCCACCTTCAATGCCGCCAATCCGTCGCCGATCACGATCACCGTCGGGGATGCGGCCGGCAACTTCACCAGCACTATCCGCGGCAACGGGGCCAACGCAGGCCTCGGCGGCTTCGGGATCATCGGACAGACCTCTGGCACCGGCGACGTCCTGGTCACGGTGAACAAGGGGGTGACGGTGCTCGAGCCGACCTCGACCGGCACCGGCATCGCCGCCAACAACCTCGGAACCGCCGGCAACGTGACCATCGTGTCCAGCGCCACCGTCGGCACCGGCGCGACGCCGATCGGGTTCGTCGGCATTTCCGCGGGGATCTTCTCGGCGGCCAATAGCGGCAACGTCACCGTCACTTCGACGGGGCCGATCACCATGGCTGCCAATTCCTCCGCCGGCATCAACGCTCAAACCGCTGGCGCCGGCCCCGTGTTGGTCACCAACTCCGGCACCATCAGTGGCGGTGAGCTCTTCGGCATCAACGCCACGGGAGCCCTCACCGGCAATGTGACGGTGCTCAACTCCGGCAACATCACTGCCACCAACACCGGCATCAACGCCAAGTCGGCGCAGACCGGTAACGTGACGGTGGCGAGTGCGGCCGGGACCACGATCACGGCGGGCAACAGCACGGTCGGCATCGGCATCGACGCCGAATCGGTCGGCGGCACGGTGACGGTGGGTATGGTCGGCGCGCCGATCGGGTCCACCATCAATGCCGGGGTGACCGGCATCCTGACCAAGAATACGTCGGGAGCCACCGTCATCGCGACCAGCGGCCAGGTCACCGGCGGCACGGACGGGATCAACGCGACCAGCACCACCTCTGGTCCGATCACGATCACCACAACCGGCAACGTGCAGGGCAACACCACCAACGGCATCGTGGCCACCTCGGCGACGGGCCCGGTGATCATCAACTCCGGCAACGCGACCACCGCTCAGACCATCACCTCGGGCAAGTACGGCATCCAGGTGACGGACGGCGGCCCGGTGAACGTGACCAACTTCGACACCATCACCGGTCAGAGCGGCAACCAGTCCGGCGGCATCTTCGTCACCGGCGGCGCGGGCAACATCGCCATCGCCAACAGCGGCAACATGTCGACCCTGGGAGCGGGTTCGGGCGCCACCTTCGGCATCCTGGCCACGTCCACGACCGGCCAGATCACGATCCAGAACAATGCCAACGGCCAGATCGGGACGTCCGCCGCGCCGGTGAACACCTTCGGCATCGGCGCCCAGTCCACCGGGGCCAACACCTTCGGGATCACCATCACCAACGCGGCCAACATCTATACGAAGAACGTGGCCACCAATTCCTTCGTCCGGGCCGGCATCTTCGGCATCAACGCGGGAACCGGCGCCCTGGTGATCAACAACTCCGGCATCATCGATCCGGGTGACTACGGCATCTACGGGTCCGACGGTGGCAACTCGACCGTCAACGACTCGGGCTCGCTGGTCGAAGGCAACATCGGCATCCACAACGACACCCAAGGCGGCTCGGCCTTCACCTCCCAGGTGAACGTCACGGCCGGCGGCGTGGTGAACGGCCTGGTGGGCAACGGCATCGAGGTGTTCGGCAACGCTTCCGGCGGCAACGTCGGTGTCGATACGACCCTCGGCGGCAACATCACCGGCGCCACCAACGGCATCGTCACCAAGTCGGCGCTTGCGGGCACGACGACCATCAACACCCTCACCGGGACCACGGTCACGGGCCTGCGGATCCTCGGCAAGGGCGGCGATGGCATCAACGCCTCCACCACGGGCTCCGGCGCGATGACGATCACCACCGGCAACGTGGATGGTAAGGGCGGCGGCAACGCCACCGTCAGCACCAGCAACGGCATCTTCGCCAGCTCCACCGGCGGTTCGGCGATCACCGTGAAGTCCACGGGCAGCGTCACCGGCGACTCCTTCGCAGGCGTCACCGGCGCGGGCCTCAGCGGCATCACCGCTCAGACCTCCGGCGGCAACGGCAGCGTGTCCGTCACCGTCGGTCCGCCCAGCCTGCCGGTCGGCTCCACCAGCGTCGTCCAAGGCGGCACCTTCGGCATCCTGGCCTCGTCCGCGGGGACCGGCGGCACCACGGTGCTCGTCAACGCCGGCACCCCGGTGACGGCGACCGGCGCCGGCAACCTGGGGTCACCCTCGACCCTCAACGGCGGCCTCGGCCCCGCAGGTGTCACGGCGATCAGCGGCACGGGCGGCGTCAACGTCACCACCAACTCCAACGTGACCGCCGCCGGCGGCCGCGCGGTGGTGACCAACAGTGCCGCGGGCGGCACGATCACCAACGCGGCGGGTGTGACCCTGCAGGGCCTCGGCGACGCCACGGCGGCGTTCGGCGGCACGGGCACGGCCACCCACGCCGTGGTGGACATCACCACCGCCAGCGGCTCGGTCACCACGTTCACGAACAACGGGCTGGTGACCTCGGTGAACGCCTCGCCCGCCAACTACGGCGACCTGGCGATCAAGGCCACGACCGGTGGGGTGACGATCGTCAACTCCGCCACCGGCACCATCCTCGGCCGGATCCAGGCCGGCAACGTGACGGCCGCCAACGCGGTGGTCGGCAACAACTCGGGCATCTGGCACACCACCGGGGCCAGCGCGCTGGGGGCTGGCAACAGCACCATCATCAACAACAGTGGCGGCTACATCGGCACGGCGGCCGGTGCGGTTCAGACCACGATCGCCTACAGCGCGGCCACGGGTAACTCCCTCAGCAACGCGGGTCTGATCGTGGCCGGCGAGGCTCCGCTCACGGGGACGGCCGCGGCGCCGGCGGTGACCAGGATCACCGGCACGCTCGCCTTCACCAACAACGGGGTGATCGTCCTCGGCGGCTCCGGCACGACCAACGCCAATGCGGCCTCCGACGGCCGGATCGACTCGGTGCTCTTCGCCCCGGGCGCGGCCTTCGGCGGAGCCGGCACCATCGACCTCGACGCCAACCTGTGGAGCGACACCCAGTCGGCCGCAGCCTGCTCGGCCTTCTCGCTGACGGCGGCGGACTGCCTGGTGATCGGTTCCTCGTCGGGCAACAACGCGATCAAGGTCACCGACACGCTGGCTCACCCGATGGGCGCCTTCAACCCGACGGGCATCGTCATCGTGGCCGGCGCGTCCAACAACGGCGCCAACTTCCACCTGGATCCGGGTTCGTCCTGGTTCAATCCGGGCGGCGGCAACCAGTTCGGCGGGGCGACCAACATCCTCGATAAGCCGGGCCTGTTCTTCTACGACCTGGCCTTCAACTCCGGCGACAACACCGAGCGTCTGATCTCGGTGCCGAAGCTGCCGGCCTTCGAGTTTGCGTCCCTCGGCGAGGCGGCGAACGGTGTCTGGTACACTTCGACCCAGGTGTGGTTCGACCGTCAGGCTGACCTGCGCAACACGATCGACGGTCGTCCGACCGGCGGCGCCCCGGCGGTCTGGCTGAAGGCGGTGGGTACCTGGGTGGATCGCAAGGCCACCTCCACCTTCACCGACTTCAACAAGACCTACACGTTCAACGTCAGCTACACCCAGGATACGGCAGGCCTGATCGGCGGCCTGGACTTCCTGAATGTGACCGACAAGGACAAGGCCTGGGTGGTCGGTATCCAGGGCGGCATGGTCGACAGCAACGCCAACTTCCGGAACTCCGGCGACCGGTACCACCTGTCGGGCGGGACGGTCGGCGTGTACGGCACCTACCTGGATGGCGGTCTGTTCATCGACGGCATCGTCAACGGCAACTTCCTCAACATGACGGGCTCGATCCCGGCGCTGGCGGGCACTTCGCCGCCGCCGTCGAGCGCGGTCAGCAACCCGATCTCCGTCTCCGACAACGTGACGTCGGTCGGGATCCAGCTCGAGGCCGGCTACCAGATGCCGATCGGCGGTTCGATGGGCGCCGGCAGCTTCTGGGAACCGCTGGGTGTGATCTCCTACGTGAACACCCGGTTCGGCGACCTGACGGTGCCTGGTGGTCTCCAGGCCATCGGCAACGCCCACAGCTTCCGGGCCAGCCTGGGCGCTCGGGTCGGCACCACGGTCGACTACCAGTACTACAAGCTGAAGTTCTCGCTGACCGCGCGGGTCTGGGATGAGTTTGGCAGCAAGACCAACTCGACCCTGATCATCCCGGGTGGCTCCAACTTCATCAATCAGGACAACCTGCACGGGGTGTTCGGCGACGTGTCTGGCCAGATCAATCTGTTCAGCACGACGAGCGGCCTCTCCGCCATGCTGAACGGCGGCGTGAAGTTCAAGTCGAACTACACCGAAGGTCAGGTCACCCTGGGTGCCCGTTATCAGTGGTAAGCTGATCACTCAGGTTGAAGCGTAAAGGCGAGGCCGGCTCTTCTGAAGAGCCGGCCTCGTTGCTTTTTGCACGGCGGGCGCGCCGTACTGCTGGTCTTCCACCCGAGGATGGCTCCGCATTGCCTTTTTCGGCCGCATCGCTACAACGACTGCGGGTTCAACGCGCCATACGACTCTCCGGCGCCCGCCCGCCTTTACCGACCATCACCGCAACACATGAGGACGACAGGCCGCATGGCGACCAAGAAGCCCGAGACTCCCGCCCTGACCTATGAAGACCGGCCGGAGCTGCTGGAAACCTTCGCGGACAACGTCCAGCGCATGACTTTCGATGGGCGCACCCTGCGCATCGAATTCTGCGTCGCCCGCCGCGAGGACGTCACCGACAAGTCGACGGGCGGCAAGTCCCTCCCGGTGGTGCGTCTGATCCTGGACCTCGAAGGCGCTGTCGACCTGTTCAACAAGATCAACAGCCTGCAGGCGGCGCTGGAAAACGCCGGGGTCATCCGCAAGACCTGACGCGGACGCCGAGACCAGCCCGACCGCCTCCTTCGAAAGCCTCCAACGCCGATGCGCCTCATCCTCACCACCGCCGCCGCCCTGGCCCTGCTAGCGGTCCAGACCGCGAGCGCCGCCGACTCGCCAGACGCGGGCCCGCCCGCCGCGCCGCCGCGGGTGTTCACGGCCGCCGGTTACGCCCAGCCCGACATCACCCCGGGGCTGTGCCGCAACGTGAATGCCCAGATCACCCAGTGCGTGATCCCCGAGATGACGGCCGGCCGCTACCTGATCCAGGTCACCGGCACGTCGACGGCGCAGACGGCCGACGCGGTCCAGCAGATCACCATCCAGCTCGGCGACACCACCTGCGCCCAGGCGACGCGTCGCGGCACCGACCAGGTTCCTTGGCGCCCTGGTACGGCCCAGACCTTCAAGCTGAACTGCGTGGTGACCATCGTCACCGACCACACCCTGACGGTCGCCGCCACCTATGCCGACCTGCGCGCCACGAAGGATTCGAGGGGCCCGACGCTGTCCCTGCGCAGGCTGCCCTGGACCGGCGTCCTGGCCGCCACGCCGGTGACCCCGGAACAATAGGCGGGCCGCGTTTCGCTGGCCGAGCCGGCGTCCTTGACCTAATTTGCGGGAAAGCCGCGAGGACGCCAGGTTTGCGTAGCATCGAGCATCTGATCAACGGGCGCCCCCAGGCCGGCCGCCCCGTCGGGTTTGGCGACGTGTTCGATCCCAACCTGGGCGTCGTCCGGGCCAGGGTCGGCCTTGCCGGGGCCGAGGATGTCGACCGCGCCGTGGCCGCCGCCCGGGCTGCGCAGCCGGCCTGGGCCGAGCTCAATCCGCAACGCCGCGCCCGGGTGATGTTCGAATTCAAGCGCCTGGTCGAGGCGCGGATGGACGAGCTGGCCGCGCTGCTCTCGTCCGAGCACGGCAAGGTGCTGGCCGACTCCCGCGGCGACATCCAGCGCGGCCTCGAGGTCGTGGAGTTCGCCTGCGGTGTCCCCCACCTCGTCAAGGGCGAATACACCGAGGGCGCGGGGCCAGGGATCGACGTCCATTCCGTCCGCCAGCCGCTGGGCGTGGCCGCCGGCATCACCCCGTTCAACTTCCCGGCCATGATCCCGATGTGGATGTTCGCCGTGGCGATCGCGGTGGGCAACGCGTTCGTGCTCAAGCCGTCGGAGAAGGATCCCAGCGTCCCGGTCCGCTTGGCCGAGCTGTTCCTGGAGGCGGGGGGGCCGCCCGGCGTGCTCAATGTGGTCCATGGCGGGGCCGCGGCGGTCGACGCCATCCTCGCCCACCCCGACATTGCCGCGGTCAGCTTCGTCGGCTCGTCCGATGTCGCCGCCCACGTCTACGCCACCGCCGCCGCGCACGGAAAGCGCGTCCAGGCCATGGGCGGGGCCAAGAACCACGGCGTGATCCTGCCTGACGCGGACCTCGACCAGGCGGTGAAGGATATTGTCGGCGCCGCCTACGGTTCGGCCGGCGAGCGCTGCATGGCGCTGCCGGTCGTCGTGCCGGTCGGCGAGGCGACCGCCGAGGCCCTGCGCGCCCGCCTGCTGACCGAGATCCAGACCCTCCGCGTCGGCGTCTCCGGCGATCCGGACGCCCAATACGGCCCCATGGTCACCGCCGCCCACCGCCAGCGGGTCGAGGACTACATCGCCCTCGGCGTCCGCGAAGGCGCCGAGCTGGTCCTCGACGGCCGTGGCTTTGCCCTGCAGGGCCATGAGAACGGTTTCTTCCTCGGCCCCACCCTGTTCGACCATGTGCGGCCCGAGATGAAGTCGTACCAGGACGAGATCTTCGGCCCCGTGCTGCAGATCGTCCGGGCCGAGACGTTCGAGGAAGCTGTGCAGCTGCCATCGCGCCATCCCTACGGCAACGGCGTCTCCATCTTCACCGCCAGCGGCGCGGCGGCGCGCGACTTTGCGCGCCGCGTCCAGGTCGGCATGGTCGGCGTCAACGTGCCGATCCCGGTGCCGGTCGCCTACCACACCTTCGGCGGCTGGAAGCGCAGCGCCTTCGGCGACGCCAACCAGCATGGCATGGAAGGCGTGCGGTTCTTCACCCGCATCAAGACGGTGACGTCCCGCTGGCCGGAGCCCGCCGCCGGCGGCGACAGCAGCTTCATCATCCCCACCATGCGCTGAGCACGGCATGGACTTCACCCTCTCCGACGACCAGGCCGCCCTTCAGGACGCCGCCCGCGACTTCGCCGGGGCCGAGCTCGCCCCCCACTCGGCGCGCTGGGACGAGGAGGAGCACTTCCCGGTCGAGGTGATGCGCAAGGCCGCTGGGCTCGGCTTTGCCAGTCTCTACGTCCGCGAGGACCTCGGCGGCTCCGGCCTGACCCGGCTGGATGCGGCGATCATCTTCGAGGCGCTGGCGGGCGGCGACGTGGCCACGGCCGCCTACCTCTCGATCCACAACATGGCGTCCTGGATGATCGACCGGTTCGGCGCCGACGACCTGCGTCGCCGGTTCGTGCCGGCGCTCTGCCGGATGGACCTGATCGCCTCATACTGCCTCACCGAGCCTGGGTCCGGGTCGGACGCCGCGTCGCTCTCCACCCAGGCCGAGCGGGACGGCGACCATTACGTCCTGAACGGCGCCAAGGCCTTCATCTCCGGCGCAGGCACGTCGGATCTCTACGTCGTCATGGCCCGCACCGGCGGTCTGGGCGCGGGCGGCGTTTCGGCGATCGTGGTGGAGAAGGGGACGCCCGGCCTCTCCTTCGGCGCGCGCGAGCGCAAGCTCGGCTGGCGCAGCCAGCCCACCGCCATGGTCCACTTCGACAACGTCCGTGTGCCGACGGCCAACCGGATCGGCGACGAGGGGCAGGGCTTCCGCTTCGCCATGACCGGCCTCGACGGCGGCCGGGTGAACATCGCCGCCTGCGCCCTCGGCGGCG
>Ga0105240_10013200_pt1 | contig 11365 bp, 6 predicted proteins | sample KBSC54metaG_FD_80426 | JGI IMG/M metagenome (GOLD analysis project Ga0105240, IMG submission 80426) | Corn rhizosphere microbial communities from Kellogg Biological Station, Michigan, USA - KBS C5-4 metaG | ecosystem: Host-associated > Plants > Roots > Rhizosphere > Soil | place: Michigan, USA...
CCCAGTGTTTCGTCGAAGCTTGCCTCGCGCAGCGCATTCGGTCCGACGACGAAATAGCCGGCTCCGGGCCGCGATGCGATCAGGTTCTGCGCGCACAGCCGGTCGTAGCCCGCGATCACCGTGAATGCGCTCACTTCGAGGCGGAGCGCGAGCTGGCGCACCGATGGCAGGCGCGCCCCGGACAGCAGCTCGCCGCGCCGGATCAGCGCCGCGAGCCCATCGGCAATCTGTTCGCCGAGCGGCGCGCCGCCATCACGATCGATATCGATCTTCATGTCCGCGAGCCTAGAGCACCAGCGCTAGCCATGCAACATGCTGACTGCGGTCGCCGCGAGCAACACCGCCATCGTGGCGTTGAAGAGCGCGCGACGCCGGTCGTCCTCGAGCCACGCGCGCAATGCACTGCCACCGACCGCCCACACGGCGATGCACGGCAGGTTGATTCCTGCGAGGACGAGCGTGATGCCGGCGAGCGCCAGTTCCAGGTCGCCCGACTTCGGCATGAACACGCTCGCCGTGGTCAGCGCGATGACCCACGCCTTTGGATTGATCGCCTGGAAAAGCACGGCTTCGATCGTCGACAGCGGGCGCGCCGCATCGGTGCTTTCCGCGGGCCCCGAGCGCAAGAGTTTCCACGCAAGCCAGACCATGAAGGCGACGCCGGCCCACGTGAGCCAGGCCTGCGCGCCGGGCAGGCGTTCGATGACGAAGCCGAGCCCGGCGCATACGGCGACAGTCTGCAGCGTGAAGCCCGCGGTCACGCCCATCAGGTGCGGCAGCGTGCGGCGAAAGCCGAAGCGCGCGCCCGAGGCCAGCAGCATGATGTTGTTGGGGCCGGGCGTGATCGACATGACCAGGGTGTAGATTCCCAACGCAAGCCAATCGATCATGAGTCGCTCCGATGCCAGTGGAGCAACTGTAGGAGGCGAGCGATCGAACGGTCCAGATGCGCCGGCCGCCGCGCGTGCCGAACTGTGCTGGTCGCATGAACCGAACAGTGCGCGCAACCATGCGCACGTGAGCGCTTCGCTCATCGCGCGATGAAAGTGCTGAAGCAATGAAAAAGGGACACCCCGTAGAGTGCCCCCTGATGACTGCCGCAATCCTGCTCCGGATTGCCAGTCGTTGCTGCTGTCCTTACGCGGCGACTACCATGTGTACGAGCCGTATGTGGGACTCGAAACGACGTTGATCGGCGCGGCGGCGGCGCTGATGTATGCATTCACGTCGGCTTGCAGCAGCAGACGTTTCGCCAGCAATGCATTGGCGGCCGCAGTGCGTGCCGCCACCAGTCCGGCGTGATCGGTATAACGCTCTTCGAGCGACAGCCGAGCATCGCCGATTGCGACGCGCGCGGCTTTCGTCGGTGCGAACACCACCGACTGCCCGCCGGATTCGCAACCGTCGGTGCCGTCGGACTTGCCGCCGAATGCAGCGGAGCGCAGCCCCCAGCCGGAATTGGTCGCCTGGGGCGCCACGACTTCAGGCAGCCGGATGCCGGGGATGTCGTTGCCGTCGGCGTCGACCTTCGGCACGATGTTCGGATAGTAGTTGCCGGTGGGCAGGCCCGGATACGGGTTCAGCACGCCGACGTTGAACAGCGGACCGAGGTTCCACAGGTTGCGCACGGTCACCAGCCCGGAGTACATCACATTCGGAATCGTCGGATAGCCAAGATCGGCTTGCGGCACAAAGCCGATGCCGATCTGCGAGAACGGGCCCGTCTTGGCCAGTACGCCGGTGCCTGCGTCCAGGCTGGGCACCGCGCTCGGCGGCGGGGCCGTGCCGTCGATCCACTGGTCCAGATCCACCCACAGCGCCCGCAGCAGCGGGTTCGGTTCGACGCCGCTGCCGAACTGGCCGCACACACCGAACGACGTCGCGCCGACCACCGTGTTCGGCGCCGATGCGCCGCCATGCTGCGAGCCTGCGACATAGTAATTGCGCACGTTGGCGGGTTCGACGACGTCCTTGGCCGTGTTCGGATTCGTGGTCAGCGTCGATCCCGCCTTCACCCAGTATTCGTTGCCCGAGACGACGTTCATGATCTTCGGGCAGGTATTGGTCGCCGTGCAGCGGACGTTCCTGCCGTCGGTCTTGCCGGTCAGCGTGTCGGTGGTCGTCGTGTACGAGAACGGGAACACGGCTTCAGTGTTCAGGTGATTCTGCCGGTTGCGCTCGGTACGGCCGTTCTGCGCGAACCGATAGTTGATGCCGAGGCCGTTGCCGCCGCCGATCCAGTTGAAGACGCCATCGAACACCTTGCGGTTGGCGAGGTCCTGGTTGAAACCGAGCCAGACGAAATCGTTCATCAGGCGCGCCGGCTGCGACAGCGACCACGATACCACCCGCTTCGGGTCGCCTGCGAGAGGGTTCGCGGTGCCGAGGGGATCGGCCTTTTCGTTGCGCAGGAACGAGACGAAGTCGCGTATCGCTGCCATGCCGATGCCGGCCACGTACGGGTCCTTCGCCGTATAGGTGAGCTCATAGATCCAGCTTTGCTGGAACGCGGCACCGTTGGCCAGGGCGATGGTGCCGGGGCCCGTCCACGACCAGCCGGTCGACGGAATCGGCGTCGGCGTATCGGTAAGGAAGTGACGCTGGGTCAGCGTCGCCTTGGTCGTATCGGTGGTCGCCGTCGGATAGTAGGTGTCGAATGACTTGGTTGTCGCGTTGTCGATCACGATGTATTCGTAGCTCGGCCCGGTGAGCGAAGTGCCGTCGACATTCTTCGCCAGCGGCAGGTTGATGTGCAGGATGTCGGCGTTGGTATTGGTCGCCACTTCTCCGTCCCAGCCGGACCACACCAGCGTGTAGCCCTGGTTCATCAGGAAGCCCTGGCCGGCGTTGGCCGCCGTCGTCGGATTGTTGCCGCCGCTCGATTGATTGAAGCCGCCGAACTGCTTGCCGCCGCGATTGTTGGATTCGTAGAAGATCTTGTGATTGCCCTTCGACAGGTCCACCGGCTTCAGGATGTAGAAATCCATCGAATACAGGACCCCGCCGGTGGTCGGGTCTTTTTGCGCCAGGGCCATGTCGGTGATGATGGTGTTCTGCGGATCGTTCGGATCGAGCTGCCCGAACGCGACGCCGCGGATTTTCTGATAGGCGCCCACCGAGCCGAACGTCGTGCCGCCGAACGTGACCGCTTCCGACAGCGCCGGATCGATGACGATCTTCGTGATGCCATTGAATGGCTTCTGGATTGAAACTGCGGAGGCACTGCTGCCGCCGCCGCCACCACAACCCGCCAGCGCAACGGCGGTCGCAATTGTAATCAGAAATTTTCCACGCATGAAATTCAGCGCATGTCTGCTCTTCATGTTCTCCACCTTTTCTCGTATGTTTGCATCGACTTCAAGGTCGACGATCTGGCGACGCTTCGGGTTCACTGATAGACAAGGACCGGAAATCCTGATCTAGGGTGCCCAGTATCCTAGGCCGGAGTCAGTCGTCAAGCTTGGCGGTGAAGAGGACCAATTCTCACTTTTTAAAACTTCGGCGGGCGAGGACCCGTTCCGGTATCCGCTGCTGGTTGGACCTGCCCGCTCAGGCGGTCAGCGCCAGTTTCGACGGCAAGTCGCGTTTCGATTCCGGCATGGGAGCGGGAAACGCGTGGATGACTGCGCTGGTCGGAGAGCGCTCGATGCAACGCAATGTATCGGCGGCAATCGCCTTGTCCCGGTCCGTTTGCAACATGCGCCTGTCAGTCGAGGATTCATCCATCGAAGCATCGCGGTGAACAAGTTGCAGCGCCGATCCGCGCGAAGCGGAGTCGAAACAGGCCACCTGGGGAATCGACGGCAGGCGCTCGCGCAGCAAGCGCATCGCCTTCAGGTGATGGGCCTGCTCGCTGCGGTTCGCCGCCTCGAGATCGTCGACCATCGAATCGGTCAGCAGCATCGACCACGGGTATCGCCGGTCGCCGTGCTTCGCGCAATGGCCGACCGCGACGATTTTCACGCCACGGTGTTGGCCGATCCATCGCAACATCCGGGCCATCGCCTTGTCGTGATCGAAGCCGTCATCGGCCGCCCTGCTGCGCAAGATCTCGGGATGCGAACTGACTGCGCTCCTGGCGAAGAACTCGACGTCGTCTCCGCAGCGCAATACGTGGCCCTTGCCGATCAGGCTCAGCTCGCCGGGGGCGGTGCCGTCGAACGCGGCAAACCGGATGCCGGTTGCGCTGCAGTCGACGACGAGGACGGCTTGCATTCAAGCCTCCTGCGGGAGCTTGGAACCAATGGCGGATGCATGTTTCATGTCCAGGCGCCTCCTGAAGTGGCACGACGGGATTCGAATTTTCGTGCCACGACGGCACTTGCAATACACCGATCAGTGGCCAATCTACGCAATCGCCGGAGGGTTGGTATCCGGATTTCCACGCAGATCCGTATCGATGAGTTGCTCCAAACGCCGCCGGCGTTCATTGCTCACTCCGACAGGAAAGCCGCACACGCCGAACGCGCACGGCCGCAGGGCATAGGCATGGACGCCGGAGCGCTTCGTCTACAATTGCCACGTGCTCCCGCTTCGCTTTCCGCCCTTCCTGGTGCCCCTGATTCTCATCAACGTCACCGGGCACATGGCGCTCTCCGGCGGCCGTCTGACCGGCTCGCTGTACATCCTCAACAACGGTTATCCCGACGCGCTGGTCGGCGTTTTCATGGCGTTGTTTTCGGTGATTCCGGTGCTGACTTCACTGCAGATAGGCCGCTGGGTCGACCGGGCGGGCGCGGTCCGCGCGATGCGCATCGGCATCGCGCTGGTGCTGGCAGGCGCGTGGCTGCCTGTCGCGTATCTGAGCCTGCCGACATTGCTGATGAACAGCGTGACGATCGGCTTCGGCTTCAGCATTATCGCGATGGCCGCCCAGCACACGGTCGGCCACCTGGTTCCCGATTCGACCCCGGCGCAGCGAATGGCGAACTTCGGCTGGTATGCGCTCGGACACTCCACGTCGAGCGTTGTCGGCCCGTTCGTTGCAGGAATGCTGATCGACGCCGTCAGCATTCGCGCGGCCTTCGCGGCGATGGCGTTGTCGGCGTGCGTCGCCGCCTGGCTGGTCGCGACGCGCATCAACGGGTTGCCTGGTCCGAAGACTGGCGAAGTCGAGCAGGCGCCTGATCCGGCACTCGCCGCGACGCAGGATCCCGACGAGGTCGCCGAAGTGTCGCGACGGCCGCGGCACGTGCTGGACCTGCTGTCGACGCCGGAGATGCGGCGGATCTACCTGGTCAATTCGCTGACGGCGATGTCATGGGACCTGTTCATCGTGATGTTGCCGGTGCTCGGCCACCGGCTGGGCTTTTCCGCATCCGTCATCGGCACCGTGTTCTCGTTCTTTGCGATCGGGACGTTTGCCGCGCGCGCCGTCATGCCGTGGTTGTCGCGGCGCTTCACCGAATGGCCGATCCTGCGCGCCGCGATGATCGTGATCACCATCGTCTTCGCGGCCTTTCCGTGGCTGTCGGTTGCGCCGCTGATGATGGCGGCGGGAATAATTTTCGGGGCCGCGGTCGGCTTGAGCCAGCCCAACATGTTGTCTCTGCTGCATACGGCGGCGCCGGCCGGCCGCGGCGGAGAAGCCGTCGGGCTGCGCTCGGTACTGAGCAACGGCGGATCGGTCGTGGTGCCGCTCGCGTTCGGCGCGGCGCTCTCGACGGTCAGCATTTCGACGCTGCTGTTCGGGGGCGCCTTGTTGTTCGGAACCGGCATATATCCGGCGCACCACGGCGCAAGGGAAAGCGGGCGGCCGCCACAGCCGGCGCCGCGGAACTGAATGCGGATTACAACAACCGGGTCGGAATTTGCCGGCAAAGTCCGCTTGCGTTTGCCTTCGGATGAACGAGGTCTCAAGCTACAGCAACCCGGAGTCATCCGAGGCAAGCTATGCCGGCAGGATCGGCTCTGGATCCGTAAATGTTGGGTACGATCGGACTGGATCGGGGCTGCTGGCCAGGAAAATGCTTGTTCCGTAGCGGACGAACTCGCGTGGAGACCATCATGGATTTGCTCGGGCCGATCAGAGGTCAGATTGAAGCTGTGAACCTGCCGCTGTACGCGGTAACCGTGACCGCCGTGCCGAGCCCGGACACGCCCGTGCTGCTGATGCTGCACTGGCATGGGTTCAACAAGGACTTCCTGGTCGATGTGCCCGAGGCGCAGCCGGTCGCCTTTCGTTCCGTCGCCACATCCGCGCTGCAATTGAACGAGCGGTGGCGCGAGCTGGAGACAGTGGATCTGGCGGCGATGGAAGCGGGCTGGGAGCTGGGCGCCTGGGATGTCGCGCGCCACCAGCGCCGTGCGTGCCTGCGTCCGGGCGCCGAACCGAGCGAAGCGCTCGAGTGCCTGCTGTCGTTCGGCAACTATCCGGAGTCGCTGGGCGGTCGCGATCTGGTGATCAGCGAGGCGCCCGATGCGGACGAACTGCTTCAGCTCGCCGGCAACAGAGGTTACCTGACATGGATATTCCGTCCGGTAGCAGGGGGAATCTGGGCCGAAGTGGCCGATGACGAGACGCTCGCGCCGGATGGATCGCGTGATCCGACGTGCCCGTTGATGCCGGTGCCGGCGTCGGACGAGTCGAACAGCACCACGATTTACCGCTTCGGCCGCAGCGCGTCCGGTTTGCTGCATTAGCCGCGGGCAGGCCGCCGCTACGGGTTTCGGCCTCTTACGATGAACGGCGTCTTGTAGATCTCAGCGCGCCGGCGCGCCTCGCGCGAGGATTTCCTGAGCGCGCTCAGAATGCGATCATTCTCGCTCATGCGCTTCGTTTTGCTCTTTGGCTGAGCTCGACCAGTTCCTGCCATCTTTGCTCCGATACGATGTTACATTTTCCGGAATCACTTTGATTCCCGCTTGCAACCAGGATCGGGGTTGCCGCGTAGTTGTCGTAGATCTTCCACTGATTGACGATGGGAAGGTACAACTCGAACAAGTTTACCAAGCTTCTGTAAAACGAGCTCCGGAGTGAATGCGGACAGTCCGGTCGCGATCCCGTCTGCATTGACGAATTCCGTGATCCCCAACGCATCGTGCACGAGATTCCTCGAGGCTGTTGTTTTCCCGGCACCGTTCGGCCCGGCGAGCATCACGATCCTTCGCCTGGGCATCGATCAGACGGACCTGAAATCAATCCCCGCTGAATCCCGGCGCCGGCTCTTTCTGCCCGAGCGGCGACGACGGAGAAGACGGCGGGGTGCGGCCCGTGATCTTCATTACCACCTTCTTGACCAGCCGATACACCATTCGCACCAGCACCAGCGTGAGGATCGCTTCGCAGAATGTCAGCACGAACGCGAAGGCAGGATTCATCCGCTGCGCGCGGCGGTGGAACTTCGCGAACATCCGGTCGCGCGTGATCTCGATCGAATCGTAGAACGTCGGCACGATCAAGAGCGTCAGCAGCGTCGAGGTGATCGTCCCGCCGATGATCGCCACCGCCATCGGGCGGTAGAACTCGCCGCCTTCGCCCAGCCCGATCGCCACCGGCATCATCCCGGCGATCAGCGCGAACGTCGTCATCAGGATCGGGCGCAGCCGCACGCGGCCTGCGTGCATCAGCGCTTCCTCGCGGTCGATGCCTTTCGCCTCTTCCTTGCGCGCGCTGTCGAGCAGCAGGATCGCGTTCTTCGCCACCAGTCCCATCAGCATGATGATGCCGATGAAGCTCATCAGGTTCAGCGTGCCGCGCGTGATCCACAACGCGATTACGACGCCGATCAGCGACAACGGGAGCGACAGCATCACCGGCAGCGGCGCGGTGAACGAGCCGAACTGCATCACCAGCACCAGGTACATCAGCGCGATCCCCATCACCAATGCGATCGCCATTTCGCGGAACACCTCCGCCTGGTCCTTCGACGCGCCGCCCAGCGTGGTGCCATAGCCCTGCGGAAAGTCGATCTGCTTGACCATCTTCATCGCATCGGCGGTCACCTCGCCCGACGCGCGTCCCTGTGTGTTCGCGGTCACGGCGACCATCCGCTTGCTGTCCAGGTGCTGGATCTGCGCCGGTCCCTTGCCCATCGAGATCGTCGCGATCTGGTCGAGCGGCACCATCATGTTGGTGCCCGAGACGCCGATCGGCAGGTGCTCGATGTTCGATGCATTGACGCGGTCGTCGGGATGCAGCCGCACGGCGACGTCGCGCGTCTCGTTGGTCGGGTCGACCCAGTCGCCGACCTCGACGCCGGCGAACGCGACCCGCAACGCCTGCGCCGCGTCGCCGACCGCGATGCCCAGGTTGTTGGCGAGCCCGCGGTTCAGCTCGATCTTCAGCTCGTCTTTCGGTTCCTGTTCGGAAAGGCCGACGTCGACCGCGCCGGGAATCGTCTTCATCTTGTCCATGAAGTCGCCGGTGATCGACAACAGCCGGCGCGAATCGGGGCCGGAGAACTGGATCTGCACGGGCTTGCGCACGCCGTTGTTGAGATCGTCGATCACCACGTACTCGGCGCCGACCAGCTGCTTCAGCAATTCGCGCAGCTGGATCGTGATCTCGAACGACGAACGGCTCCGCGTCTTCGGTTTGCCGAGGTCGATATAGACGCGTCCCCCGCCGGCATTCACCGTGCTGTTGGTCGCCTTGGTCTCGGGGATTGTCCGCGCGAGCTCGGCGGCCTTCTCGACTTTCAGCTTCGCGTATTCGAGACTCGCCGACGATGGCGTCCGCACGTCGACGGCAATCGTCCCGTAGTCCGACCCGGGAAGAAACGTGGTGCCGACGAACTTGATCTGCAGCAGCAGCGCGCCGACCAGCGACAGCACGGCGATCAGCGCCATCCATTTCCGGTGATGCAGCGCCCAGACGATGATCCGGCTGTAGCGGTCGGCCTGCTGGTCGAACCAGACGTTGAACGACTGCAGCCACTTCGAGATTCCGGTCTTCTGCTGGTGCGCGTAGCCGACCGGATCGCCCCAGTACGCCGAGAGCATCGGATCGAGCGTGAACGAGATGTAGAGGCTGACCAGAACGGAGCTCGCCACGGTGAGCGCGAACGGCCGGAACCATTCGCCGGCGCCGCCGCCCATGAATGCAACCGGGATGAACACCGCGATGATCGAGAACGTCGTCGCCGTCACCGCGAGGCCGATCTCGGCGGTCCCCATTCGCGCCGCCGTCATACGGTCGGCGCCTTTCTCCATGTGCCGGACGATGTTCTCGCGGACGACGATCGCGTCGTCGATCAGCACGCCGATCGCCAGCGACAGCCCGAGCAGCGTCATGAAGTTCAGCGTGAAGCCGCAGAGCCACACCGCGATGAAGGCGGCGATCACCGACGTCGGCAGCGATAGCGCGGTGATCAACGTCGAGCGCCACGAATTCAGGAACGCGTAGACGACGAAGATGGTCAGGATCGCGCCGTACATCAGCGCCTCGATCACGTTGCGCAGGCTGTTCTCGGCGTCCTTGCCGCCGTCCTGGGTCACTTCGAGCTTCGTCCCGGCGGGCAATGTCTTGTTGATCTCGTCGACCATGTCGCGGATCTTCGCGGCGACGGTCACCGTGCTCGCGTCGCGCGAGCGCGTCACCGACATGCCGACATTCGGGTTGCCGTTGCGCAGGCTGAAGCTCGACAGCTCGGCGAACCCGTCCTCGACCGTCGCGACCTGGCCGAGCCGCACGATCTCGTTGCCGCTGCGCTTGATCACGATGTCGTTGAACTGCTTCGGCGATTCGATCCGTCCGACCAGCCGGATGCTCTGCTCGTCGAGCGTGCCCTTGACGCGGCCGACCGGCGCCGTCGTGTTCTGCGCGCGCAGCGCGTTGACGACGTCGGTGACCGAGACGTTGTACTCGCGCAATTTCTCGGCGCGCAGCAGCACCGACAATTCGCGGCGCAGCGAGCCGTTCACGAACACGACCGCGACGCCGTCGATGCCGCGGAAGCGGTCCGCCAGAACGTCCTCGGCCAGGCGCGAGATCTCGGCGTGGCTCTTCGTGGTCGAGGAAAGCGCCAGCTGCATGATCGGCTGCGCCGACGGATCCACGCGCGTGAGGATCGGCTCGCGCATCTCGACCGGCAGCTTGTAGCGGACCGCTGCGATCGCGTTGCGGATCTCGTCGGCCGCCTCCGACATGTTCTTCTTGAAGTTGAACTGGATGACGATCTGCGCCTGGCTCTCGCTCGAGGTCGAGCGGATCTGGTAGACCTGCGGAATGCTTTGCAGCGACTTCTCGATCCGGTTGATGATCTCGCGCTCGACTGACTCGGGCGACGCGCCCGGATAAGGAACCGTCACCACCATCACCGGCTGCTCGACGTCGGGAATCTGGTTGACGCGCAGCTTGTTCAGCGCCAGCAATCCGAGCGCCATCAACGCAATGATGATGACGACCGTCGACATCGGCCGCTTGATGCTGAAGTCAGAGAGAAGCATGGTGGTCTCGATGCGTAAGTGATCGCACCTGCGTGGTGCGAGTCCGGTTGTGTCGCACCACGGAGGGCCTGCTTTGCCCTGCCCCGATGCGTGGTCCCACAGCGACACCGGCGCTCAGCCGATGGCGCGAAACATGCTTGTCCGAATGGTTGCGGGTCGGGGGACTCGGCACAACAACAGCGGCGGCTTCATGCCGGCGCAAAGCGAAGCGGTCGATGAACGACACAGCAGATCGGTCCATTACCGAATCAGTCCTTGGCCATGGGCTGGCCGAGATCTACAACCGCAACCTGACTATCGCCGAGGGCACGCTCGCGAGCTACATTCCCGAGCTGGCCGCGGTCGATCCGGATCAGTTTGCGGTGGCTGCCGCCTCGACTACGGGGCGCGCCTGGGTCGTCGGCGACATCGAGGCCGAATTCACGATCCAGTCGGTATCGAAGGCGTTCACCTATTGTCTCGCGCTCGAACTGGTCGGGCGCGAAGAAGTTTTCCGGCACGTCGGCGTCGAGCCAAGCGGCGATGCGTTCAATGCGATCTACTTCGATCCGCGGACCAACCTTCCGTTCAATCCGATGGTCAACGCCGGCGCCATCACGATCGCCGCGCTCATTTACCGCGAGCTCGGCGACAAGGCGCTCGACTTTTTGCTCGACCGTTTTTCCAGGGCTGCGGGGCGCTCGCTCGGCATCAGCGAAGCGGTCTACAAGTCCGAGCGCGAGACGGGCCATCGCAACCGCGCGATCGGCCATCTGCTGCTGAACGTTGGCGCCGTCGCGATGCCAGTGGAGCCGGCATTGGACCTGTACTTCAGGCAGTGCTCGATCCTGGTGACGGCGCTCGACCTCGCGCGAATGGGCGCGACGTTCGCCAACATGGGCGAGAACCCTACGAACGGTGATGCCGTCTTCAGCCTGTCGGCGGTGCGCGACACGCTTTCGGTGATGTTCACCTGCGGGATGTACGACTATTCCGG
>Ga0105240_10013202_pt1 | contig 11365 bp, 12 predicted proteins | sample KBSC54metaG_FD_80426 | JGI IMG/M metagenome (GOLD analysis project Ga0105240, IMG submission 80426) | Corn rhizosphere microbial communities from Kellogg Biological Station, Michigan, USA - KBS C5-4 metaG | ecosystem: Host-associated > Plants > Roots > Rhizosphere > Soil | place: Michigan, USA...
ATCATGGGCCTGTGGCAGGCCTCCGCGGGCCAGATCTCGCTCGACGGCCAGCGCATCGAGAACAGCGCCACGCCGGATATCGCGCGGCTCGGCGTCGGTTATGTGCCGGAGAGCATGGCGGTGTTCTCGGATCTGACGGTGAAGGAAAACCTCGTGCTGGCGGCGCGGGACGGGCCGCTCGACGATACCAGGCTCGACTGGATTTTCGGCTTTTTCCCGGCGCTCAAGCGGTTCTGGCTGTCGCGCGCCGGGCTATTGTCCGGCGGGCAGAAGCAGATGCTGTCGATTGCGCGCGCCATCGTCGAGCCGCGCAAGCTGCTCTTGATCGACGAGCCGACCAAGGGTCTGGCGCCGGCGATCGTGGTGGCGCTGATCGAATGCCTGGCCGAGATCAAGCGCCGCGGCGCCACCATCCTGATGGTCGAACAGAATTTCCATGCCGCGCGCGAACTCGGCGACAAGGTTCTGGTGATGGACAACGGCAAGATCGTCCATCGCGGCGAGATGGCGGCGCTGGCTTCGGACACCGCACTGCAGGAGCGAATGCTGGGCTTAAGTCTGGAGACGCATCAGTGACCGACCTTGCTGCAACAGCCGCGCTGCCGAAACCGAAGCGGGACCTGCTGCCGGTGCTGCTGCCGGCGATCCTCGCGCTCGCCATGCTGCCGTTGATCGGATCGGGAAGTTCCTGGGCAACGCTGACGGTGGCGAGTCTTGCCATGGGCATGATGATCTTCATCATGGCTTCCGGGCTGACGCTGGTGTTCGGCCTGATGGACGTGCTCAATTTCGGCCACGGCGCCTTCATTGCGGTCGGCGCCTATGTCGCAACCCTGGTGCTGTTGCCGCTGGCGCCTTACGTGCAGGCCGACTCGCTGTTGACAAATCTGGCGGTGCTGGCGCCGGCCGCGCTTCTGTCGATGGCGGTCTCCGGCGCGCTCGGACTGGTCGTCGAGCGCGTGCTGATCCTGCCGGTCTACGGCCAGCACCTCAAGCAGATCCTAATGACAACCGGCGGATTGATCGTCGCAGAACAGGCGCTGTATGCGTTGTGGGGGCCGCAGATCATTCCGCTGCCGCTGCCGACCTCGCTGCGCGGCTCCTTCATCATCGGCGACGTCGCAATCGCCAAATATCGCCTGCTGGCGATGCTGGTCGGGCTGGTTGTTTTCGCAGGCATCCAGCTGGTGCTGAACCGGACCAAGATCGGCCTGTTGATCCGCGCCGGCGTGGAAAACCGCGAGATGGTGGAAGCGCTGGGGTACCGCATCCGGCGGCTGTTCCTCGGGGTGTTCATGGTGGGCTCCGGCCTTGCCGGCCTTGGCGGGGTGATGTGGGCGCTGTATCGCGAGCAGGTCCACGCCTCGATGGGCAACGATCTCACCGTGCTGGTGTTCATCGTCGTGATCATCGGCGGCCTCGGCTCGATCGGCGGCTGTTTCATCGGCGCGCTGCTGGTCGCGATGGTAGCGAACTACGGCGGCTTTCTGGTGCCAAAACTGGCGCTGGTCTCCAACATCCTGCTGATGGTCGCGATCCTGATGTGGCGCCCGCGCGGGCTGTATGCGGTGACCAGCCGATGATGATCCTGTCAGGCGATCCGCCGCGCAGCCGCGCGCTCTCTATCGTGCTCATCGTCATCATCGCGGCGCTCGCGCTGACGCCCCTGGTGTTTCCCGGCGCCAAGGCGATGAACGTCGCCACCAAGATCTGCATCTTCGCAGCCCTGGTGGCGTCCTACGACTTGTTGCTCGGCTACACCGGTTCGGTGTCGTTCGCGCACACCATGTTTTATGGCATCGGCAGTTATTCGATCGCGATCGCGCTTTATTCCATGGGGCCGAACTGGGCGGCGGTGGCAACCGGCGTCGTGACCGGCCTGCCGCTGGCGATGCTGCTGGCGCTGGCGATCGGACTTTTTTCGTTGCGGGTCGAGGCGATCTTCTTTGCGATGATCACGCTGGCGGTGGCTTCCGCCTTTCTGGTGCTGGCATCGCAACTCTCATGGCTCACCGGCGGCGAGGACGGCCGCAGCTTTCAGCTGCCGGAATTGTTGCGGCCGGGCACCGTGCTGATTTCGAAAAGTCTGCTCGGCTTCGAAATCAACGGCCGCGTGCTGACCTATTATCTGATTTTCATCACTTCCGCTGCGATGATCCTGGCGCTGCTGCGCGTGGTGAATTCGCCATTCGGCCGCGTGCTGCAGGCGATCCGCGAGAACCGCTTCCGCGCCGAGGCGCTCGGCTTCCGCACTGTGTTCCATCTGACCTATGCCAACTGCCTTGCAGCCCTGGTCGCCGCCAGCGCCGGGATGCTCAACGCCCTATGGCTGCGTTATGCCGGACCCGACACCTCGCTGAGCTTTTCCATCATGCTGGACATTTTGCTGATGGTGGTGATCGGCGGCATGGGCACGATTTACGGTGCGATCATTGGTGCTGCGATCTTCACCCTCGCGCAAAACTATCTGCAGGCGCTGATGGGGGCGGCCTCCAATGCCGCGGCCGACGCCGGGCTGCCGTTGCTGCCGGGACTCTTGCATCCGGATCGCTGGCTGCTCTGGCTCGGACTGTTGTTTATCGCCAGCGTCTATTTCTTTCCGGCCGGCGTGGTGGGTCGGTTGCGAGGCACAGGCCGCAAGACGTTTTGAGGGCCTCCTTCCGCAAACGGCGCGTCCGATCTATCCCTCCCACGCGAACGAGTTCTCCCATGGCTAAAATCGAAGCCCGCCTCAACGCTCTCGGTCTCGTCCTGCCACCGGCGTTCGCGCCACCACCCGGTGTCGTCCTGCCCTTCGTCAACGTGCGCCTGATCGGAAACCGCGCCGTCATCGCCGGGCACGGACCGCAGAGCCCCGAAGGGCCTCTGGCGCAGCCGCTCGGCAAGATCGGACGCGACCTGACGCTCGAGCAGGGCTATATCGCCGCCAAGCTTACGGCGCTGTCCATGCTCGGCTATCTCAAACGGGCGCTCGGCGATCTCGACCGCATTTCGCATTGGGTGCGCGTTTTCGGCATGGTCAACTCCGCGCCCGGCTTTGTGCAGCAGCCCGCCGTCATCAACGGGTTCTCTGACCTTATCCTCGAGCTCTGGGGGCCGGAAGCCGGCGCCCATGCCCGCAGCGCGGTGGGGATGGCCGAGCTACCGTTCGGGATGCCGGTGGAAATCGAGGGCGAGGTCCAGGTTTTGATTTAACCGCAATTCGGTTTGATTATCCGGTCTCACGTCATAGGATCGGCAAAATCACCTAACGCCAGCGTGCGTCACGGCAGCTTCGAAGAAATCATGCCTCCTGTATCGATATTGCTGAACATACTTTGGATTATCTTCGGCGGCCTGTGGATGGCGGCCGCCTGGGTAGTCGCTGCCGTCATCATGGCCATCACCATTGTTGGTCTGCCGTGGGCAAGGGCCGCCTTCAATATCGCCGCCTATACCTTGCTTCCTTTCGGTCAAAAGGCGGTGCGCCGCGACAGCCTCACCGGCCGCTCCGATATCGGGACCGGGCCGCTGGGCCTGATCGGCAATCTGATCTGGCTGGTGCTGGCGGGCTGGTGGCTGGCGCTCGGGCACATTGTCACCGCGATCGCGCTGGCCGTAACCATCATCGGCATTCCCTTCGCCTGGGCCCACGTCAAACTCGCGGGCATTGCGCTGTGGCCGATCGGCAAGGTGATCGTGCCCGCGTAGGGCATGATCCCACTCGATGCAGGCTTCAGCTGGCGCGCGTCTTTCAGAGGCCCCTGTCATCTGCTATCGTCCATGCCGTTGCCAATATTTTTCCCGGACGGCGGGACGATTTGCTCACTGCCGTTGCAACAGCTTGCCAAAGGCTTTTTGATCCGGCCACTTTTTGATCAGGCCACGGAGGCTAGCCATGCCAGGCGTGCTTTACCACGAAGGCAATCGCGCATTTCAGGACGAGTTCGAAAGCCGGCGCCTTGCCGATCGCCTGGAAAAACTGTCGCGCACGAAATTCAGCGACGACGACAAGAGCTTTGTTGAAAGCTGCATCTACTTCTTTATTGCGACCGCGGACGCATCCGGACATCCGGACTGTTCATTCAAGGGCGGCACCGCCGGTTTCGTTCGCGTCACCGGACCGTCCGAACTTGCCTTTCCGGATTACGACGGCAATGGCATGTTCAAGAGCCTCGGCAACCTCGCGGTCAACCCGCATGTCGGGCTTTTGTTCATCGCCATGCATGGCAGCCCGAAGCGATTGCGAATCAACGGCCGCGCAGCGATCGATCGTGAAGACGCTTTGCTTTCCAGGACGATCGGCGCGCAAATGATCGTCCGCGTCAAAGTGGACGTGATCTTTCCAAATTGCCCGCGCTATATTCCGGCCATGACGCTCGCCGAGCCCTCGATTTATGTTCCGCGCGCGGGTGTCGCTCCGGTCGAACCGGCATGGAAAGGCTTTGATTCGTTCAAGGACGTTGTCCCGCCACGCAGGGCGTCGCCAAGCGAATAACTTCGCGTTTGCCCGACGCTGCAACCTGGAGCCCGCGAATGGAATGGTTCGGCTGGCGGCTGTCGAAGGATCCCGCTGCGGACAAGGCGGCCGCCTTCGGCCCTCAAGCCATTCTTCAAGAGCTGGACAAGCGCGTTCCGCAATACCTCGACGACGTCGATCAAGGCAGACTGATCTATCCGGCCTGCAAGAGACCGCGTTCGGACGCCCATGGCGACGTGCGCTCGATCTGGGACCACACGCGGCTGGAAGCCATCCGTTATGTGACGATGGTGCCGAGGCGCGAATTCGAACTCTTGGCCGAGCCTGCGTGCCAGGGCGACATGCTCGAGGCCTACCTTCGTCAGCGGCCACATGAGGACACCGTGATCGAGTTCACGGGCTCCGCCATGAGCGACCTTGCGATAGCGATCATCGCCGGATTCAACTGGCTCAACCATTGCGCCGTGCTGGCGGCCGCCGATCGGGAAAAATTCTCGGGAACGCTGACCAATTTCAGGAAGGTCACGGTTTTGGCGCAGCAATGGTGGGCCATGGCGGGCGCTGACGAGCGCTGCGGCCAGATGCTGGCGCAACACGAGAAACCGCCCCTGATGCTGTATCTGATCTGGACCGAATATACCCGGCTTGCGAAGGAGGTGGCGTCGGCGGCATTGTTCGGATCCTCGATCGAGCGGGCGATCGCGGGGCGGCGCGAGGTTCTCGAGGCGGAATTTGCCGAGCGTCCCGGCGAGTTCCATTCCGCCCTCGACGAACTCACGCAAACCATGGCGAGTTTCGAAAGCGCCCGCGATCCCGACGATCTCATCGGCTAGCGATCGAAGCCGTCTGGTCCGGATATGAGCCCGCGCGACTGCGCACCGGCTGAGACTGGCGATCGGCTTTGCTTCTTCACGCAAACGGACGGGCGTTTGCGTGCGCCGCGCGCATGTAAGCCTCGATCCCGAACGAACACAGCTTGTTGATCAGGCACGCTCGATTTTTCCTCAAGGGCGCTTGGACGCAATGGATTCGTATCTAATTGAGGGCTCAGTCCTCCTGTTGTCCCTGGCTTTCGGGGTTGAACGAGCCGAAGCGTAATCATTGGAACTTCGGATCGTTGTATCTGCATAGACGCCAGTTGTGACGACGTGCCCGTCGGACTTTTTTCATTCCCTGCCGGTGACCGCAAGTTGGTCGTGGCGAAACCCCAAAGAGTCACATGTCGAGAGCCGGCCGTTCAAACACCTGGCGTGCCGTTTTATTGGCGTGGGGCTTAGCCGTGATCTGCACGCCTGCCGCGCTCATCGCTGCGCAGTTGAATTCACCGGGATCGGTCGATCCTGCCAACAGATCCGATGAACCCTTCGGGCTTTCCACCACGATGGTCGCCATGGGCCCGTTGCTCGAGAAATGGCTCGGTGTCGAACGCGAGGTCGATGATGAGCGACAAGTGCTGAAGATGTGCGACCAGAACCGCGCGTCTTGTCAATCGCAGACAGCGCTGCAATTTCTCGCCATTGTTGAAAGCGGACGAACCTTGGACGGTCGCGCGCGACTAGGCGAGATCAACCGCGCCATCAATCTGAAAATAAAGCCGATGAGCGATCTGGCGCTTTACGGTGTCGAGGACGTCTGGAGTCCTCCCCTCAACACGCTCGCCAGGGGTGCCGGAGACTGCGAAGATTACGCGATTGCAAAATTCGTTGCGCTGCAGGAGGCGGGGGTCTCCCCTGATGACCTTCGGATTGTCGTCTTGCGAGACGACATCCGGGAAGAAGATCACGCCATCGTCGCGGCCCGCCTCGATGGCACCTGGCTGATGCTGGACAATCGCCACATGGCCATGATCGACGATCATCACCTGCGGGATTACCACCCGGTATTCCTCATCGATCATGATGGGGTCAGCCGCTACTCCGACGCGCCATCGACTTCCGAGGGATCGCGCGGATATCAGCGCGCCGTCGGTCAGATTCTGCGTTAGGCGAGCATCGCGATCTACGGATTCAGAACGGCCGAAGCGCTTCCATTTCTTAAACGGAGAACTTTGCCCGCAGCGCCACTTGAGGCATCTGCCGTGCATCAACTTGACGCGTGCCCGTGAACGCCAAACGTGAGCGGTGCCTGCTGAAGTATGAGCGTTAATCGATCCGATCCCTAAACGGTTTGCCGCCATAGTGAGCAATATTGGCCATCGCTTCTTGGATCGACGTGCCAAACTGGCCCATGTCCGAACTCTCCACCTATTTGCGAAATCAGGCCAGCAAGTGTCGGCGACATGCGAACGCTTTGAGCGACACTCAAGCCCAAGAAGAGCTACGAAAACCGGCCACCGAGTATACCGGGCGCGCGGCGGGGTTGGAGCGCACCGAGTTGGCCTGACGAAAGACTGTTCCGGTGGTGTCAGTGACCGCACAACGCTTTAGAGGGATTGAGCGCGGTTTGCTTTAAATGGTTCGAATCTGAATCAGCCACTTTCTGCTGGATCGATTCAATGTTGCGTAACTACTGGCGATATACGCAAGCATGGGAGCTTTCCATTGGCCCCGCCGTGCAGAATGCGTGCAACGGTAGTTAGTCGTTTTAGGACACGCCGTTACACCGCCCATTTGGGCAATACCGGACAACAGTTATGCCCATCTTCCTATCCTCTGGCGACTCGAACCAAGTGAGCTCGTTCCAGCACCTTGAAGTCGACCTTATCGATCCCACCCGTAAGCTCCATATCTTTTCTGGCATCGCTATCCCCGGCTTCCACATCGACGACAATGACAACATCCACCGCATCCCCGTTGTCGTCGATCTCGGCATGGCTCTGCCCGACCTTCAGCAGGCCACCGCCCAAGTCGGCCTCGCCAGCATCTCCAACGACGAATCCGAATTTGTATTTGCCACCGATAGTGCCCGCGTCGAGGCAAGTGGGACGACAGGCCAGTTAACCCTTACCGTCGACATCGCGCTTATGGGCGACAATTCCTCCCTTAGCCGCTTCGGATTTCAGGTTGTCGTCGTTGGAGGAGTCCATGCCACTGGCGTCTCTGGGCGCGTAACCTGGCCCCGCGACCTTCTCGACGCCACGAACTTCGGGCCGATCCAGGTCGCCAGCCTCTTGGCCGTGAACGCAAGCACAATCGAGAACGTGCAAGGCCCTCCGGGCGGCTTCAGTAGCCAGAAGCTGCACCCAATCGCATCTACCGTGCCCCAGTCTCTTCACAGCGAAGGCGAGCAGTTCTGGGTGCCCTACAGCTTCGACCACCTCCCTCTCAACACGCCGATGCGCTTCACCGTCGACCTCAGCGGCGCCTTCGCCTCGGGCTGCAGCGCGGGCCAGGTTGGCGGCCCCTTTGTCGTCACCCTCCTGCCCAATCATCTCTCCGAGTCGGGCGTCGACTTTCTGGTCGGAAGGAGCGTCGTCCGCTGATGGCCCCTATCGATCTCGCGGAAGTCACCCTCAGCGTTGTCCGTGTCCCCGTCGCTGGACCCGCGCCTAACAACACCCTCGTGTTCGTTCGCGGCCGTCTCTCCGGAGGAGCCGATACGAGCGGCCCCAGCGGCAGCATTGTCCGTGCTAACGGGTATGGCCTTTCGGCTTACCAAATCGATGGCTTCGACCAGGCTCGCGCCGCCGATTACCTCGCCAATACCCGCTGGTCGGTCGCGGGCTTTCTCGTTTTCATCTCCTCTGAAGATGACCAAAGCTTCACTTCCGCGATAGACTCCATTCAGGGCCACCTTTCGAACGACGGGGCGTTCTACGTCACCTTTGACATCGCATCACAGATATCCGGCAACGAGCTCGATTTCGACCTCTCGTTCTGCGCCTACATTCTCGTGCAAGAGCCCCAACCTGACTTCACCCGTCCGCCACGTCGCGTGCCGGGCATCATGGACCGATTCAAGCTCGAGAAGTGGTCCAGCATTCGAGACCGAGGCCTGATCCGAGCGATCTCGGAGGAGAAGGCCGTCGGTTTAGTCTCCCCCGCCGACCGGCGCCGCGTTGTCGATCACGACTGCCCGTAAGCCGGCTACTTCGACGCTGCATTTATGACTTCCCTTTTTATACTGGAGAGATTTCCTATTCACCTTGCCCGAAAATCTCTCTCAAGTTGACCCATTTCAGCTATTCAAACGGCAATGAGGCTCATAGTGAATTGATGTTGCCGCTTACTATGGTGTCCTAGTCATGTCTAGCGAGCATCAGGTCGTCGCGAAGAAGAGATTTGACCCGCCACAATCCCGGCACGCGTGGCACACGCTTTTCTGGCGCACCCGACACGATTCAAACGTGTGACCGTTGCCTTTCGGACCCTTGCGCCTCGCCCAACCAGCCCCTGCAGGACCGTTGCCGAGGCCCCGCCAATCGGCTAAATGAACCGCAACGCACCCGTAGCTCAGCTGGATAGAGCGTTGCCCTCCGAAGGCAAAGGTCACACGTTCGAATCGTGTCGGGTGCGCCAATGATAGTTTCCGGTTAGCGAAAAATCGGCGTCCGCCGCGACGGGCGGTGAAGGCACTTGCGCCGGACGGTCAGTCTCGATTTCGGTGATCGCTGCGAAATGCCGGAATCGCGGCTGAAGCAAAGAAATTTTAAAACATCACTCCGAACATCAAACCCTCCTGGCCGAACCAAATCCCTTTCTAGGGATTTGCGACTTTTCCAGCACTTCCTGTAAAACTGGCGGAGCGGGCATATGCGGCAAGCGCAATGGACGCAAGGTTAAAGCCGGAAAGGCAGCATCGCTGACGTTTGTTTCCGTACACAATCAGGCGGCCGCTTCCGAAGCCGCGGGAACGAGGGTATGATTGATCGAGAAGGAATTTTGATATGCGGAGGAAGAACCAAATTTCGCAAGGAGGCTTCCATGATACGCCAGTTCATTGCAATTGCTTTTGGGCTAATCGCAGCGAGCGTCGCTGAGCCAGCTGAAGCCGGGGGTAAGGCCGTTAACAAATCTTCTCCTGCTCTTATGCAGTCCACTGCCACTGGATCACACTACCAAAAGGCAACTATTGTGACGCGGGATGTCAGCACCGGGCAGCCAACCGGCAGGCGGAGCTACGGGCCTATTAAGAGCACGCGCTAGCACTGCTCGCTTGGCAATCGCAGGGTGCCCGTCTACCATACCGCGAACGAACTTCGATTTGTTCGCTCGGCTCTCATCGGTCTCACGGTAGGACGCGAAACGAAAGCCACGTCATTGTCGGAACGATAGTCCCACCAGTGACCCAATCCTTTGCAATACCGTAAGGAGACTTTCATGATCAAATGGTTTAGCTTCGGGTTAATCGCACTATGTTTGGTACCAACGGTAGCAGCCGCTAAAGGCAATAAGGTATCGCAGCAAGATATCACGATCACAAAAAAGGTCGACAAGGCGTCGCCGATGACCACCTCGCCGCCACCCGCCGGTCCCGTCGCCATCCCCCATCCGAATTCCGGCGGCTCGAAAAACAGGAAGTGATTGTTGCCGCCAAACTATCGCCCGGTCGGGTTGGCCGTCGTGGGTGCAGGGATCAGAAAAGCTCGGATTGTCGGCGATGCGTCGCCAGATCAACGGGGTTCCAGCCCCTCCTTTTCGCGCCCATAGCCGCGCGAGCAACAGAAAGCGACGCCTAAATGAGCGAGCGACTGGAGACGCTGAAAAAGGCGCGCGAGCGCATGGCCGAGGACCGCGACGCCTTCGCCAGGACGCTCGCCGCGCCGTTCGACCGCGACAAGGCCGAGCGGGCGCGGCTCAAATTCATCGAGACCCAGGCCGTGATCGACGCCATCGATCGCGCCATCGAAGGCGAGCAGACCGGGCCTGCCGCCGCGGCATAAGCCCGCTTCACGCCGTCACGAGGCTTTCGAACCCGCCAAAAATCATCCGCTTGGCGTCGAACGGCAGCGACTTGGTGTCCATCATGCCGGCCAGCCGCTTGTCGGCCATCACCCTGGCGTTGACGCGGTCGCGTTGCGCGCGCGACTTGTAGGTGATCCAGGAGAACACCACGGTCTCGCCCGGCTTGAGCTTGACGCTGCGCGGGAACGAGGTGCGCTTGCCGACCTTGACGTCGTCGGCAACCCATTCGCGGTATTCCAGCGCGCCGTACTCGCGCCAGACCTTGCCGGCCTTCTTCGCCATGCGGCGATAGGCGGCAAGGTTTTTCTTCGGGACCGCGACGATAAATCCATCGACATAGGACATCGGCATTACTCCGGTTGCGCCTCAATGTCGCGCGCAATTATGGATTATGTCTGACAACAGGCGGCGGTGCCGGAAGCCGGCTTATACTGGTCGCGCAACCGCAGCCAGTCCATCGGATACGGCAAGCCCTCCTCGTGGCGGCCGAGCGGCGTCAGGTCGAGATAGTGGTAGGCGGCATTCATCATGTCGAGGCCGCGCGCGAAGCAGGAATAGGTGTGGAAGATATTGCCCGCTTCGTCCCGGAAAAACACGCTGATCCCGGGCGCTTCCTCGACGCCGAATCCGCTGGTGCCGAAATTATAGAGCTTGGCGCCCGATTTGATCTCCTCCGGCGTAAACGAGACGGCATAATCGTGGTTGAAATCGTTGGCCGCCGAAGAAAACCAGTCGAAGCTCCAGCCCATCCGCGCCTTGAACGCGGTTAGCTTTTGCAAGGGCGCGCGCGAAATCGCGACCAGGGTGGTGTCGCGCGCCGCGAGATGGGGAATCATGCGCTCGAATCCGTCGGCCCAGAACGAGCAGCTCTTGCAGCCCTCGGTCCAGTCGGGCGCGAACATGAAATGCTGCACCACCAGCTGGCTGCGGCCGGCGAACAGATCGCTCAGCGTCTGCTTGCCGTTGGGGCCGTCAAACACATAGGCCTTGTCGACCTTGACCCATGGCAGCGCGCGCCGCTCCTCGCTCAGCCGGTCGCGCGCCCGTGTGTATTCCTTTTCAT
>Ga0105240_10013204_pt1 | contig 11364 bp, 9 predicted proteins | sample KBSC54metaG_FD_80426 | JGI IMG/M metagenome (GOLD analysis project Ga0105240, IMG submission 80426) | Corn rhizosphere microbial communities from Kellogg Biological Station, Michigan, USA - KBS C5-4 metaG | ecosystem: Host-associated > Plants > Roots > Rhizosphere > Soil | place: Michigan, USA...
CGGTTTGCCGGATACGCGGCCCTGGCTCAATCATGGGAAATGGGCAGACCACGGCCCACTGCCACCGCAGACGCATGCGCATCGCGAGCCCGGCGAATACAGCTTCCTTCCCGTCGAAGGACAGGGCATTCACCAGCTTGCCGTAGGCCCCGTCCATGCTGCCGTCATCGAACCGGGCCACTTCCGGATCAGCGCCGACGGCGACACGGTGGTGCGCCTCGAGCAACGCCTCGGCTACGCGCACAAGGGAATCGAGAGTCTTCTGCGGGGCGCCGATCTCGAGCGCGCTGCGCAATTGGCATGCCGTTGCTCCGGCGATTCGACGGTCGCGTACGGTGTTGCGTTTGCGCGCGCGGTGGAGGCTGCGCTCAACCGGGCGCCGCCCGCACGCGCACACTGGCTGCGCGCCCTGATGGCGGAGCTGGAGCGGCTGGCAAATCATCTCGGCGACGTGGGCGCGATCTGCAACGACGGCGGGTTCGCCATCATGCTCGCGCATTGTTCCGCGCTCCGGGAACAGGTGCTGCGTGAATCCGCGGCCTGCTTCGGGCATCGGCTGATGATGGACCGCATCGTGCCCGGCGGCGTCACGGCTGATCTGGACGCCGCCGGCGCCGCGCGCATCGCCGCCTTGACGGCGGAGATTCGCGGCCGATTCAAACCGCTGGTCGACCTCTATGACAAGACCGCATCCCTGCAGGACCGCACCGTGGGAACGGGAGTCCTGCGGCCGGCGCTTGCCGCGCAGTTCGGCGCGGGCGGCTATGTGGGGCGTGCTTCCGGCAGGCGCTGCGACGCACGCCGCTGGCCCGGCTATGCACCCTACGACGAGCTGAATTTCGAGGTCGCGACGCTCGACGACGGCGACGTGAACGCTCGGCTGTGGATACGCGTCCGGGAAATCGAACAGTCCCTGCGGCTGATCGCGCAAATCCTCGAGAGGCTGCCCGCCGGCGCCATCCATGCCGAGGAGTTCGACCAGGGCTCGGAGCTCGTCGAGGGCATGGCCATCGTGGAAGGCTTCCGCGGCGACGTGCTGGCCTGGGTCCGGCTGGATGGCCGGCGCATCGAACGCTGTCATCTGCGCGACCCGTCATGGTTCCAATGGCCGCTGTTGGAGGCTGCCATCGAAGGCAACATCGTTGCCGACTTTCCGATTTGCAATAAATCCTTCAACTGCTCCTATTCCGGACACGACCTGTGAGAGTGGCCCATGCGCAAGACATTATTTGAAAGCCTCACGCGCGGCCCCTTCACCGAAACGTTGCCGGCGGCGACAGACCCCGAAATCGCGCGCATGGCCGGCGAACTGGACGCCAAAGCCCGGCGCCGGTTGGGCCGCAGCCTCGCGCTCAGGCTGGTCGATGCCGGTTCGTGCAATGCCTGCGAGCTCGAACTCAACGCCTTGAGCAATCCTTACTACGATTTGGAACGTTTCGGGTTGCACTTCGTTGCCTCGCCGCGTCACGCCGACGTGCTGCTCGTCACCGGTCCGGTGACCCAGAACATGCGCGAGGCGCTGCTGCGCACCTATGAGGCAATGGCCGCCCCCAAATGGGTGGTCGCCGTCGGCGATTGCGCCATCGGCGGCGGAGTGTTCGCCGGCAGTTACGCATGCGTCGGCGGCGCGGCCAAGGTCCTCGACATCGACTTGCGCATCAGCGGCTGTCCGCCCTCACCGGGCCGGCTGCTCGAGGGACTGCTCGCGCTCCTGGATTCGTAGCCGCGGTCGCCGTGCACACCGTGCCGACATTGCGCGATTATTGAGGCTTCGCGTAAGTCACCCGATACACGGCCCCCGCCACATCATCACTGATCAGCAGGCTGCCATCGGGCAGCGGCTGCACGTCGGCCGGGCGGCCCCAGGCGCTGCCGTTCTGTTCGAAGCCGGTGACCAGCGGTTCGTAGGACAGCACTTTGCTGCCGTTCAGGCGCACCGTCATCACGCGATAACCCGATTTCGTCGTGCGATTCCACGAACCGTGCTCGGCGACGATGACGGCGCCCCGGTAGGCGGCCGGGAACTGCCTGCCCTCGTAGAAGCGCATGCCGAGAGATGCCACATGCGCCCCCAGTTTCAACACCGGCGGCACGTAATCCCGGCAGTTCCTGCCCTTGCCGAGTTCGGGATCGAGCGTGTCGCCTTGGTGGCAGTACGGATAACCAAAGTGCTCGCCCGGGCGGGTGATCTCGTTCAGCTCGTCGCTGGGCATGTCGTCGCCCATCATGTCGCGCCCGTTGTCGGTGAACCATGGGTGGTTCGTGCCCGGCTGCCAGTCGAAGCCGACTGTATTGCGGATGCCGCGTGCGACGTCTTCGACGCCGGAGCCGTCCGCGTTCATGCGTATCAGCTTGCCGTGATCGGGGCCCGGGTCGCAGATGTTGCACGGCGCACCGATCGGCACGTACAGCTTGCCGTCAGGGCCGAACGCGATGAACTTCCCGCCGTGATGCGTCTCGGTCGGGAGCTTGTCATTGACCACCTTGGCCGTAGGCGGATCGTCCAGATGGTTTTCAATGTCGCGCAATACCAGGATTCTGCTCACCGCGGAGATGTACAGATCGCCGCCCTTGAACGCCACGCCGATCGGCAGCTCAAGGCCGCCGGCGATCACGCGCACCTTGTCGGCCACGCCGGCACCCCGGCTGTCGGTCAGCGCATAGACCTTGCCGGCACTGTTGGACCCGACGAACACGGTGCCTTTGGCGCCCAGCGTCATCTCGCGCGCATTCGGTACCTGGTCCGAATACACCGCGATATGAAAACCCTCCGGCAGGATCAGCCTGTCCAGCCGTGGCGCGGCGAATGCCGGCAGCGCCGAAAGAGCCAGCAGCATCGACAACAGCAGGCGCATGGGCACTCCTCGAGTCGTGGGGAACGCTCATCCTATACCCGCCGACGCCGGCGCACGCGGCGGGCGCTACACCATATCGGCAACGTGCTCGGCAATCGCGAGTGCGCAGGTCAGCCCGGGGGATTCGATGCCGTAGAGGTTCACCAGTCCCCGCACGCCGTGTACATCCGGACCCTGAATCAAGAAGTCCGCCGCCGGTTCGCCCGGCCCGGTCAACTTGGGCCGAATCCCCGCGTAGCCGGGTTGCAAAGACCCGTCGGGCAACCCGGGCCAATACCGCCTTATCGCCGCATAGAAGCGCTGCGCTCGCGCTGGATCGACCGTGTAATCCACCCGATCCACCCATTCCACATCGGGTCCGAACCTCGCCCGTCCGGCCAGATCGAGCGTGAGATGCACGCCCAACCCGCCCGGCTCCGGGACCGGATAAACCAGCCTCCGGAATGGCGTTCTGGTTTGCAGAACATAGTAAGTCCCCTTGGCCAGGAACGCCGGCGGGATACTCATCTTCGGCACACCCTCGATGCGACGCGACACCTCTTGCGCGTGCAGGCCGGCGCAATTGACCACCACGGCTGCGGCGAGATCCAGGCGTTCCTCGGCACCTGCCTCCAGGTGAATGGCCCCGTCCTCGCATCGCCCACGCTGCAGCGGAGAGCGAAAGGCGATCACCCCGCCCGCCCGCTCGAAATCTCCCTGTAGCGCCAGCATGAAGCCGTGGCTATCGACGATGCCGGTGGATGCAAAATACAGTGCGGCAACGGCGTGCAACTCGGGCTCGAGTGCCCGCGTTTCATGGGCGCCGAGCCAGCCCGCATCGGTGACGCCGTTGGCGCGGGCCAACCCCGCGATGGATTCGAGCGCCGCAATCTGTGCTTCGTCCGCGGCGACGATCAGCTTGCCGCAGCGCCGGTATTCGACGCCGCGAGCTTCGCAGAGTTCATAGAGCAGCCGCCTGCCTTCGACGCAAAAGCGGGCCTTCGCCGATCCCGCCGGATAGTAAATACCCGAGTGGATCACTTCACTATTGCGCGAGCTGGTTTCGGTGCCGATTGTGGATTGCGCTTCCAAAATCAACGTCTCGCGGCCGCGCAGCGCCATGGCCCGCCCCACCGCCAATCCCACCACGCCCGCTCCGATGACCACACACTCGATCGAATCGGTCATTGACGCCGCCAATCGCCGCTAGGACGCCGGGCCGCAGGCCACGAGAACGCGCAAGAAGCGAAATTCTCGCCGGACATCCGCAGCGTATGGATTACAATCGCCTTGAGATGGAGACACACAACGTACCCGCCGCTTTCGATGGCTGAACAGAGAAAACCCGCCCGGATCTACGTCACCCGGCCCGAGCTTCCCAGCTTGAACGAGTTCATTCCTTACTTGCAGGAAATATGGGATAGCAAGATCCTGACCAATGGCGGTCCCTTTCACGAGAAATTCGAGCAGAAGCTGTGTGAGTACCTGGGCGTCAAGCATATCGCACTGTTCGCCAATGCAACTATCGGCCTGGTAACGGCATTGCAGGCCTTGCGCATCACCGGCGAGGTGATCACGACGCCGTATTCATTCGTGGCGACGGCCCATTCGCTGTTGTGGAACGGCATCAAACCGGTATTCGTCGACATCGACCCGGAAACGTTCAATCTGGACCCCGACAAGATCGAAGCGGCCATAACTCCGCAGACGACCGCCATCATGCCGGTGCATTGCTACGGTCATCCCTGCGACGTGGATGGCATCAGCGCCATCGCGGACACCTACGGCCTCAAGGTGATTTACGACGCCGCACACGCGTTCGGCGTACGATGCCATTGCGGCAGCGTATTGACCCACGGCGATCTGTCGGTATTGAGCTTTCATGCCACGAAAGTGTTCACCACTTTCGAAGGCGGTGCCATCGTCTGTCCCGATGAGAAAACCAGGCAGCGCATCAACTATCTCAAAAACTTCGGTTTCGCCGACGAAGTCACGGTCGTGGCGCCCGGCATCAACGGCAAGATGAGCGAGTTCGGCGCGGCTCTCGGTCTTCTGCAGCTCAAGGGCATCGACCGCGCATTGGCAAGGCGCCGCGCCATCGATGCCCGCTATCGGGCGGGACTGGAGAGCGTCCCGGGCCTCCGTTGCCCCCGGCCCGCAAGCGAGACATTGGCGAACCACGCTTACTTCCCTATCTTGGTGCAGCCGGGTTTCCCACTGAGCCGCGATGAGTTGTACCGGAAATTTCGCGACCACGATATTTTCGCGCGCCGCTATTTTTATCCGCTCATCAGCGATTTCCCCATGTACCGGGGGCTGCCGTCGGCCGCGCACAACAACCTTCCGGTGGCCAGGAAATTGGCTGAACAGGTGCTTTGTCTGCCGATCTACCCTGATCTGCCGGACGACCAGGTCGACCGGGTCGTGGAACTGCTGCGGGGCGGCGGCACTTGACCGACGGCCGCCCGGCAATCAAGGCGGCCGTCATGCAGCCGTATTTTTTCCCCTATGCGGGCTATTTTCAGCTGATCGCGGCGGTGGACGTGTTCGTCGTCTATGACAACATCCAATACACCAAGCGAGGCTGGATCAACCGCAATCGAATTTTATGCGATGGAGCGCCGGCGACATTTTCATTGCCGCTGAAAAAGGCGTCGGACTATCTCGATGTGCGCGAACGCGAACTTGCGGCCGACTTTCGGCGCGACAAATTGCTCAACCGGATCCGGGGCGCCTACCGGCCTGCGCCTTTCTTCGAGCCGACGTATGCCCTGGTCGAGGAGATCGTCGGCCACCCCGAGAACAACCTGTTCCGCTTTCTGCATCATTCCATAAGCAGAATTTGCGCCCATCTGAAGCTGCCCGCCGCCATCCGGATCTCCTCCGAAATCCCGATAGATCACGGTCTGCGCAGCCAGGACAAGGTGATCGCGCTGTGCCGCGCTCTGGGTGCGGCCATCTACGTGAACGCCATGGGCGGCGTGGAGCTGTACTCGCCCGGTGCGTTCAAGGCACAGGGCATCGACCTGAAATTCCTCCGCCCGAAGCCGTTCGAATATGCGCAATTCAAACCAGGTTTCACGCCGTCGCTGTCGATAATCGATGTGCTGATGTTCAATCCCATCGAGGCGGCTCGGGCGCACGTGCTCGGCGACTACGAGTTGATCTGACGATGTTCACCTGGAGGAAACTCGGCAAGGTATTCACGCCGCAGGCCGTCGGAGGGCGCCCATGGCTCGAGGAATTCGCGCAGGCTCCGGCCACGCTATTGTTCGACGATGTCGTGCGGGTTTACTTCTCCTGCCGCCCTCGCGCCGACAGTACGGGGCAATACGTCAGTTATTCCGCCTATGTCGAATTGGACCGCGGCAATCTGTTCGAGGTGAAAAATGTCTCGGACCAGCCCGTGCTGGCGCTGGGGGGCGTCGGCGAATTCGATGAGTTCGGTACCTACCCGATATCGGTCATACGCGCAGGCAACGAGGTGCGCGCCTACTACGCGGGCTGGACACGCTGCGAGTCGGTGCCGTTCAACGTGGCAATCGGTGTTGCAACCAGCCGCGATGAGGGCAGGACCTTCGTCAAATGCGGACCCGGCCCCATACTGGCCTATTCGCCGGACGAGCCCTTCGTGCTCAGCGGGCCGAAAATCCGCCGCTTCAACGGCATCTGGTACTTATGGTACATCGCCGGCCGCAAGTGGAAAGTGGTCGATGGCAGGGCCGAACCCGTCTACAAAATCAGAATGGCGACTTCCGCGGACGGCATGCACTGGAGCAAGGCCAACCAGGATCTGATCGAAAGCCGGGTGGAAGAAGACGAAGCGCAGGCGAGCCCCGACGTGTACTACGCCGGCGGCAAGTACCATATGTTCTTCGCCTATCGCTACAGCAGCGGCTTTCGCGGCAAGGACCGGGGATACCGGATAGGGTACGCCTCGAGCATGAACCTGACCGACTGGAGCAGAGACGACGGCAAGTGCGGCATCGACGTATCCGACGACGGCTGGGACTCGGAGATGATCAGTTACCCGCATGTGTTCGACGTAGATGGCAAGATCTACATGGCGTATCTCGGCAATCAGGTCGGCCGCCACGGCTTCGGCCTCGCGGTTCTCGAGGGGCAATTGGAGTAGCGAGGGTGAGATGAGGTGGCGCAAGCTCGGCCGGATATTCGATCCCACGCAGCACGCACTGCCGGGCGGCTGCGTTCAATTCGCTCAATCGCCGCAAACCTTGCCGTTCGAGGATCGCGTGCGTGTGTATTTTTCGACGCGGGCGGTGGACCCGCGCAACGGGAAGTATCTCAGTCACATTGCGTTTGCCGATTTCGACACGAGTCTGCGCAGGATGATCCGTATATCGGACAAACCCGTCATTCCGCTCGGCAAGCTGGGCTGCTTCGACGAGCACGGGATATTCCCCATGAACGTGTTGCGCCACGGAGACGAAGTCTACGGCTACACGTGCGGCTGGAGCCGCCGCGTGTCCGTCTCGGTCGAGACGTCGATCGGCCTCGCGATCAGCCGCGACCAGGGCATGACCTTCGAGCGTATCGGCGACGGCCCCATCCTCACGGCCTCCCTGCACGAGCCGTGCCTGGTCGGCGACGGCTTCGTCAAGGTCATCGGCGGCGTGTTTCACATGTGGTACATCTTCGGCATCGGCTGGAGCAGGCATTCGCCGGACGCACCGCCGGAACGGACCTACAAAATCGGCCACGCGGTCTCCGCCGACGGAATCGCCTGGACCAAGGACGAGGCGCGGCACATCATCGCCGACCGGCTTGGAGCGGCGGAGAGTCAGGCGCTGCCGACGATAATCGGCCTGAACGGCAGACATCACATGTTCTTCTGTTACCGCGAGTCGGTCGATTTCAGGAGCAACCGGGCCCGCGGATACCGCATTGGACATGCGGTCTCGGAGGATCTGCAAAATTGGGTGCGGCAGGACGAGAATCCGGCACTCGACGTGACGGAGGGGGACTGGGATTCGGATATGTTGTGTTATCCGCATGTATTCGAATTCAAGGGCGCGGTGTATCTGCTCTACAACGGCAACGAGTTTGGGCGCTACGGCTTCGGCCTGGCGATATTGGAATATGACTGAGGGGGTCTCTTATCGGATCAACTCGGCAAACGCAGGACGGATTGCCGAGCATTTGCGGCTCTGCGACGCTCAGTTCGCGCCGCAGCTGAGCGCACGGGTCGACATAGGCGAATACGCGCAAAAGATCGCGGACCGTGCGGTCCGGTTCGAGGCCTGGTCGGAAGGATCACTGATCGGTTTGGTTGCCGCCTACGCAGACGACCTGGCGCACCGGATCGCGTTCATTACCAGCGTCAGTGTCTGGAGCGGTTGGGCCGGCCTCGGCATAGGCACACGGCTGATGCGCGACTGCATCGAGTATGCCAAGCTGAACGGAATGCGGGAGGTTCATCTCGACGTCGCAGCCGGGCAGCGCGCCGCTGTTCGCCTGTACGAAAAATGCGGTTTCTCGGGCGAGGAGACCCGCGCGGGGTTTCTTCGCATGCATCTCGAATTGGAGGGCGAATCCGATGACCGCGCGTGACTACAACCGTGAGATGCAGGATTCGAGCCGGCGCCGATACGCCTATGGTTTCGACTTCGATGTGATGCATCCCTTCATGATCCGATCGTTCGAGCCCTTTTTCCGCCCAGGATCGGCGCTCGAACTCGGCAGCTTCAAGGGCGATTTCACTCGAAGGCTGCTGTCTTATTTCAGCGATATCACCTGCGTTGAGGCCTCGGATGCCGCATTGGCGGCGGCGAAAGAGCGCTTGGGCAACGAAATCACTTTCATCCATTCTTCTTTCGAAGCCGCGAGCCTGCCGCGGCGCTACGATCATGTCGTGCTGACTCATGTGCTGGAACATGTCGACGATCCCGTGGCTCTCTTGAGCCGCGTCAATACGGAGTGGCTCGATGAAGGCGGCAGACTGTTTCTGGCCTGCCCCAACGGCAATGCTCCGTCACGGCAAATCGCGGTGAAAATGGGTCTGATCAGCCACAATACCGCCGTGACCGCCGCCGAGGCGGAACACGGCCACCGGCGCACCTACACCTTGGATACGCTCGAACACGACGCCGTGTCCGCGGGCCTCGAGGTCGTGCACCGGTCGGGCATATTCTTCAAGGCCTTGGCGAACTTTCAGTGGGATCGGTTGCTGCAGACCGATATCGTGTCCCCCGAGTATCTGGAAGGATGCTATCAATTGGGGCGGCAATATCCGGATCTATGCGCCAGCATTTTTCTGGTATGCCGGCGAAGCGCCGCCGCGAATACTTGCGGGAGCCGGCCGCGCGGGGGCTAGCCGCGCTCCATCTCGGGCGATTCGGATTCGAATATTTGGAAGGACTCCGCCGGCAACCCGGCGCACCAGCGAGTCCACATCCGCCGGATTGCCCGCTCCAAGCTGTCGGCAACCACTTCGGGTTTGCGCGCGGGCGATCGCCTCCAGCGGTCGCGAAGGCCCGCGCGCACCTCCGCCAGCTCGCCGGCATGTGCGGCCCAGTAGCTTCCCTTGGCGACGAAATCGGCGCAGGTTGCAGCGACGAATTCATCCAGGCCCAATTGCCCGAGAATCGCGGCTCCTTGCCGGGCCGACGGTGTCGGTCCGGCAAGAGTCAATGTCGGAACCCCCATCCATAGCGCATGAATCGTTGTCGTGCCGCCGGAATACGGATAGGTATCCAGGCAGATGTCCACCTGCTGATGAAGCGCCAGATAGGCGTCCATGGTGCCGCGGCCATGCAGCGTCAAACGCTGCCGCGCAACGCCTTCGCTGACGAATCGATCGATGAGCACCTGCTCCCGCCCATCGCGCGGCAATCCGCCGACGATCATTCTCGAGCCGGGCAGCGCGCGCAGCAGCTGCGACCACATGGCAATGGTGTCCGCATTGATCTTTCCCAGTCGATTGAAACTGCCGAAGGTCATCGAGCCGGTCTCGAGAGCGGGCAGCACATTGATCGGGGGCGCCGGCTCGTACGGCTGAAACGGAACATTGGCGGGCAAATGCACGAGTTTTTCCGTGAACTGCCCATCGAACCGGCCCGGCGGCAGAAAATGGCGATCCGCCAGGTAGTAGTCCATCGCACGCAGTCCCGTCGTGCCCGGGTAGCCTATCCAGCTCGCCTGGATCGGGGCCGGCTTGCGGGCAAAGGTACGCAGGCGATTGAGGGATGTATGCCCTGAAAGATCGATCAACACATCGATCTCATCATCCATGATCTTTCTTGCCAGTTGCGCGTCGGAGAGACCCGTCACCGGCTGCCAATGAGCGAAGTACCCTCGCAAGCGCCGTGTGACTCCGTCTTCGACCGGATTGTTGTAGTAGGCATGCAGTTGCAGCAACGGGCGGTGCTGCAGTTGCGCCATCACGGGTTCGATGAAGTGTGCGACAGCATGGTTGCACAGGTCGCCCGATACCCATCCGACTCTCAAGCGGCGATCGGGTTCTCTGGTGTTTCTGTGATGCGGCCGTGAAACACGCGCGTCGGCTTCCAAGATCGCGCCAACGCGGCAGTGCTCCGCGAACAAGGCCTGCGCATCCTGTGTCGGACTATGACTCAATACGAACAGCAGGCTCGAGTGGCGCAGATCGTTGTCGGTCGTACCGCCGCCGGATTGCACGGCCGTCGCGCTTCGCAGGCTCGCCTCCGCCTCGCGGTAGCGTCCTTGCATCTGGTACCAGTCTCCCAGGTGTACGTGCGCAGCGGCAAACCCCGGATCGATTTCCAATGCCCGGCGCAAACAGGGTTCTGCGTCGGCAAAGCGTTCCAGTTTCGTCAAAGTCGCGCCGAGATTGGCATGCGTTTCCGCATCTTGCGGCAGCAGGCGGGCGGAGGTCTGCATGGCTGTCAACCCTTCGGAAATATTACCCGCCGCCCACTGCAAGGCGCCGAGCACCTTCCAGCCCAGACCCTGCTCCGGAAACCGCTCGGTCATGGTGCGGGCGAGTTCCAGCCCTTCGGCGAAGCGCCCCTGCTTCAACAGGGCCTGTATCGCGATTTCCTGGCGACCGACAACTCGTTCCTCCCGGCGTCGATCCGCGCGTGCAATTCTCGGTGCAACGGCCGCGGGCGGATCGGCTGATTGGGGTGAGCCGTCCGACCTGGCCGCCAAACGTTGCGCAAAGTTGTCGACCGCCTCGCCCGCCAAACCGCCCTGCCGCGCGATCGCCAACGCTGCGTGGGCGCCTTCCAGCTGCCCTGCCAGCAGCAACGCTTCCAAGTACCCCAGCCAATAGTCGGGAATCTGCGGACTGCTCTCCAGTGCGGCAAATAGAAATACCAAACCGGCGGCGGGCCGACCGGATTGCACGTGCAGCATTCCCAGGCAGTGATTGGCCGCGGGGTGGCGCGGGTGAGTCTCCAGGAGCTCGCGATAGATCCGCTCGGCGCGCTCCAACTGGCCAGCGAGCTGCAATTTCACCGCCTCGGCGATGCGATCTGAATCGCCTTGCATCATCTGTTCGAGAATACCACTTGCCCTCCCTAGCGCGCGC
>Ga0105240_10013205_pt1 | contig 11364 bp, 7 predicted proteins | sample KBSC54metaG_FD_80426 | JGI IMG/M metagenome (GOLD analysis project Ga0105240, IMG submission 80426) | Corn rhizosphere microbial communities from Kellogg Biological Station, Michigan, USA - KBS C5-4 metaG | ecosystem: Host-associated > Plants > Roots > Rhizosphere > Soil | place: Michigan, USA...
CTCCAGCGCGCCCAGCAGGCGCTGCAGCCCCTCGCCGGTAAACAGCAGCAGATCGTCGCAGCTGCCTTCGATAAAGCGCTGCAGCCAATCGAGCACCGGCACGGGATCCGGCGCATCGCGGATATCCACCAGCGGACAGCGCAGCACGATCGCGCCGCGGCGCTCCAGCAATGCCGCGAACACATCCAGCTCGCGGGATTCCGGCACGGCGATCCGGCGACCCGACAGGCCCGACTCCGGCACCGCCATCAAGCCACCTCCGCGCACGGCAGCTCCGGTAAGGCCATCGGCTGATCCGCCACCAAGGTGCCAAACCAAGCGTGCTCGCGCGCAAACGCCGCCACCTCGCCCACGATCAGCAACGCTGGCGTGCCCACCGCATGCACGCTCGCCAACCTGGGCAGCTCACCGAGCACGCCAGCCACCACGCGTTGCCGTGGCAGGCTGCCGTTCTCGATCAGCGCCACCGGCGTCGCCGGATCACGGCCATGTGCGAGCAGGCGTGCCGTCAGCATGGCGATCCGCTCCACACCCATATAGACAGCCAGGGTCTGGCGCGGCTGCGCGAGCATCGCATCGCTCAAGGTTTCCGCGGCGTCCTTGCCGTGCGCCGTGACCAGGCACACCGACTGTGCATGTTCGCGATGGGTCAGCGGAATGCCCGCATAGGCTGCACAAGCCACAGCGGCCGTGATGCCCGGCACGATCGCGCAATCGATGCCATGCCCGCGCAGAAAAGCCAGCTCCTCGCCGCCGCGGCCGAACACGAACGGATCGCCGCCCTTCAGCCGCACCACGCGGCGCCCGGCCAGCGCGTGCGCAAGCATCAGTTCATGCGTCCGCTCCTGCGGCACATGGCGTCCACCGCAGCGCTTGCCCACATCGATGCGCTCCGCATCGCGGCGCGCCATGGCCAGAATCTCCTCGCCGATCAGCTGATCGTGCAGGATCACATCGGCCTGGCTCAGCGCGCGCAGCGCCGCCAGGGTCAGCAGGCCGGGATCGCCGGGACCGGCGCCGACCAGCGTGACGGAACCTTTGCGCGGCATCTCCGCTCCGGCATCCAGGGCATCGAGCAGAACCCGCTCCGCTTCCTCGGGACGAGCGCGCCGCAGCAGCTTCAGTACCGGGCCATCGTGCAGCCAGCCATAGAAACCGCGGCGCTGCGCCAGGTCCGGGAAGCGTCCGGCGATACCGGCACGATGGCGCTGCGCCAGTGCGATCAGCGGACCGAGCGCATGGTCCAGCACGCGCTCCAGCGCTTCGCGCACGCGGCTCGCCAGGGCTGGCGCGGCACCGGCGGTGGAAATGGCCACGGTCAGCGGCGCGCGGTCGATCACCGCCGGCACCTGGAAGCGCGACAGCTGCGCATCGTCCACCACATTGGCCAGGATGCGCCGCTCGCCGGCTTCGGCGGCGATACGCGCATTGACTTCGCGCTCACCGGTGGCGGCGATCACCAGCCACATGCCATCCAGCCAGGCCGGGACATATTCGCCCGGCAGCCATGCCAGTTCGCCATCCTCGACGAGGTTGGCCAGCTCGGTATCGAGCCTTGGCGCACCGACGCGCACCAGCGCGCCGGCTTCGCGCAGGGCCGCCACCTTGCGCCTGGCGACGCTGCCGCCGCCGACCACCAGCACCGGCAAGCCCCGCAGATCAGCGAACAATGGATAAAGCTTCATCGCTGCATGGCCCTCCCATCACCGTCATGCCGTGGATGTCGCGCGTGCTTCGGCGATCAGCCGCCGCAGCTCGGGAATGCAGGAGCCGCAGTTGCCGCCCGCGCGCAGCTCGGCGGTGATCTGCGCCGGCAGGTCCAGATCGTTGGCGCGAATGACGCCGAGAATGGTGTTGCGCCCCACGCCGAAGCAGGAGCACACCACCGGCCCCGGATCGCCGGCGCCGCCCGGTGGCTCGCCCGACAACAGGGCCAGCCGGTCCGCTTCGTCCAGCTGCTCGCGCGCGAACAGCGACGACAGCCATTGGCGCGAGGGCAGATGCGCCTGCGTGGCGAGGAACAGGCAGGCCTCGATGCGGCCATCGCGCAGCAGCGCGGCGCGATAGGTGCCGGTGTCGCGGTCCTCGTACTCGACCCAGTCCGCAGCCTCGTCAACCGCGCCGAGCCAGCCCCTCGCCCACGCTCCGCAATCGCCCGGCCGCTCACGATGCGCCAGCTCGTAACGCAGAAAGCGATCGCCGCCGATCAAGGTCCAGTAACTCAGCGCCGACGCCGGCAACGGCTGCCGGGCCAGCGCAAAGCCGTACCAGCGCACCGCGAACGGCTCGACCCGCACCGGCGTGTGCTTGAACTCCGGCTCGCCGGAAACCGGATCCACCGCCGGATTCACCACGCCGCCGACGCGCGCGTCCGAAGCGAACTGGTCGCTCCAGTGGATCGGTACGAACACCTGGCCGGCCAGGATGCCGCCGCCATGGCGCACCCGCCCCACCATCGAGCCCCAGCGCGAACTGACCCGGGCCAGCGTGCCCTCGCGCACTCCGCAGCGCAGCGCGTCATGCGGATGCATATCGATGAAGGGCTCGCCGATATGGTTGTTGAGGCGCGGCGAGCGCGCGGTGCGCGTCATGGTGTGCCACTGATCGCGGATCCGGCCGGTGTTGAGCGCCAGCGGATACTCGCGATCAACGGCATGCGCCGGCGGCCGAGATGCGGTGCTGACGAAACGCGCACGACCATCGGGGTGACTGAACTGCCCATCCGCGAACAAGCGGGCCGTGCCAACGCCCTGCTCCGTCACCGGCCACTGCACCGGCATCAACCCGTCGTATCCGTGCCGATCCAGCGTCGCCAGTGCGCCCAGATGCAGGCGCCGCCGCGCCGACGGCACGCCATCGGCCGCCGGCTCGCGGTTGCGGAACGCGGTGAGCTGGGCATGCTCGACGAAGATCTCCTGCGGATGGGCGAAGTCGAAGCCGCGTTCGAAGCCCATCCGCCGCGCCACTTCGCACACCACACGCCAATCCGCGCGCGCCTCGCCCGGCGCCGGCAGAAACGGCCGCTGCCGCGAGACGCGCCGCTCGGAGCTGGTCACCGTGCCGTCCTTCTCGCCCCAGCCCAGCGCCGGCAACAGCACGTGGGCATAGGCATTGGTGTCGGTGCGCTCGACGATGTCCGAACACACCACCAGCTCGCAGCCGGCCAGCGCGGCGCGCACCTTGTCGGCATCGGGCAGGCTCACCGCCGGATTGGTCGCCATGATCCACAGCGCCTTGATGCGGCCTTCGCCCACCGCGTCAAACAGCTCTACTGCCTTCAAGCCCGGTTTGTCCGCGATGCGCGGCGACTGCCAGAACGCCTGCACGATGTCCCGATGCGCCGGCTCGCCCAGCTCCATATGCGCCGCCAGCATGTTCGCCAGGCCGCCCACCTCGCGTCCGCCCATCGCATTGGGCTGGCCGGTGAGCGAGAACGGCCCCATGCCGGGCTTGCCGATGCGCGCGGTGGCCAGATGGCAGTTGAGAATGGCGTTGACCTTGTCGGTGCCGCTGGTGGACTGGTTGACGCCTTGCGAGAACAGGGTGACGACTTTCTCGTGCCGCGCGAACAGGCGATAGAACGCCACCACATCGGCCGCCTGCAATCCGCACTCGCGCGCCACCGCAGCCGGATCGCCGGCCTCGGCTTCCGCCGCGGCCAGCGCCTGATCGAAGTCCGCGGTATGCGCATCGATAAAATCCGGATCGATCACGCCGTGCCGGAACAGAAAGGACAGCAGCCCGTTGAACAGCCGCACATCGGTGCCGGGCCGGATCGGCAGATGCAGATCCGCGCCTTCGCAGGTGGCGGTGAAGCGCGGATCGATCACCACCACGCGCGGACTGTCGCGGCCGTCGCGTGCACCGGTCACGCGCTGGAACAGCACCGGGTGGCACCAGGCCGTATTGGAGCCGACCAGCACGACCAGCTCGGCCTGCTCCAGATCCTCGTAGCAGCCGGGCACCACATCCTCGCCGAACGCGCGCTTGTGGCCCGCCACCGCGGAGGACATGCACAGGCGCGAATTGGTATCGATATTGGCGGTACCGAGATAACCCTTGGCCAGCTTGTTGACGACGTAGTAGTCCTCGGTCAGCAGCTGCCCGGACACATAGAACGCCACCGCATCGGGGCCATGCTGCGCGACGACACGCGCAAAGCCATCGGCCACACGCTGCATCGCCTCGTCCCATTCCACGCGACGGGCCACGCCATCCGCACCGCGCAGCATCGGGTGCAACAGGCGCCCTTCCAGGCCGACCGTGTCGCCCAGAGCCGAGCCTTTGACGCACAGCCGCCCATGATTGGACGGATGCGCCGTATCGCCCGCCACCCGCACGCCACCGGCGTCCGCACTGGCCACTACGCCGCAACCGACGCCGCAATACGGGCAGGTCGTGCGGACGGCTGCGGTCATGCGTCGCGAGGCCCCACCTGCACGCGGCCGTCCTGTTGCCGCACCGGCCAGATGCGCACCGCCTTCTGCGGCGCTTCGAGGCATTCCCCGCTGCGCAGATCGAAATGCTGCTTGTAGATGGGCGAGGCCACCACCACGCGCTCACCCAGGTTGCCGACCAGTCCGCGCGACAGCACGGCCGCGCCGGAACACGGGTCGAGATTGTCGATCGCATACAGCGCGTCGCCGATGCGGAACACCGCCACCTGTTCGCCCTGTACCAGGGCGCAGACGCCGGTGTCCGGGACGATGTCGCTCAAGGCGCAGATCGAAGTCCAGCTGTCGTCGTTCATCGCCTCACTCCGTCTCGACCACCACGGGGATGCCGCGGAACGCCTGCTTTTCCTGCGCCGTCGCCGGCCGGATCTGCCCGCGCTCGGGCACGAACGCCACCTGCTCGTCGCCGGCGTCGCTGTTGACGAAGTGGCGGAAGCGGGCGCGCACCTTGGGATCGGTGACGGCGCGCTTCCACTCGCATTCGTAGGTATCGACCACCGATGCCATCTCCGCTTCCAGCTCGGCGGCAATGCCCAGCTTGTCGTGGAGCACCACCTCGCGCAGATAGTCCATGCCGCCCTCGAGGCCGTCGCGCCACACACTGGTCCGCTGCAGACGATCGGCGGTGCGGATGTAGAACATCAGGAAGCGGTCGATGGTGCGGATCAGGGTCGGTGTATCCAGGTCGCCGGCCAGCAGTTCCGCATGCCGCGGCTTCATGCCGCCGTTGCCGCAGACGTAGAGGTTCCAGCCCTGCTCGGTGGCGATCACGCCGACGTCCTTGCTCTGCGCCTCGGCGCATTCGCGCGCGCAGCCGGATACGGCGAACTTCAGCTTGTGCGGCGAGCGCAGCCCCTTGTAGCGGTTCTCCAGATCGATCGCGGTGCCGACCGAATCCTGCACGCCGTAGCGGCACCAGGTCGAACCCACGCAGGATTTCACCGTGCGCACCGATTTGCCGTAGGCGTGGCCTGATTCGAAACCGGCCGCGATCAGCTCCTCCCAGATCAGCGGCAGCTGCTCCAGCCGCGCACCGAACAAGTCCACGCGCTGGCCACCGGTGAGCTTGGTGTACAGGCCGTAAGACTTGGCGATGCGCCCGACCGCGATCAGCTCATCCGGCGTCACTTCGCCACCGGGCATGCGCGGCACCACCGAGTAGGTGCCGTCCTTCTGGATATTGGCGAGGAAGTAGTCGTTGGAATCCTGCAGCGCGGCGTGCTCCTGCTGCAGCACGAACTCGTTCCAGCACGAGGCCAGGATGCTCGCCGCCACCGGCTTGCAGATATCGCAACCCAGCCCCTGGCCGTGACGCGCCAGCAGCTCGTCGAAGCGACGGATACGGCCGACCCGCACCAGGTGATACAGCTCCTGGCGCGAATGGGCGAAGTGCTCGCATAGATGGTTGGTCACCGCCAACCCTTGGCGCGCCATCTCCGCCTTCATGATCTGGGTGACCAGCGGCACGCAGCCGCCGCAGGTGGTGCCGGCGCGGGTGGCGTCCTTGAGCGCGCCGATCGACGTGGCGCCCTCGGTCACGGCCATGCACAACTGCCCCTTGGACACGTTGTTGCACGAACACACCTGGGCAGAGGCCGGCAGCGCATCGATCGCCAGGCCCGGCCTGGCCTTGCCGTCCGCAGCGGGCAGGATCAGCGATTCCGGCGACTCCGGCAGCTCCATGCCGTTGAGCATCATCTGCAGCAAGGTGCCGTATTCGGTGGCATCGCCCACCAGCACGCCGCCGAGCAGGCGCTTGCCGTCCTCCGACACCACCAGCCGCTTGTAGACCTGGCGGCGCTCGTCGCTGAACTGGTAACTGCGGCTGCCCGGCGTCGCGCCGTGCGCATCGCCGAGGCTGGCCACGTCCACGCCCATCAGCTTGAGCTTGGTCGACATGTCGGCGCCGGCGAATTCCGGCAGATCGCGTGCTTCCTCGCGCGTGGACAAGGCATGCAGATGCCGCGCGACCACCCGCGCCATCTCATAGCCCGGCGCCACCAGGCCGTACACCTTGCCGCCCCATTGCGCGCACTCGCCGATCGCGTAGACGTCGCGGTCGCGCGTACGGCAGAAGTTGTCGACCATGATGCCGCCGCGCTGGCCCACGCCCAGCTCGCATTGCCGCGCCAGCTCGTCGCGCGGACGGATGCCGGCGGAGAACACGATCAGGTCGGTCTCCAGCGTGCTGCCGTCGGCGAACTTCATGGCGTGGCGCGCGCTGCTGCCGTCGACGATCTCCTGCGTGCTCTTGCCGGTGTGCACCACCAGGCCGAGCTCCTCGATGGTCCGGTGCAGGATGCGCCCGCCGCCGTCGTCGACCTGCACCGCCATCAGCCGCGGCGCGAATTCGACCACGTGCGTTTCCAGTCCCATGTCGCGCAGTGCCTTGGCGCATTCCAGCCCGAGCAGGCCGCCGCCGACCACCACGCCACGTTTCGATTGCGCACCCCACTCGGCCAGCGCCGCCAGATCGTCCAGCGTGCGATAGGTGAGGCAACCGCGCCGGTCGTTGCCGGGGATCGGCGGCACGAAGGGCGTGGAGCCGGTGGCGAACACCAGCTTGTCGTAGTGAATGACTTCGCCATCCGCCGTGATGACGCGCTTGAAGGCGCGGTCGATGCGCGCGGCGCGGGTGGCCAGGCGCAGCTGCAGGCCGGGCTGCTCGAAGAAGCCCGGCGTCACCAGCGAAAGCTCATCCGCGCCGCGGCCGGCGAAGTATTCGGACAGATGCACGCGGTCGTAGGCGGGCCGGCTTTCCTCGCACAGCACCGTCAATTCCAAGCCGGGCGTGCCCAGCGCGACCAGCTCCTCCAGCAGCTTGTGGCCGACCATGCCGTTGCCGATCACCACCACTCTCGTCGTCATGCGCGTCGCCTCAGTCAATGGCCAGGGCCGGCGCCGGCGCATCGCTCCGGCCCAGCCGCAGGGTGCGTTCCTCGGTCACGTGCTCGTGGCTGAAGCGCACGGCCAGCGCGCACAGCGAGCCGGCCAGCACGAAGCCGCCCAGGTACATGAAAGTGAGCTGCACCGAGCCGAGCGACTTCTGCAGAAAGCCCGCCGCCACCGCACCGACATTGCCGCCGGCGCCGACGATGCCGGCCACGCCACCCAGCGCCTTGCGATCGATAAACGGCACCAGCGCATAGGTGGCGCCGCAGGCCATATGAGTGAACAGGCCGAAGGCGAGCATCGCGGCGACGGCCACGCCTGCGCTGTGCGCACTGGAGAACCACAACAGGCCCAGGCCTTCGAAGAACATCAGCAGGCACAGCAGCCGCGCCCTCGCCGGCAATCCATGCCGGCGCACCAGCCGATCGGAGGCGATGCCGCCCAGCGCACGCGCGAACAAGGCCAGCAGGCCGAAGCCGCCGACCGCCAGTCCCGCATCGCCGAGGCTCAAGGAGAATCGATCGACGTAATAGCTCGCCGCCACGCCATGCACGAACAGCTCGATGCCGAAGCAGCCGGCATAGGTGACGAACAGCAGCCACACGCGATAGTTGCGCGCCGCCGCGCGGAACACCGCCCAGCCACCGGGTTTGCCGCCATCGATGGCAATGCCGCGGGCGCGCAGCTCGCGGTAATTGCCTTGCGGACTGTCCTGCGTGCAACGCCAGTACAGGATGCCGACGAGGACCATCAGCAGGCCGGGCAACAGCATCGCCATGCGCCATCCCAGCCCCTGCCCCACGCCCAGCGCGAGCACGCCGGCCAGCACCCATGGCATCGCCGCCTGCGCCGCGCCGCCGCCGGCATTGCCCCAGCCGGCGGCCGCCGCATTGGCGGTGCCGACCACCTGCGGCGCGAACATCACCGAGGTGTGGTACTGCGTGATCACGAAGCTCGCGCCGATCATGCCGATGGCCAGGCGCATCAGCAGCAGCGATTCGTAGCTGTGCACCAGCAGCATGCCGAACACCGGCAGCGAGCCGAGCAGCAGCAGGCCGGTATAGACGCGCCGCGGCCCCAGGCTGTCGCACAAGGGCCCGACCAGCAGCCGCCCGAAAATGGTGACCGCCACCGCGGCGATATTGATATTGGCGATCTGATCGGCGCTCAGATGCAGTTCGCCGCGGATCAGCGGCATCAGCGGCGCCACCGAAAACCAGGCGAAGAAACACACGAAGAACGCCAGCCAGCTGAGATGGAACGCGCGCATCTGCGGCGTCCGCCATTGCAGCAGCTCGATCCGAGTCGCCTTGCCCGACATGCGCTTCTCCCCGCAGAGAACGAATCGGTCCCGCACGAATGACGGCGGGAGCACATGTGTTGCTATGCAACACATGTGCCATGGGAGAAAAGCACTTAAACCAAGGTATTTGAGGGAAGAGGCCGTGTTTCAGCCGATCCGGTGCGCACCAAGATCAAACATGCATGGAAAGCTTGCACCAGTGCAGTGCACCAATATCGCCATCAGCCAGAACGCCCCACGCTGGTGGCGGCGCCCTGCAGCTGCGTGCATGTCAGCGCCTGGCCGTCGTCGCCGCCTTCGCCGGCTCGGGAATCAGGTCAGCGCATTTCTGCGCATCGCCGCCCGCGGCCTTCGCCGCTTGAATGCAGTTGGCGTAGGCATTCAGCGTTGCGGCGGTTCGAGCGGCGGCATTCTGCACACCTTCCGATACGTTCTGTGCCGCGATACCCGTCGAGAACACCTTGCCGACCGACAGTCCGACCGCCGATACGCCGGCATCTCCCTTGCTGTCGAAGCGGCCGTAGACCGACAGGGCATCTTCCTTCGTCAGGCCGGCCAATTGCCTGGCCGCGTCGTTGGCGGCCGACTGCTTGGCCGCCGCATCCTGCTCGGCAGTCGGCAGGGACTGCGTCAGTTCCCGCAGTTGCGCTTCGAGCGCGCCATTCATGGACATTGCCTTGAGCCCTTTCACCTGGCTCACGGCCAACTTCTGGTTGTTCAACTGCTGGATCGAGCTCTTGATCGTTTCAACGTTCTTCTGCGCCTGAGCGTAGTCGGCAACCTTCGCGAGGTTGGTCGCTTCCGCAGCCCTCACTTTGGGATCGTTCAAGTCGGCATACCTCGCGCGAACCTGCACCAAGGCCTGATCCGAACTCGCGCTGCTGCTCGCACCGGCAACCGACACCGGCACATAGGCGGCATCCAGTGCGTCATAGCCGACATTGAATGTGGCCGCCGATGCGCTCGCCGGATTGGACGTGACGGTAATGCCATAGCTCACACGTGACGAATACACCAACGCCGCCTGCGGCAACGGCGAACACCCCATCAGCGCCAACAGACAAGCCCCGATCGCCAATCTAGAACGAATCTCCATGTCATCCCCCTTGATGTGCGTTGACTACGCAAATGTGCTCCAACGAACCGCCACCGTTCTGCAGTTGCTGCCTGATCGCCTGCGCCTCTTCCGCCGCATGGATCACCAGGATCACCTGGCAGCGCTGCGGATCCGCGCTGGCGACCAGCAGTTGCCTGGTCCATCCCACCGCCGTGCCATAAGCCACCGGCACCACGCCCACGCCCGTGGTCTCGACCGCGAGCAGCGGCGCATGCGGATCCGGCTGCAGCCGCAGCACGCCGAACCGGTACGACACCGAGGTCTTGCCGCCTTCGATGATGCGCACCTGCGTGCATCCGGCCAGCGCGATGCAGGCAAGCACGGCCAACGCGCGCGCCCATCGGCGCGAGCTCGCATCGCACAGCTTCGACAAGGCATTCCCCCTGATGGAATGGCCGCGACCGGATAACACAGGATTCGATAGGTAGACGTGAAACACGGCCGGGCACGGCCTAGGAATGTTTCCAGCCCGCGGCTGGCCAGCCGGCGTCCATCGCTTGCGCGAAACTGACGTCACGCCACCCGAATCATCCGGCAAAAAGACAAATTCAACCCATTCAAATACATCCCCCAAGCCCACTCGAAAACGCAAAAACTTACGCCAATCAGCCCCTTGTCGGCGTAAGACCGAGCCGCTAATTTTTGTGGTCGCGGACACGTTTGGACGAGTCACAGGGGGCTCGTCGGCGGCGCTTGCGATCCAAGGGGGACAAAGGAATGACTCTTACGGCCGGGCCTTCGGGCTCCCGCCGGGCATGGAATCGCCCGCGCAGTGCGCGCGTCTGCGCACGCCCGCGCCACCACGGCGCCCTGCTCCCGCTCTGTGTGCTGCTGGCCTTGCCGGCCGGCGCGGCGCGGGCTGCCAGCAACGCTTACGACTGCCTGATCGAGCCGACTCAGACGGTCGAACTGGGCGCGCCGGTGGCGGGCTTGATCGACCGCGTGCTGGTCAAGCGCGGCGACCGCGTGGCGCACAACCAGGTATTGGCCACGCTCGAATCGCATGCCGAACAGGCGGCGGCAGATCTTGCGCACTACAAATCGCAACTTGCCGGTCCGACCCAGCAGGCGCAGAGCAAGATCGAATTTTCCCAGCGCAAGTTCACCCGCCGCCATGACATGGCGGCGGAAAAACTCATGTCCAAGCAGGACAGCGACGACGCCGAGGCCGAGCTGAAACAGGCCCAGGCCGAACTGGTCACCGCCAAGGAAAACCGCGAGGTGGCGCGCCTGGAGTACGTCCAGCAGAACAGCCAGCTGGCGCTGCGCACCATCCGCAGTCCGTTCGACGGCGTGGTGGTCGACCAGATGATGTGGCCCGGCGAGATCTTCGAGCCCGGCGCCACCAAGCACGCCGTGCTCAAGCTCGCCCAGCTCAATCCACTGCGCGTACGCGTGGTGCTGCCGCTGCGCGCATTCGGCGAACCGGCGGCCGGCATGGAAGCCAGCATCGCGCCGGAGATTCCCGCGGGCAGTCATTACAGCGCGAAGGTGGTCAGCGTCGACCGCATGGTCGATGCGGCCAGCGGCACCTTCGTGGTGTTCATGGACCTGCCCAATCCCAAGCTCGACATCCCGTCGGGCGTGAAGTGCAAGGC
>Ga0105240_10013209_pt1 | contig 11362 bp, 11 predicted proteins | sample KBSC54metaG_FD_80426 | JGI IMG/M metagenome (GOLD analysis project Ga0105240, IMG submission 80426) | Corn rhizosphere microbial communities from Kellogg Biological Station, Michigan, USA - KBS C5-4 metaG | ecosystem: Host-associated > Plants > Roots > Rhizosphere > Soil | place: Michigan, USA...
CAACGATCTTGTGGCCCTCCTTGAGAGTGACCATCGTCGACCACAGTCGGCCCAGATGTAGCCGCGCCCACCAGCATAAGACGAAGCCGAGGGCAGCGACGCCGACGAGCGCCCAGGCCACCCCGTTGGGAGGTACCAGGTTTGCCAGTGCCGCGTCCTGCAACCGGAACAGGTTGAACAGGAGCCCGAATCCTGCAAGGAACAGGATGCGATCCAGAATGGCCAGGGAATCGATCGGGCGTTGGGCTGCCGGGGCAGCCCAGAGAGCGGCGATGTTCCACGACACGAAATACGCCGCCCAAAGGGCATAGGTGGCCAGGATCGGAGTGATGTGTGCGATCCGTTGCATTGGGTGATATTTAGCTAACTATCGAATATTTGTCAATTCACGCATGGGGGTGCGATAGTCAAGTTATGGAAACACCGCAAGTCACGCTCTACTTCGCGCCTGCGACTCGATCGTTCACGCCGCGCTGGTTGCTCGAGGAGCTCGGAGTTTCCTACCGGGTCCAGCTCGTCGATCTCGGTAAGTGCGAGCAAAATCGCCGCAGTATCTGCAGATCAACCGGATGGGAAAGGTGCCAGCTCTTACGGACGGAGACGTCGTCGTATCGGAGAGCCCGGCCATCTGCATCTACCTCGCAGATCGTTACAGTTATGGTGAGCTTGCGCCCAAAATTGACGATCCGGCGCGCGGCAGCTACTTACGCTGGATGGTATTTTCCACGGCGGTTTTCGAGCCCGCCATCTACTTGTCCGAGTCACAGGATCCGGCTGCAGCAAGCGGGCGCGGATGGGGATCCCGCGCCGCTGTGCTGAGCACAATCGAGGAGGGTCTCGCGTCGGGCCCGTTTCTGTTGGGGGAACGGTTCAGCGCTGCCGATGTAATGTTGGGCTCGTTGCTCTCGATTGCCCTTTTCAACCGGCGCATTCCCGATACATCTCGAGCGTTGGTGGAATACGAGAGGCGATTGGCAGCGAGACCCTCATACGAGCGCGCAGCGCAGGCGACGTGGGCCAGCTCTTAGCATCTGCCTGGAGGAGGAACTGCCTGTGCGTACCCGAATCAAGATCTGTTGTATGGCCTCGATGGAGGAAGCACAGCTCGCGATCCGGTGCGGCGCTGACGCCATAGGGTTTGTTGGCGTCATGCCCGCGACCCCGAGGGTGATCGATGACCCCACCATCGCAGCGATCGCCTCGAGAGTGCCGCCACCGATCGCCACGTTTCTGCTCACGTCTGAGTCAAGCGCCGAGAGCATTGCAAAGCACGTAGGCAGGGCGGGTCCATCCACCGTTCAGATCGTTTCACACCTCGAGCCGGCTGAGTCAGAGAAGCTCGTCAGCCTCCTGCCGACGACGCGACGGGTGCAGGTCATCCACATCGAGGATGAGCACGCCCTTGATCTGATACCCACCTATGCGCCGAATGTACACGCCTTTTTGCTCGACTCCGGGCGTCCCAACCTGCCGATACCGGAATACGGAGGTACGGGGCGCGTGCATGACTGGAAAGTGAGCGCGGAGTTCGTTCGGCGCAGTCCTGTTCCGGTTTTTCTGGCCGGCGGCCTGTCCTCCAACAACGTCGGCGACGCTATCCGGATGGTTCGGCCCTTCGGGGTCGATCTGTGCTCAGGCGTTCGCACGGAGGAACGGCTCGACGAGGAGAAGCTCGTGGCTTTCATCGACGCAGTTCGAAGGGCCGACGCGATGTCAGTGTGAAGCTGACGCAGGATACGGCTCCTGCAGGGCGATGGAGCCACTCTCCAACAGGGACTTGAGGTTGGATATGACCTTCGGCCAGCCGCCGGAAACGGCCGCAATGAGCTTCGACGGGTCGCGCTCGACCGTATGAGTGATGGAGAGCTTGACCGCCGTTCCAAAGGGCTCCAGCTCCATCGTGCAGTAGGAGTCACCTTCGGCTTTAAGCTCGGGCTTATCCTGGTGTTGCCAACGGATCACGAGGCGCCGCGGCGGCTCGGCCTCGACGATCTCGCCGGTGTCGGTGACGCGGCCGTCCGGGTACACATTCTTCCACGAGGAGCCCACTGTCCACTGGCTTTCGCAGTGGTTGCCGAACCAGTACTTCTTCATGAACTCCACGTCGGTCAGTGCTGACCACAGCTTCTCGGGCGTGGTGCGGATGTAGGTTACGTAGACAAACGTCGATCTAGCCATCTGACTTCTCCAGTCGTTTTTTCAGGTCCGAGAGCGCTTTCAGGCGTGGCTTTTCGAACTTCGCAATCCAGCGCTCGTAGATTTCCTGCAGTGGCACCGGGTTGAGGAAGTGGAGCTTTTCGCGACCGCGTCGCATGGAAGTGACGAGGTTCGCCGCCTCCAGCAGGTCCAGGTGCTGGGTAACGCCTTGCCGCGTCATATCCAGGTGCTCGCAAAGCTCGTTGAGTGTTCGGCCGTCGTTTGCATGCAGCAGATCCAGCAGCTTGCGCCGGCTGGGATCGGCCAATGCCTTGAATAGCACGTCGGTGTCGGGGCGCTCTGCCATGGGATACATGCAAGTAAATACTTGCCTGATAATAGGCAAGCGAATGCTTGCATGTCAAGCCGCAGTCAGACCGGTAAAGCCACTTACGAAGTAAGACCGGCCACTGTTCTTGTTACGCGGCCATGCCAACGTCACCGGTTGTCCTCAATCCAGCATTTGCGCGCAGGTGGGCCGCATAAATACCATTGGCGAGCCATGTCCAACCTGGAATTGATCTGCAAGGCCATTCGCGAGCGAGCACTGCTCGAGTTCCTCTATCACGGCAAGAGGCGGGTGGTTGCACCCTACTGTTGTGGAGTGTCTCACCGGGGAGCAGATGTGCTATCGAGGGATACAGGTGCGAGGCGAGAGCGCTTCGGGTGGGCTGGGGTTTGGAAAGCTGTGGGTTGTCGCCGAGATCGCAGAAGCGCGGATGTTAGGTGAGGCGTTTACACCGGACGATCCGGACTACAACCCGCAGGATACCGCAATGACGAAAATCTACTGTGGGGTCTAACTCTCTCGTGGTTCCCCCAAGGGGCTCACGGCCTCTTGCCAAAGAGCCCCAATCAATGATATCAATTGCTTTCTCGTCACCAGCCGCAGCCAAGCGAAAAGGAGGGCAATAATGATTACATCAAAAACACGCCTTCCATCCATTGTCGGCACCCGATAGGTCCCAGTTCAGCATCTGCTGAGCGGCGGTTCCGCCGCGGGTTCCGATCGTCCAGTCTTTCATCTAGCAAGGGAAACGCGCGGCTGCGCGTGGCTTGAATATGGCTAAATCTCGTGCGGAGGGCTCGAAGGCCCTGCGCGATGCATTGTCTTTCGTACTGAAGCATTGGCGCACGCGCAAAGCATTGCTTGCCGGAATTGCGCTCGCGATGTTGCTCTCTACGCTTACCGAGGTAATCGTGCCAGTGTTCGCGGGTCATCTCGTTGACGCGCTGGCGCTGGGTCGTAGTGCTCTCAATGAAGCGCTCAAAGCGTTCGGCGCCATGGCAGTGCTCGGGCTCGTCATGGTTGTGCTGCGGCACCTGGCGTGGAGCGGGATAGTCCCTTTGACACTGAGCATGATGCGCAACGTCGCACTGGATACGTTTCATCGTGTCCAGCGATTCTCAACAGACTGGCATAACAACAGCTTTGCAGGGTCAACGGTGCGCAAAATTACGCGCGGGATGTGGGCCCTCGACTCGTTGAACGACATGCTGCTGCTCGCGCTGCTTCCAGCCGCGGTGGTGCTCATTACAAGCGTGATTCTGCTGGGAAATCACTGGGCCATCATGGGCGTGATTATGGCTGTGGGTGCGCTCGTCTATTCCACACTGGCCGTCGCGCTGGCCATCAACGTGATCGCGCCTGCCTCCCGCCTGTCCAATGCGGTGGACTCGCGCATGAGCGGCGTGTTGTCCGACGCACTCGGCGCGAACGCCGTGGTGAAGTCCTTTGGAGGGGAAGGGCGGGAGGACGCTCGTCTGGGTCGTGTCGTGCAGAAGTGGTCACGTCGCACCCGAAGAACCTGGATGCGGCATACCTGGAACAGCACAGGGCAACTTACTCTGCTTTGGGTAGTACGAACCGCGGTTACGGCTATGGCCCTGTGGCTTTGGTGGGGAGGGCATGCCACCCCCGGGGAGATCACCTACGTTCTCACCACCTACTTCGTCGTCCACGGTTATCTGCGCGATATCGGTCAACACATTCATCAGTTGCAGCGTGCAGTGAATGAGATGGAGGAGATGGTGCAGCTGTATCAACAGCCGTTCGGCGTTGCGGATGCGGCTGATGCCAAGCCATTGCGAATCACGTCGGGCGACGTCAGGTTCGAGCACGTCACATTCCGTTACGCCGGCCAAGGGGCGCCTCTCTATCGTGACATGAATGTCCGTATTGCACCTGGCGAGCGTGTCGGGCTCGTCGGTCGTTCGGGGTCTGGAAAAACTACGTTCGTGAAGTTGATACAGCGCCTGTATGACTTGAATGAAGGGCGCATAGTGATCGACGGGCAAAACGTGGCCCACACGACCCAGGCGTCGGTGCGTTCGCAGATCGCCATCGTTCAGCAGGAGCCGATACTGTTCCACCGCAGCCTTGCCGAGAACATCGCATATGCTCGCCCGGAAGCGTCGCAGCTACAGGTTGAGCGCGCCGCACGTTTGGCGAACGCGCATGAGTTCGTCGTGCGATTGCCGCGCGGGTACCAGACCCTTGTCGGCGAGCGTGGCGTGAAGCTCTCGGGCGGCGAGCGTCAACGAGTGGCCCTGGCGCGAGCTTTCCTGGCCGACGCACCGATTCTCATTCTGGATGAGGCTACGTCGAGCCTGGACTCGGAGTCGGAGTCGCTCATTCAGGAGGCTATGACTCGACTGATGTCGGGGCGCACGTCGATCGTGATTGCGCACAGGCTCTCCACCGTACGCGCCATGCACCGCATTCTGGTGTTTGAACATGGGTGTATTGTGGAGGAGGGTAGTCATGAGGCGCTGCTGTGCCGGCCCCACGGGCACTACAGGCGCCTCTTTGAGCGCCAGTCTGGCGGCATCCTGAGCAACATGCCGTTGGCAGCAAGCTAGGTATGGGCATCCTGCAAGGCCCGCAGTCGATGCAGCAGGAACTCCCGTTCCTTCGTATTCTCACTGCGCGCGATGGCACGCTCGTAGGCATCTGCCGCCTCGCCGCGTCGTCCCAGGCGGGACAACAGATCGGCCCGGATCGCATGGAACAGGTAAAAAGTCTGGAGGTCCAGCTCGTCGAGCACAGACAGTGCTGCCGCCGGCCCTTCGACCTCAGCCACCGCCACCGCACGATTCAGAGCAACGACCGGCGTTGGCTGAAGTGCGAGCAGGTGATCGTAAAGGCGCAGTATCTGGCGCCAGTCCACCGCGTCCGGACTCGGGGCGCTGCTATGGACGGCGTTGATGGCGGCCTGGAGTTGATACGGTCCGGGCTCATTGCGCACCAGGCACCGGTTGAGAAGCATCTGGCCTTCGGCAATCAGGCCGCGGTTCCATAGCGCGCGATTCTGTTCCGGCAGTAGAACGATGTTGCCGTCGGGGCCCAGGCGGGCATCCCGGCGCGAGTCGATGAGTAGCATGAGTGCCAGCAAGCCCATCACCTCTGGCTCTTCGGGCATCAGCCCTGACAACACCCGGCCGAGACGTATTCCTTCATCGCACAACTCGTTGCGGATGGCGTGATCGCCGGCAGTCGCCATGTAGCCTTCGTTGAAGATCAAATAGATGACCGCCAACACGGCGCGAAGCCGCGAGGGGAGGTCCTCGTCGCCTGGCACACGATACGGAATGTGAGCGTCGCGAATTTTGGCCTTCGCCCGCACAATCCGTTGTGCCATCGTTGTTTCCGGCGTGAGGAACGCTCGAGCGATCTCGGTAGTGGTCAGCCCGCCCAGCAGTCGAAGTGTCAGGGCTACTTGCGCGCTGGGAGCGAGCGCCGGGTGGCAGCATGTGAACATCAGGAGCAACCGGTCATCGGGCACGATGCTTTCCTCCTGCGCCTCATCTTTTTCCAACAGCGCTATCGCGGCCGCGTGCCGATCGTCGCGAGATGCTTCCCGGCGAAGACGATCGATGGCGCGATTGCGTGCGGTTTTGATGATCCATCCCACCGGGCTCGGTGGAAGCCCGGCGGATGGCCAGCGTTGTATAGCTTCGGCAAACGCGTCCTGAACCGCTTCTTCCGCAGCATCGATGTTGCCGCAGAGTCGGACTAATACAGCCACTGAACGGCCGTACTCCCGGCGGAAGAGTTGCTCGATATCGGCGATTGCCGGGTCCGACACGGATTACCGCTTGCTCTCACCCTGGAACGGCCACACTTCGATCGCCACGGTGGTTGCTTTGGCTAACTTCCCGGCCCAGGTCAGCGCGGTATCGAGATCTGGGGCTCGAACGATGCAGATTCCGCCCAGGTATTCCTTGCCCTCGGCAAAGGGGCCGTCCGTCAGCAGCGTTTCTCCATTCTGAACCCGGACCACGGTGGCCGTATTGGCGGGATGCAGGCCTCCTGCGAAAACCCATCCGCCGGCCGCCATGATTTCCTGGTTCACGGCGTTGACGTCACGCATGATTTTCTCCAGCGCTTCGGGTGCGGGCTGGGTTCCGCCGGGGGGATAGCAGACGCTGAGTAGATATTGCTTCATAGCCTCGTCCTTCGGGTCTCGTGGGCGGCGCCGTGCCGGCCCTTCGACACCTATACGAACGGCCACGGGCCAGATCGACACCCCTCGCGACGGCAACAGTCTATCGGTCAGCCCCCCAGATGACACGTCCCGCACGAATCGTGTCGCGCACCCGAGCGAAGGCGGTCGGGTCCTGGGCCGGGTCCGCGTTCAGGAGAACGAGATCAGCATCCATGCCGGCGGCAATCCGCCCCTTATGGGTGGCAAAGCCGAACCGCTGGGCCGGAGCGGTGGTAAGGGAGGCCAGAATTTGACGCCAGTCGAGCGCCGCTGACATCAGGCGGTATTCCTCGGTGGTATCGAATGCGTCGGTATAGCCGACGTCCGTGCCGAAAAGGATCTGGCCGCCCGCGGCTGAATAGCTCTTGACCTCGCTCGTGATCATCTTGATGGCTTCCGCGAGATCGCCGGCGCTCTCGCCGAACTTCTTCGCCTCGACTTCAAACAGTGTCATTGTCGGGATCAGGGCCATGTTGTGCTTGCGCAGCCGGGCGATCAGCTCGGGCGACCAGCCTCCGGGCACACCTCCACCGTCCATCGTGGTCGTATGGGCCAGGATATCGACGCCCGAGTCGATCGATACATTCAACCCGGCCAGGTTGGAGGGGTGGGCGAAAGCGGGCTTGCCGCGGCGGTGGGCTTCGTCTACGACCGCCTTGGCGATGTCGACCCGCATCGGCAGCACGCCGACTTTCCCTCCTACGATGGCGCCGGCAAACACTTTCACTCCATCCGTACCGGCATCGAGTTGCCTCGCCGCGCGAGCCGCGGCTTCTTCCGGCGCCGAGACTTCCTGGCTCGGAACGTTGTGCTCTTTCAGATAGGCGCGCACATAAATCGGAGTGCCGTCCTTCGGGTAGAAGGGTGCGCCGACAGTTAGAATCATGGGGCCCGCGATTTCCCCTGCGTTTATGCGCCGACGTAATGCAAGCGCGTTTTCGGTCGAGGAGGCCAGATCGAAGACAGTGGTGAAGCCCCAACGAGTCAACATTGACTCCAGGCCTGCCTGGAGGGTTTCTGCTTTCGCACTCTCCGCGTCGAGCACGTCCGGAGTCATCAGGTGTATGTGATTGTTCCAGAAGCCGGCGGTCAGGGTGGCGCCCCGTGCGTCGATCCGGCGAGCCGCCGGAGGAACCGGTACCTTGGAGCGGGAGCCTGCGCGGACAATTCGACCGTCGCGCACGATTACGACGCTGTCCTCGATCGGTGCGGCGTCGGGGGACGCGTACATCCTGGCCCCAACAATCGCGAGCTCTCTTGGGGCTGGCGCAGGCTGCGAGTCGCGTGCAACGACCGCAGCGCCGACGAGACTGGCACTGATAACCAAGCCCACTAGCGCGGAAAGCTTACGTCCTGTAGTCATTTGACTCTACCTGGAGATGGGGTTGAGAAGGATTTGATGGCGTGGCGCATCGCTGTGCGAAAGAGCGCCTTGAACTGTTTTTCACTCGAAAAGCGGTTGGCGCGTTGCATGGAGACCATGCCTTGGGCCAAGGCCGACAGCTGCAATGCGATTTCCAGTGACGGCTCATCGCCCAGTCGTCCAGCCACTCTGGCCTGGTCGAGCCGAACCATGAGCATCGCGATTACGGGCGACCGGCCTGCAACGAAATCATCAGGGTATTGGCGTGCATGCGGCGCAGGTAGAAAGAAAGCGGCGTCGAAGAAATGAGGCTGCGTGAGTGCAAAGTCGAGGAATGCTTCCAGCAACTCGTCAAGCCACTCCATGGGATCCTCCGTGCGGAGGGCCCGAACCATCTTTTCCCAGGCAGCCAGGCCGTCTTCCACGAGTGCGTTCAACAACGCGTCCTTGTCGGCGAAGTGTCGGTACAGCGCCATCGGCGACAGTTTTGCGCGTGCCGCGACCTTGCGGATCGTGAGCCCTGAGACTCCCTCCCGTTCGAGCACGACCTTGGCTGCGGAAAAGATACGCTCTCGAGTCATGTGTACATAGTACACGCAAATGCGTACAAAGTATACAAAGCGCGATGAAGCGACGTTCCGCTGGGGATGAGCCGCCGAAACCGGCCTGATTAGGTCAAATAAATGTCGTGAGCATACGTAGAAACCACTATGTCAGAAGTCCGTAAGCCCGTTACGCAGGTGTGACGTCGGTCTCAATCGTGCGGAATCGCCAACTCAAAAACCCTGACGTGATCTGGTGCAACGCAATCCCGCCAAGGGACTCCTTAATATCCCACGAGCGTAAGTTGGGGCTATTTCCCGACGCATCCGGTCGGGTCACGGACACCGTTGGTCGTGCGGTGTCCCGAGGAAGTCTTCCAAGGTCTTTTGTGAGCATCGCCAGGGCAACTCGAACGCAACTTTCTCTTGGCGTGGGCCAACAGTGCGTTGCAGTGAAGGCGATAAAGTCAGACTTCAAACCGGTAGGAGGTTTTACGCTCCTGGAGATGATGGCGGCGGTTACGGTCGCAGCCATCCTGGTTGCCGTTGGTAGCGCAACCTACCGCTCTTCGGTGGAAAAAGCCCGGGTGGCAGCGGCATCGGCGGATATCATGATGATTGCGACGGTCATCAGCCGCTACAGCTCCGAGTACAACATACCGCCGCCGGACCTGGCGACGATCGGTCTCGACGGGCGGCTCGACCCGTGGGGCCACCCCTACGTGTATCTGTCGTTCACGGGGCTCACGGGAAAAGGCCAGATGCGCAAGGATAGAAACCTCGTACCCATCAATTCGAAATACGATCTCTACAGCGTGGGCGCCGATGGAGACTCGGTGCCGCCCTTGACGGCAAAGCCCAGCAGGGACGACGTTGTTCTGGCAAACGACGGAAACTACATTGGGCTTGCCTCCGATTATTAAGGGCCTCAAACCGAACCAAGGTCGGATCGCCCGTCGCGTCGTAACGCTGTTCGTCCTGAGCGCACTCGTTCCGCTGTGCCTTTGTGCGGCATTGTTGTTCCGCGGATTCAACGACGAGCTGAGCCAGGCTCAGACGCGCAGACTCGATGGCGTACTGCGGAGTTTCGGCATGACGCTGCTCGGGCGTCTCGGCAGCGCCGACGACGTCTTCAAAGTGGTGATTGCACAATCGGGAAAGAGTGGCGAGGCTGCACGGGCCAATATCGCAAAGCTGGCCTGGGTCAGCAATGTTCACAGGACGGATCGATCGGAACTGTTGAAGCGGGCCAGCTCGCTGCCCAGGCCGGACTCGCACCAGGAGGCGACATTGCGCACTGGCGGCTCCCTCCTTCTGACGGGCAAGAGCTCAAATGGCCGGCCAACGATGTACCGCGGCCGGGGGCTGGCCAATGGCGGGTGGCTGTACGCCCAGGTTGATTTGCGTTGGCTCTGGGCCGATGCCGCAGAGTTCTCCGGGTACACATCCCTGGTTTTGCTGGACGCGCGCGGCCAGGTTCTGGGCTCTTCCGGAAATGTACCCGATGAGGCGCTACGCGCGAGCGTTTTAGCTGCGGGCCCGCAGGGATCTGCCGAGCCGTCAGGCGGCAAGTCGAGCCCCTGGATCTCCAGATCGTGGGAAATGTTCCTCGCAGGCCGCTTCGATTCGCCCTCGCTGCGCCTGGTGGCCGTCCGAGAACGCTCCACATTGCTGCACAACTCGGCCAACTCTTCGCTCTATTTTTATCTGTTCGCCTCCATCGCACTGACCATTGCCTTGATCGCCTGGCTGTCGCTGGTATCGATTCGCAGGCAACTGCGGCCGCTCGAGCTGTTGACCCAGGCGACGCAACACGTTTCACAGCGCAACTTCGAGGCATTCCGCGGCATGTCGTGGAACGACGAGTTCGGGGATCTCGCCAGGTCTTTCGATGCCATGTCGCAAAAGTTGCACCGGCAATTTGCTGCCCTGGAGACTTTCGCGGAAGTCGATCGCCTGCTGCTGGGCAATCCCGAGCTCAAGTCCATCCTGAGCACGTTGCTGCCCCGGGCCGTGGGGCTTCTGGGCTGTGATGCCATATCGATCGTGCTGTTCGATATGGAGTCGACCGGGGATGCGCGAGCATTTGCCTATGAGCAGTATGCCGCTCTCCCGGCGCAGGGCGATCCCCGCATCATCGTGTCCGGCATTGCGGCTTTGAGAACCGTGTGCACCTATCCGGCCGTACAAGTCGTAGGCACCCGTCAGCAACCCTACTTTTCATCGAGCGCACACCAGATCGCCACGATCCGCACGTTTCCTTTGAAGAATGATGGCATCGGCGTCGGGTTGCTCTGCCTCGGTTACGTCGGCGAGGTGTTGGATCGCCCGGATTCGGGCGTGAGCACCGATGACTTCGCCGACCGGCTCTCGCTGGTCCTCGCCAATCTGAAGCGGGCGGAAGATGTCCGCCGCCAGGCAAATTACGATTCACTCACGGGCCTGAAGAACCGGCACCTGTTCTCCGACTGCGTGCGGGAGGCGGTCGTAGCCGCCCGGGCCGGCAACGGAACCGGCGGCATCCTCTACATCGACCTCGATCACTTCAAGCGAGTCAATGACACCGCGGGCCATGCCTCTGGAGATGCCCTGTTGCAAGTGGTGGCGCGCCGATTGATTGCATGCGTCGGGGATGGGCCGAGTGTTGCAAGGCTCGGTGGTGACGAGTTTGCTGTGTTGATGCCGGTGGTGAAGACGCCCGAGAGTGCCCGGCGACTGGCAGAGCGAATCATAAAAGCGCTCGAGCCGGCAATCGTCGTCGACGGTCGCGAGCA
>Ga0105240_10013213_pt1 | contig 11359 bp, 6 predicted proteins | sample KBSC54metaG_FD_80426 | JGI IMG/M metagenome (GOLD analysis project Ga0105240, IMG submission 80426) | Corn rhizosphere microbial communities from Kellogg Biological Station, Michigan, USA - KBS C5-4 metaG | ecosystem: Host-associated > Plants > Roots > Rhizosphere > Soil | place: Michigan, USA...
CGAAGGAAAAATCCTCAAGCTCAACGGAAAAAAAGTGGCAGCTTACCGGGATTCCGGCACGAAGATGGTTCTGCTATCGCCCATATGCACCCATCTGAAATGCATCGTTCGCTGGAACGCCGCAGACAAAACCTGGGACTGCCCCTGCCACGGCTCGCGTTTCCGAGCCACCGGCGAAGTTTTCTCCGGTCCGGCCGAAGAGCGCCTGGAAAAAGTCCCGTGGCCAAAGCCGAAGTAAAGGCGGCTTATTTCTCGCAGTGAGCCATCGAATTAAATATTAGGAGCGCGGCGTTTACGCCGCCTTGGCGTGAGGATGTCGAGAGGTTCAGAAAAATCGACACGTTCGGATTGCTGATGGTTAAGCGGCGTGAACGCCGCGCTCCGGCAGGCAGACAGTCATCATTTCTCTCGCGCCAGCGCCTTCCCCGCAATCCACCCTGTCGTCCATGCCGCCTGGAAATTGAACCCTCCGGTAATGCCGTCGATATCCAGCAGTTCGCCCGCAAAAAATAATCCCGGGCAAAGGCGACTCTCCATCGTTTTGAAATCCACCTCGCCCAGTTTCACCCCGCCGCACGTCACAAACTCATCCTTGTTCAAGCTTTTGCCGCTGACCGGAAATTCCCCTCGCAACAATTGCTGGATTATTTGGTGTTGCGCCGGGCGCGAAAGCGCCGACCAACGCGTTTCCCGCGGCACGCCGGCTGCCACGATCAATTGCTCCCAGAGCCGCGCTGGCAGCGGAGCGACGGGTGAATTCACGACAAAGCGCGCCGCCTGGGAATGGCGTCGCTTGTCAAATTCCTGCGCCAGCGTTTCATCGCTCTTGCCCGGCAGCCAATTGACGCGCAAGACACATTGATAATCCATCCGATGCAACACGCGCGCGCCCCAGGCCGAGAGGCGCAGAATCGCCGGCCCGCTCAGGCCCCAGTGCGTGATCAGCAACGGCCCGCGCTCGCGAAGCTTCGTTCCCGCAACCGATACTTCAACCGTCCCCACGGAAATCCCCGCGAGCGCCCGCAGCCACGGCGTGCCGACGTGGAACGTGAACAGCGATGGCACCGGCATTTCCAAAGTGTGACCCAGTGAAACCGCCAATTGCCCCAACGCCGGTGTGCGGCAACCGCCCGTCGCGAGCAGAAGTTTGTCGCACGATAACGCTTCCCCATCGGACAGTGTGAGATCGAAGCCGCCGCTGGAGTTTCTAGCGACGCGTTCCACGCCGCAATTGGTTTTTAATTTTACGCGCGCTGCCCGCGCGGCATCCAGCAGGCAATCAATGATCGTCTGCGACGAGTCCGAGACGGGAAACATTCGCCCATCGCTTTCAGTTTTCAGCTTCACCCCGCGGGCGGCGAACCACGCCACCGTATCGCCGGCTTGAAATTGTTTCAACGGCGCGATCAACGCCCGCTCGCCGCGGGGAAAGCGCGTGGCAAAATCGCGTTCGTTGAAACACGCATGAGTGACGTTGCAGCGTCCGCCGCCGGAAATTTTAACCTTGGAAAGAAACTGCGCGGTCTTCTCGACGATAATAATTTCCGCCGTGCTTCCCGCCTCGGCGCAAGCGATCGCCGCAAAAAACCCCGCCGCCCCGCCGCCGGCGATCACGATACGTCCTGAAGTCATGCCGGATCGAAATGCCTATTCGCCGCCTTCCATGTGATAATACATGGATTGCAGCGCAATTTTCCCCGGGCCGGTGAATCGGTTCCAACAAATCTGTCCCGCGCTGGCAAATATCCCGGTGGATAGCTTTTGAAACATGGTTTGCATCTGGACGGTGCGATCCTTGTAAATCCAGCCGCCCGGCTCAATGTCAATTTCCTCGCCCGGCGCGAGCGTCACTTCGAACACGTTGCCGAAACCGTGCAGCCAGAGGATGCCATCCTGCGCCGGGCAGGAAAACGTATCGATGAAAAAGCCCGTGCCGCCGAGCAATACGTTCGCGACCCCGCGCACGCGGCTGAACGTGTATTCCACATTGTCGGTGGCCGCCAGCCATTGATGCTCCCGCACATCCACGGCCATGCCTCGCTCCAAATGCAGGCCGAACACGTGCCCCGCTCCGTCGCGGCTGAAAGCGATGCGCCCCGGCCCGCGCGCGCCGGTGACCAAAAAAGGCATGCCCGCCAGCATTCGCTTGAACGCTCCTTTGATCGGGTGCAACGCAATCTGCACCGCGGGATCTTTCCACAGCAGAATATGATGCTCGAAATAAATGCCGGTGGAACTCAGTTCCACGTGCAACGCCGGAACAAGTTCGCCTTCGATATGATAGGTCACTCCGCCGAACGTTTCGTTTTGGGCGGTCGTGGGCAGAAGCGCGGGAACAGCCATAATTTTAGTGGGTTGATAGTTGAATCCGGCCGCATTTGAACGCCCTTCCCCCTGCCCGTCAAGATTATCCCGAGTATGATTCGTAGCAGGGAGGGTGGTGGTTCAACCCGGAGCTTCTTCGAGTTGGAGTTTCGCGTTTACGCGGCTCCCGAAACCACCCAAAGCTGAAACGTCAACCCAATTGAGTCACTACCCAGCCGGGGAATCCGTCGCACCTATTTTCAACTCGATAGTTCCCGCCTGATTACGGCAGCACCGCCGGCGGCAGTTTATCCGCCTTCGTTTTTATTTTCAGCCGCGCAGACGTCAGCTTTGGCGAAGTCGCCGTCAACTCGATTGTTCCCTCGCGCCGGCTGGATTGAATAATGACTTGCGCAAAGCCGTTGAAAACCCGGCGCTCGCTCGCCTTGTCCGACTCATGGCTGCTCGGATCGCCGTTGCCAACCCCGATGATTTTTCCGGCGCCCTTGAGCTCGAATTGAATCGAATTATTCGCGTTCGCCACCACCCCGCCGCGCGGGTCCACGACCGAGACCTCGACCATGCTCAAGTCCTCGCCATCGGCCGCGATGGTGGAACGGTCCGGGCGCAATCGTATGCCGGCGGGAGAACCCATGGTTTCAATTTTCGTTTGCGTCACCACTTTCTTCCCCACATAACCTTTGGCGCTCAACACCCCTGGCGCGTAGACCACATTCCAATCGAGGTATTCATTTTTTGGCAGGCTTTGTTTGCCCAGGCTTTTGCCGTTCAAAAAAAGCTCCACCGTCTTGCAATTGCTGAAGCAGCGCACCAGGTTCGTTTTTCCTTCGCGGCCCGGCGAAGTCCAGTCCGCCGCTAGGTGCAGCACCGGCTTGTCCGTCCACCATGCCTGGTAATAATAATAAATATCCTTGGGGAATCCGCAGGTATCCATCAGGCCAAAATGCGAGCTGATGCAGGGCCATTTGTACGGCGTGGGCTCGCCGCGGTAATCGAAGCCCGTCCAGACAAACCCGCCGCTCGTGAACGGGTGCGCGGCGAAATACGGCCACCACGTCCACGCTTTCTCCACGCCGTTCTCGCCGTAAGCCGCCACGTAACCGTGTTGCTTATCGTCCGCATAAACTCCCCGCGTCGTCCGGGTGCTGGCCGTCTCCGTTCCGATCGTTGGCCTGGTTGGAAATTCCTCGCGAAATTTATCAATGTTCCGCGTGCGATAATTAAAACCCTGCACATCGATCACGCGAGAGAAGCCGCCGCCCCATCCGCCGTTCATCGCAATCGTGCACAGCCGTGTGGGATCCAGTTCATGGACCATCGTCTGCATCGGCGTGATCACGTCCACGGCGGCTTTTTGCGCGGCTGCGTTCCCGCCCTGGAATTGCCCTTCCTCGTTGCCCAGCGACCAAATAAAAACGCTGGGATGATTCCGATCGCGCAAGACGAGTTCTTTCAAATCATTGAGCGCCTGCGGCGTCTCATCCACCCGCCGGTTTTCGTCCATCACCAGCATCCCCAGTCGGTCACAGGCCTCGATCAGCTCGGGAGTGGGAGGATTGTGCGACGTTCGAATCGCATTGCTGCCCATCTCCTTCAATTTTTTCACGCGAAAATATTGAAGCGCATCCGGCAGCGCCGAACCGACTCCGGCGTGGTCCTGGTGATTGCAGGTGCCCTTGATGACGTAGGGCTTGCCATTCAGCAGAAAACCCTTGTCCGCGTCGAACGCGAGCGTGCGAATGCCAAACTCGGTTTCTTTGCGATCAACCATTCTGCCGCCGCTCTCGACGGTGGTGACCAGCGTGTAAAGCTTCGGGGATTCCGGCGACCAAAGTATCGGTGAAGGCACCACCAGCGGAGTATTGGACGATAAGTCCACATCCTGTTTTGACCAGCCCACCATGCTGGTTTGTTTCCCGGCACGAACCAGCGACTTTCCGGACGGACTCAAAATTTCCCAACGGACAGTTGGTTCAGCCGAATTCGATTGCGAGTTGAAAAGCTGAGTTTGCACGTGAATCGCCGCCGCGCCGGTCGGAACATTGTTCAAAAATCTGCTGTAAACAAAAACCCCGTCCGGCGCGATGGCCAGCGGCGAGGTTTTCACCAGCCACACATGCCGGTAGATTCCCGCCCCTTCGTAGAACCAGCCCTCAAATCGCGATGCATCCACGCGCACGACCAATTCGTTTTTCCCGCCGCATTTCACAAAGTCGCTGATGTCGTAGCGAAAACTGCTGTAGCCGCTGACGTTCCGTCCCAGGCAATGGCCGTTGAGCCACACCAATGAATTGCGATAGACGCCGTCGAACTCGATCCAGAGTGTTTTTCCGCGGTCCGAAGCCGGCAACGCAAATTCGCGCCGGTACCAGCCGATGCTGTTTTCCGGAAACCCGCGGCCGACTGTTTTGAAACCGTGTTTCAGGTCGGCATTGGCGCTGAACGGCAATTCGACCGCCCAATCGTGCGGCAAATCCAATTTGCGCCAGTCGCGATCATCAAAGTCCGGTTGCACAAAGGAAACATTTCCGCCGAGATTACTCTCGGCCGGGTCCGGCAAATCAGCGACCAGTTTGGCTCCGAGACCGATCTCGTTGAGATGCGTCTTGGCGAGTTCACTGACTTCCGGATAATCGAAATTCGTTCCCGCGTCCGCGGCATCGCCGAGATGAAAACGCCAATCGAAATCCATCAACAGCCGTTCGCGCGGCGATTCCGCCGCCACCGCCGCGCAACTCAGCAGAACGGCGCCTGCGACGAAGAGTCGTTTCATGATCCGCAGCCGATGAATTGAGGAGCGCATGGAATGAGCTTTTGCCTGAAATTGTTACGCGCCTCGGGACCAAACAGCAAGCGGGACCGCAACCATGCTATATTTGGATTTTAATCGCGCCGCCATTTCAAGCCGTCGGGAATCAAACGATTTCCGGCACCGGATTTGCCCCGGGGGAAGAAGTAGTATTTTCACTCATTTGACGAATGAAAAAAAGTGATTATATTGAAATAGGAATTAGGCGAAGCAAAGATGAAGTTAGTGAATAAAAATAAACTCGGTGACGAACGGACGCTCGTAAGGGGTGTTCTCGCCTAATAGGGCCTGCTGGTCTTGTCGTTCGTCGCCTGAGTGCGATGTAACGATTTGTGAGAAACGATGCATTAAAAGCTCTTCCGCTTCTGGCCCTGCTGCCCCAACGACCCCTCAAGGAACTGCTAAATCATTCACCGATCGAGACCTATCGCAAAGGCTCGCTCCTGTTTCAGAAACGAGACGCCTGCGAAAACGTTTACCGCATTCTCAGCGGCCGTTGCGAGTCCTACGAGGTCCTGGGCGACGAAACGGTCAAACATCTCGCCATTCTGGGACCCGGTGATTACCTCGGCGAACCCGATTTTTCCGGCCGCCGCCATCATGAATTTTCCGCCCGAGTCATCACGGACAGCGTCTTGCAGCGGATCCCGTGCGCGGATCTGCGCAGTCTGCTGTCCAACAATCATCATTCCGCCGCCCCGGCGACAGAAAACATCGCGAGCACTGATCCGTTGGATGCCGCAACTCATTCCCATTCCGGCCGCATCGTCGTGGCGTTTTCCTTTTCCCATAGTCTCCCCAATAATTTGATTGTCGAAAAACTCGCCCAATCGCTCTTTGCCGAAACCGCCGAGTCGGTGTTGTTGTTGCGTCTCGTTTCGGCCAGGCAACCGTCCGCCTCCCGAACCTGCCCGGCTCTCGACGAAATCATCGACAGTGATTTTCGTGTTCGCGAATGCCTGCCCAAAGCCAATGGCTCCGTCGCCCGCCTCACGTTGAAAATCTCCGGCACTGCCCGCGAAGCCGGACAGGTCGCCCCGCTTCTCAGCAATCTTAGCCGGCACTTTGATCACGTGCTGGTGGCGGCGGACACCGAAAACATTTCCCTCGCGCCGCTGCTCGAATTCGTGATCCAGGCGGACGCCAGTTATCTATTCCTTAACCCGGGTGAAAATGATCTTCGCGATTTTGATTCCTTTCTCGGCGACCTCCGCGCCCGCGCCCGCGGGAACTGCTCGGACATCAATCCCGTCATTTGCCTCGCCCCGGATGAACGCTTCGATGATTGCCTCAAATTAAACAATGGCTCCGCTCACGCGTATATCCACGATTGTCCAATCGTCCCGGCCGTCGGGTTCATTCAAGCCACCGAATCGTCGCGCTTCAGCCGCGACATCCGCCGGATCGCGCGCGAAATCGGCCGGTGCCGCATCGGGCTCGCGCTTTCGGCCGGGGGCGCCAAAGGTCTCGCCCACATCGGCGTCATTCAAGTCCTGGAAGAAAACGGCATCGAAGTCGATGTCATTGCCGGGTCGAGCATGGGCGCCTACGTTGCCTCCGTGTGGGCCATGGGCTGCGACGGCCAGGCCATGGAAAAGCTCGCGCGCGAAGTGGAAGGCCGCTGGGGACGATGGAAACTGATTGACCCCGCCTTTCCACCGCGCAAAGGATTTATTCGCGGCGACGCGGTCATCGAGCGGCTCCGGAAAACCCTCGGCGACGCGCGCTTCTCCGATCTCGCCCGTCCCCTGCGCATTGTGGCCACGGACCTGAACACTCTGGACCGCGTCATCTTTTGCAGCGGAGAAGTCACGCGCGCCGTTCACGCGAGCGCCGCCATTCCCGGCGTGTGCGTGCCGGTCGTGATTGACGGCGAAACCTATATCGACGGCGGCGTGGCCGAACCGCTGCCCGTGGACGTCCTCTCCGAAATGGGTGTCGATCGGATCATTGCGGTCAACGCCCTGCCTCCTTCCGCGTTTCTCCGTTGCTGCCGTGAAAAAGAAAAAGAGCAGGCGGAAATTCTCCGCAAACAGCCGGGCGCTCTCAATCTCGTCAGCCGCCAGGTGAACTATTTCGCCAACGGAAATATTCTCGACATCCTGATGAGCGCGGTGCACGGCGCGCAAATCCGCGTCGCCGAACAAGCCGGCCGCAAGGCGAGCATTGTCCTGCGGCCGCTCGCCATCGATGCGCAATGGCATGATTTCAATCACCCCGGCAAATACATCGAACTGGGGCGGCAGGTCGCCCTGCAACACCTGGACGAGCTCAAAGCTCTCGTCCGAAAACCCGTCCCGCGCCATGAAAACGAGCGTGCTGACAACTCACTGGCACAAGTTGCCTGAAAAAACGGTCCGCGAATTGCAGGCCGAAAAACTGCGGCATTACCTTCGCGCCACCGTCCTGCCGTTCTCCAGTCATTACCGCGAACTCTTCCGCCAAAACAATCTCGACGCCGACTCTTTCCGAACGCTGGATAATTTGCAGCGCCTGCCGTTCACTTCCAAAGCCGACCTGTTGAGCACGGCGGAAAATCCGCGAAAAATACGCGAGTTCATCCTCGTTCCGGATGCGCAACAACTCGCCCGCCGTCCGTCGACCATTCTCCAGGCCGCATTGCACGGGCGCGCCGGTGTCGCCCGCCGGTTCGAGCACGAGTTCCGCCCGGTTTTCATGACCTGCACCACCGGGCGCTCAGCCGAATCCGTCGCCTTTACCTACAGCAATCACGATCTCGCGAACCTCGCGCTCGCTGGCAAGCGCATTTTTGAAGTTTGCCGGGCCGAGCCGGATTTTCGCTTGTTGAGCACTTTCCCGTACGCGCCGCATCTCGCCTTTTGGCTCGCCCACTATGGCGGCATGGAATTCAACAATTTCGTGCTCAGCAGCGGCGGCGGCAAAGTGCTTGGCACCGATGGCCAACTGCGCTTCATCCGCCAATTGCAGCCGCAGGTGCTCATCGGCATGCCGACTTTTCTCTACCACGTCATGCAACAAGCAGCGGATGAAGGGGTGAAGTGCCCGAACCTTTGCCGGATTGTCCTGGGCGGGGAAAAAGTCGCGCCCGGCACCCGCCGGAAGCTGGCGCGGCTCGCCCGCGAACTTGGCGCCGATTCCGTTAATGTGATCGCAACCTACGGCTTCACCGAGGCTAAAATGGCCTGGACGGAATGCCCCTGCCCGCGCGGCGAGCAGACTGGTTATCACCTGTATCCCGATCTCGGCATCGTTGAAGTCATCGACCCGAAGACCGGCGCGACCATGCCACCGGGCGCTCCTGGCGAAATTGTTTTCACCCCGCTGGATTCACGGGGCAGCGTCGTGCTGCGTTATCGGACCGGTGATCTTATTGAAGGCGGCCTGGTCCACGAACCGTGCCCGCATTGTCATCGTAATGTCCCCCGCCTGGTGGGAAACATTTCCCGCGCCTCCGAAATCAAAACGATGCGCTTCGATAAAATCAAGGGAACCCTGGTTGATTTCAACGTGCTCGAACACGTGCTGGACGACTCGCAGCACCTTTATTCCTGGCAACTCGAATTGCGCAAACACAACGACGATCCTCTCGAACTCGACGAATTGATTTTGCACGTCCACAAGTCCGACTCGCTCGACGATGCCCGATGCGCCCGCGAACTCCGGCGCTGCTTCACAGATAGGACTGAGATTCAGCCCAACCGGATTGTGTTTCACGACAGCGGCGAAATGTCGGAGTTGCTCGGCGTCGGCACGCAGTTGAAGGAGGACAAAATTGTCGATCATCGCCCGAGTGCAAAGCCTGTCAACGGCAAGTCACATCCCGTGGAGGTAAAAGCATGAGCACGCAACGACTGGTAATCGTCGACGGCCTGCGCACGCCGTTTTGCAAGGCGGGCACGGATCTCGCGCACCGTGGCCCGGAGGAACTCGGCCGCGTGGCCGTCAACGCCTTGCTCACTCGCACCGGTCTCGACCCCGCGCTCATTGATGAGGTCATCTTCGGCTGTGTTTCCCAGCCGGCGGACGCCGCGAATGTCGCGCGCGTCATCGCTCTCCGCGCCGGAATTCCGGAGAACGTCCCCGCCATGACCGTCCATCGCAACTGCGCTTCCGGTTGCGAAGCGCTCACGCAGGCGGCGGAAAAAATCCAGGCCGGACGCGGCTCCATTTTCATCGTCGGCGGAACGGAAAGCATGTCGCAGATTCCGTTGCTGTTCAAACAGCGCACGGCGGAAAAATTCGGCCGCCTGGCGCGCTCCCGGACCTTTGGGCAAAAGTTTCGCGCGCTCGCCTCGTTCCGCCCGTCAGATTTTCAACCGCGCATTGGCTTGCAACTGGGCCTGACCGATCCGGTTTGCGGCTTGAACATGGGTGAAACGGCGGAAGTGCTGGCGCGCGAGTTCGGTATTTCCCGTGAACAACAGGATGCTTTCGCACTGGAATCCCATCGCCGCGCCACGGCCGCGGGCCCTCGTCTCGCCGAGGAGATTTGCCCGGTTTACACCAACGGACACAAACCCGCAGCCGCCCTTCTGCAGGACAACGGCCCGCGCCCGAATCAATCCACCGAGGCGCTCGCGAAATTGAAACCCGTTTTCGACCGTCGAACCGGCACCGTCACAGCCGGCAACGCCTCCCAGATTACCGACGGCGCGGTCGCCCTGCTGGTCATGAGCGAAGAAAAGGCCTCGCTGCTCGGCCTGCGACCTCTCGGCGCCCTCGCCGCCTATGCTTATGCCGGCTGTGACCCGATGCGGATGGGCCTGGGGCCCGTTTTCGCGATGGCGAAACTCCACGATGACACCGGCATGAACCCGCTCGATGCTGACCTCATCGAAATCAACGAAGCTTTTGCCGCGCAAATTCTGGCGGTCTCCCAGTGCGCGGCATCCACGGATTTTGCCCGCAAACATCTGAAACGCGAGCACGCGCTCGGAGAAATATCGAGCGACAAACTCAACGTCAACGGCGGCGCTATTGCGCTCGGCCATCCAGTCGGCGCCACCGGCGCGCGCTTGATCCTTACCAGCCTGAAAGAATTGCGTCGTCGAAAAGCAAAACACGCCCTCGTCTCCGCTTGCGTCGGAGGCGGTCAGGGAGTGGCACTCTTACTCGAAACCTTATGACCTCATCAAACGTGGCAAACGAACTGAGAACCCGCCCGGCTCGGACGTCGTCTCCAGCGAATTCGCGGGAAACACCGCTGGTGGGACGCAACGGGCACCCGGCAACGCCCGGAACCAGCCAGCCCCCCGCGTCGAACATCCGGCGCGAAATCACCGCCGAACAAATCTGCATCCTGACCTTCGACCGGCCCGGTTCTTCCGCGAATATTTTCGATCGCGCGACATTGAACGAGTTGAACGCGCACCTCGATTTTATCAGTGGTCATCCTGAATTGAGAGGATTGGTCCTGTGCAGCGCCAAGAAATCCATTTTCATCGCGGGCGCCGACTTGCATTCAATCTCTGCCGAAACCGACCCGGCCGGATTGCGTGAATTGATTGAGTTCGGCCAGGCCGTGTTCAACCGCATCGCGGCGCTGCCATTGACGACCGTGGCGGCGATTCACGGCGCGTGCGTCGGCGGCGGCTTCGAAATTTGCCTCGCCTGTGATTGGCGCGTCGCCTCGCTGGACCGCGCCACGCGCATCGGTTTGCCGGAAACTCAAATCGGACTTATTCCAGCGTGGGGTGGCTCCACGCGCTTGCCTCGCCTGATACACCTGCCGAAAGCGCTCGATGTCATCCTCGCTGGAAAAACGTTGGCTGCGAAACAAGCGCTCAAATACGGAATGGTGGACGCCGTCGTCCCCCAGGAATATCTCCTGGCCAATGCGCTTAAAAAGGTTCACGCCGGCAAACCGCGGCGGCTTCGCCATTTTCTGACGAACAATGCCGCCACCGCAGCAGGACTCGCGGCCTACCTGAAGCCGAAGCTTAACAAAAAGACGCGCCGCCATTATCCGGCGGTCCAAAAAGCGCTCGAAGTCATCACGCATGGCCTCCGTCGTTCAGTCGAAGCTTCCTTGCGTTTGGAAGTTGAAGGGATCATGCAACTCACCCGCGGCCAGACGACCCGCAATTTGATCCAGCTTTTTTTCCTCCAGGAACGCGCCAAGAAATTGAACGCAGGACAGGCTTCCAGCCTGTCTCCCGAGAAGACGAAGCTACCCCGGGTTCAACACTGCGCCGTCATCGGCGCGGGCGTTATGGGTTCGGGCATCGCGCAATGGCTGAGCGC
>Ga0105240_10013214_pt1 | contig 11358 bp, 12 predicted proteins | sample KBSC54metaG_FD_80426 | JGI IMG/M metagenome (GOLD analysis project Ga0105240, IMG submission 80426) | Corn rhizosphere microbial communities from Kellogg Biological Station, Michigan, USA - KBS C5-4 metaG | ecosystem: Host-associated > Plants > Roots > Rhizosphere > Soil | place: Michigan, USA...
AATCGTCGCCTGGCTGTGTCCTCGGTCGCCCCGATATCGTCAATATCGGGGCTCCCTGCGTCCTTGCCATGCTCGATTTTCGCTCGCCCGATCATCAAGGAACCTCCGGAACGGAGCACTAGGAGCCGACGGCGCGGCGCAGCTCGGTCGGGAGCGTGAAGTGCACGTCCTCCGGCTCGGCATGCTGGGCCTCGACGTGCTCGACGCCCAGCTTGCGGAAGTGGGCGATCACGCCGTCGACGAGCGTCTCGGGCGCGGAGGCGCCGGAGGTGATGCCGACGGTCTCGACCCCTTCGAGCCAGGCCGGGTCGATGTCGCGCTCGTCGTCGATCAGGTGGGCCGGCACGCCCAGCTCGCGCGTCACCTCGACCAGGCGGTTCGAGTTGGACGAGTTCTGCGACCCGATCACGAGCACCAGGTCGACGACCGTCGCCAGCCGCTTGACGGCGTTCTGGCGGTTCTGGGTGGCGTAGCAGATGTCGTCGCGCTTCGGCCCGATGGCGGCCGGGTAGCGGCGGCGCAGGGCCGCGATGATCTCGACGGTCTCGTCGACCGAGAGCGTCGTCTGGGTGATGTAGGCGACCCGCTCGGGATCGGGCACGTCGAGCACCTCGACGTCGGCGATCGACTCGACCAGGCGGATCGCCTGGGGCGCCTCGCCCATCGTCCCGATCACCTCCTCGTGGCCGGCGTGGCCGACGAGGACGATCGTGTAGCCGCGGGCGGCGAACCGGCGGGCCTCGGCGTGCACCTTCGTGACGAGGGGACAGGTCGCGTCGAGCACCTGCAGGTTGCGCTGGGCGCTGCGCCGGTGCACCTCCGGGGCGACGCCGTGGGCGGAGAGCACCAGCACGGCGCCGGGCGGGACGTCCTCCTCGGTCTCGACGAAGACGGCGCCCCGGCCGGTCAGCTCCGAGACCACGTGGCGGTTGTGCACGATCTCGCGGCGGACGTACACGGGCGGCCCGAAGTGGTCGAGGGCCCGCTCCACCGTGTCGACGGCACGGTCGACTCCGGCGCAGTATCCGCGGGGTGAGGCGAGCACGACCTTGCTGGGCGCCATGCGCCCTATGGTACTGACTACCTGTGACCCCAGTCGGCGGTCCACACCGCGGCGCCGGCGTGGCCCAGGAACCGGCCCTGTGCACGGCCGATGCCGACGAACCGGAACAGCGGCGAGAGCAGGATCGCGCGGTGCTCGGGACTGTGCATCCACATCTGCACGACGCCGGCGGGCGTGGCATCGAACCCGGTGCCCCAGGCCAGCGTCTCGCCGGCCTGCCAGTAGCCGTAGGTGAGGAAGCCGGAGCTCAGAATGCGGCCGTAGAGCGTGGAGCCCCAGGGGCTCGTGTGGGCGAAGTAGCGGTGGACGAGCATGTCGTTCGAGTGGTGCCGGGCGGCCCAGTGCAGCCGCGGCGAGGGGACGACCGGGCGCAGGCCGTGGGAGCGGCGGACGCTGTTGATCGCCTGGAACAGCGGGTACCAGGGCGTGGTTGCGGCGCGGGCCGTGGCCGTGCCGAGGCCGGCGGCCAGGGCGAGGGTCGCGAGGACGACGATCAGGCGACGGCTCATGCCGTCAGTGATCGGCGGCCCCGGCGGGGGGATTAGAAAAGGATCTGTAAAACGTCAGGTCGTAGAGGCGCCGCGAAGCAGCCGGTCGACTCGACGGAGGATCGCCGGCGCGCCCCGCCACCGGTGCGGGAGCGGGAGGCGGAGACCACCGGTGTCCGCGATCGACCGGGCGGGTCGAGGAGTCGAGCCCTGTGGGAGTGGTCGTCCGAACGCCCGAGGCACGGAGACTGTCAGCGCCAGGGCGACACCCGAGGCGATTACGAGGAGGACCGTCACACGGCGATCACGTCCCGACGGGGCCAGGCCCCGTCACCGGGTAAAACGTCAGGTCGCGTGAATAGACGGGGTCTGACCCCGTTTGTTCAGCTGTCGCGGATCGCGACCCGCGTTCCGAGCGTCGCGAACTTCCACACCACCTGGGCGTCGCCGTCGGCGATCCGGATGCATCCGTGCGAGGCCGGGACGCCGGGGACGTCCGGGTACTCGTGGAACGCGAACCCGCCGGTGAAGTAGTCGGCGTAGGGGAGCCACACGTCGAACAGCGTCGACCACGACATGATCTCCTTGCGGTAGATGTGGAAGATCCCGTCGGGCGTGAAGTGGCCCGGGCCGGCCGTGGAGACGTGGATGGCGCGCTTGACGTGGCCGAGCTTGCCGATCAGGAGCAGCACCTGGCGCGCCTTGTGGACTTCCATGTGCTTGTGCTTGTGTCCCCAGGAGACCGGGATCTGGGCGTGCTTGAGGGCCTGGTAGGTGGCCGTGCCGGCGACGCCGTCGCGGGGCAGGCCGACCCAGCCCTGGAACGCCATGACCGCCTGGATCGTGCGGTTGCCGTAGTTGCCGGTCGCGAGGCCCGGAGCCAGGTACCTGAGCCTGATCAGCTTGAGCTGCAGGGCCTTGACGATGTTCGAGGACGACGCGGGCGTGACCTGCGTCGTGGCGGCCGATGCGGCCGGCGCCGCCACCGCGAGCAGGGCTCCGGTGGCGAGGGTGGCGAGAACGAGACGGCGGATCATGGGCAGATGATACGGGAGCGCTGGACGCCGACGGTGTGCGAACCTGTGACGGTCCTGTATCAGCGCCCGGCGCCGGCGTTGAACGCCACCAGGCGCGGCCGCGAGCCCAGCTCGATGGTCGCCCAGTGGCAGTTCGCGAGCCACATGCGCCGGTGGGCCGCCGGGTCGGCGCCGAGGACGACGCTCGCGACCAGCACGCGCGTGAGCGAGCCGTGCGTGGCCGCCAACGTCGTGCCCGGCAGGTCGCACACGGATGCGAAGAACGCTGCGGCCCGGTCGCGGGCCGCGGCCAGCGTCTCGGCGCCTTCGGGCGCGACCGGGTCGGTGTCGGCGTGCCAGCGGGCGTGGGCCCCGGCCAGCGGGCCCGACTCGATCTCGGCGACCGTGAGCCCCTCGAACGGCCCCGCGTCGATCTCGGTCAGGCGTTCGTCCACGGTCACCTCGGGCGCGCCGTGGGCCTGGGCCGCCGCGATCGTCTCGCCCGTGATCCGGGCACGGCCGAGCGGCGAGCAGAACACGCGGTCGATCCGCTCCCCGGCGAGCGCCGCCGCGGCCGCGCGCACCTGGGCGATGCCCTCGTCGCTCAGCGGAATGTCGGAACGCGTCGTATAGCGACCCTCCGCGTTCCACGCGGTGGCGCCGTGGCGGACGACGATCAGCCGCCGCTCAGGCGATCCGCTGCCAGAGGCCGTCGTCGTCTCCGATCGGCATGCGCCTGACGATCCCCGCCCGCTCGAGCTCGGCCAGGGCGGACGCGGCGGCCGCCGGCGTGCAGTCGTCGTTTCGGTCGCGGCACACCTGGGCCACCTCGACGGTGACCAGGCCGGCCGGGAACGCCGCCAGCAGATCCGCCGGCTCGGGAGCCGGCCGCCGGGGCAGGTCGGGCGCCAGGTTGGCGACGCACAGGTCGTATGCGTCGAAGGGCTGCCAGCCGCCGGCGACGAGCCGCCGCCCGTCGCGCTCGAACACGAGGCTCGGCGCCGTGAAGCGCGCGCCGGAGTCCGACTCGGCCGCTCGGCCCTGCGCCACCGCCGGGGCGCCGGTCTGGCCGGCGCTGCGGGCCTCGGCCCGGTCGCGCTGGTAGGCCGCCTCGACCTCCGGATCGCGGACCCCCGCCACGATCGCCGCCCCGTCGAGGCCGACGCTCTCGGCCACCCCGGCGAGTTCGTCGTCCGCGTCCAGCAGGAGCGTCGAGGTGAACCAGGCCAGGCGGATCGCGCGCAGCAGCCGGGCCGCCGCGGCGGCCCCGTCGCGCTCGGCCGCCTTGACCGCGCGGCAGGCGCGCCCGGACGCGATCAGGCGCGTCCGGGGCGTGCTCGACACCGGCATCCCGAACCGCTCGCCGAACTCCAGCCAGCCCTGCACCCGGCTCTCCGGCGTGACTCCCGCCCGCTCCCGCGCGCGGGTGTCCTCGGAGAGGCCGATCATCACGGTGCGCCACTCGAGACCGTCGCCGTAGCGCCACTCGAGGGCGCGCAGGAAGGGCTCGGCGGAGTACGCCCAGGGGCAGCTGGGATCGGTGTACTGCGTCACGCGGACGGGCGCGTCGGCCACGGCGGCAGACTACCCTCCTCGAGCCCCGTGACCGCGCGAGACTCCTCCGCCGTGCGCCGCCGCCGCCTCGGCGCCCAGCTGCTGGCCGGGACGCCGGCGGGCTCGGCCGCGGAGGTCGCCCGCCGGCTGCTCTCGGTGCAGGCGCAGAACCTCCGCGCCGGCCGCCTCGCCGTCCGCGCCCGCTCGCGCGGCCTGACCGTGGCGAGCGTGAACGCCGAGCTCGAGCGCCGGGACGTGCTCGTCACGTGGACGTGCCGCGGCACGCTCCACATGGTGCTCCCGGACGACTACCCGTGGCTGCTCGGCCTGTCGGCGCCGACCCAGCGGACCGGCAACCTGCGCCGGCTCGAGCAGTGCGGCTACTCGCCCGGCCGGGCCCGGGCGGCGGCCGATCTGGCCGTGCGGCTGCTGGGCGAGGAGGGGCCGCTGGCACGCGCCGAGATCGGGGCGCGGCTCGAGGCGGCCGGCTACGACCCGTCGGGCCAGGCGCTCGTCCACATCCTGTTCCTGGCCTCGTACGACGGGCGGATCGTACGGGGGCCGTTCCGCGGCGCCGAGCAGGCGTTCGTGCTCACGCGCGACTGGCTCGGCGCGGAGCCGCGGCCGCTCACGGCGGAGCGGCGGCCGGCGGCGCTGGCCGAGCTCGCCCGCCGCTATCTGGCCGGGCACGGGCCGGCGTCGGCGGCCGACCTCGCGCTCTGGGCCGGGCTGCCGCTGCGCGACGGCCGGGCCGGGCTCGCGGGCGCGGCCGCGGCGATCGTCGCGGCCGGCGGCGACCGGTTCGACCTGGGCGACCGCCCGCCCGTGCCCCGCACGCTGCCGCCGCGGCTCGTCCCCGCGTTCGACGCCTACCTGCTCGGCTGGGCCGACCGCGCCTACGCGGTGCCGGCGGAGCGGGTCGACGAGATCCGGCTGGGCGGGATGATCCGGGCCGTCGCCCTGCTCGGGGGCCGCGCGGCCGGCACGTGGGCGGCGCGCCGAAACGGCCGGCGCATGACGGTCGAGCTCGACGAGTGGGCCGAGCTCGGGCCCGCGGACCGGGCGGGGCTCGACGCCGAGGCTGCCGACGTCGTCCGGTTCGAGACCGGCGCCCCGCCCGGGGAACGCGCCTAGAAGGCCGGCTTTCCGGGGACGACCGGCGACACCGTCACCCGGCCGCCGCACGCCTGCGCCGGGAACCGCACATGGATGCTGCGAAAGTCGTTCGGCGCCCACACGTCCGCGCCGGTCGACGTCGGGCATCTCTGGCTGCCCGTGGGGACATCGGAGTAGCCGGCGAAGAACGAGGCCCGGCCGCCCGGGGCGAGCGTGACCCTGTTCTCGGGCTCGAAGGGGACGACGTTGCTCGTGCCGCGGATCACCGTCGTCGGCAGCGCCCGGCCGTGGCTGAGCAGCCGGATCCCGGGGAAGCCGAACAGGTGGCAGGCTGTGGCGCTCGTATTCGTGAAGGTGAAGCGCAGCCCGACGCTGCCGGCCGCCCCGTTGGAGCTCGGCCGGGCGAGCGAGAGCTGGCGCCGCTCGCAGCGGTGCGTCGCCGCGGCGTGCGGGGTCGCGCCCGCGCGGGCCACGCCCGCCCCGGCGGCAAGGAGCGCCGCGCCGGCCGCGACCGCGGCGGCGCCCGTCACCATCAATCGTCTGCTCATCTGGTCGCCTCCTGGCGAAGTCGGTACATGACCCCACGGTAGGCGGCGTACGTCACCGTTCGGTCACGGACCGGTATTCGCTCGGCGACGGCTGTACCAGAAGATCAGCTCGACGACGAACATGACCCAGATCGCAAAGCCGATGTCGGCGATCCACGAGAGCGAGCCGACCAGGTGCCAGAGCAGCGCGAGCACGACCAGGCCGACGACGACCCGGACCGGCATCGGCACTCCGCGCAGGCGCTGCACCTGCGCAGGGTATGCGCTTGTGGAGCTAGGCGGCGCGCTCGGCGGCGTCTTCGCCGGCCCCGGCGAGCCGGTCGAGCACCTTCGCAGTCGCGAGGGCGCTCGTCGCCTGGTTCGCGAACAGGCGCAGCGCCTGCAGCCGGCGCGGGTGCGGCAGCATGCGGTCGGTCGGGTCGTCCGCCCAGATCACCCCGACGAGCGAGTCGTCCCGAGCCCGCAGCGGCACGACCAGCCAGTGGTGGCGCCAGGCGTTCGGGCCGGCGCCGTTGAACTGCGACGCGTAGCCGATCGACGCCTGCGAGACGCGGGCGGCGCCCTCGGCGTGGGGCAGCAGGTAGCAGCCGTTGACCTCGAATTCGGGGTCGAGCAGGCGGCGCAGGTCGGCGTCGGTGGTCGGCGTCTCGGTCGCCTTGTCGCCGTCCGGCCAGCCGACCGACGCGGCGCAGCGGTGCACCCCGGCCGCGGGGTCGTGCAGCTGCACCATGACCTTGTCGAATGCGAGCGCCGAGCTGATGCCGGCGCACACGCGCTCGAGCACCTCGGCCACCGTGCCGGGCTCGAGCAGCGTGGAGGAGATCTCGAGCAGCTCGGTCAGGGCCTTCTGCGAGCGCTCCCAGTTCGCCGTCGCCTGCGCGGCCTCGACGAGCACGGCCGCCTGCGAGGTGACGGCGACGAGGACGTCGAGCTCCTCGTCGGAGAGGCGCAGGCCCGAGGCGGGCTCGCCGACCGAGAAGATGCCCAGGATGTGGCCGTCGGAGTGGCGGAACGGCACGAACAGCTCGTCCTCGGGCTGCCACGCGTTCGGGATCTCGCTCGCCGGCTCGCTGGGCACGTAGCGGTCGGCGACGTGCGACCCCCAGTCGAACGTGCCCTGCTCGATCACGTATGCGCCGCGGCGGTGGTACTGGGGGGCCAGGATCGGGTCGAACCAGGCGCTCGAGTACTCCGAGCCGAGCAGGGTGGCGCGGGCCTCCTCGTTGCCGTGGACACTCGAGACGACGTAGTCGTCCCACTCGGGCCGGTACATGTTGATGACGACCGTGCCGAGTCCGAGCGCGCGGCCGACCGTGATGGCGATCTCGTCCAGCAGCCGGTCGGGATCGTCCTGCACGCGGACGAGCCGGATCACGTCGACGAGGCCCTGGATGCGGGCGACGGGGGAGAGGTCGGGCGTGCGCGGGGACGGCCGCCGCTCGCCGGCCCGGCGCTCGGCGCCGGGGTGCTCGAGCACCGCGCGGGCGGCGGCGACGACGAGCGGGTCGAACTGCGTCCCGGACGCCGCCTCGAGCTCGGCGATGGCGGCCTCGCGCGGCATCGCCTGCCGGTACGCGCGGTCGCTCGTCATCGCGTCGAACGCGTCGCAGACGGCGATGATGCGCGCTCCCAGCGGGATCTGGTCACCCTCGAGCCCGTCGGGATAGCCGCCGCCGTCGACGCGCTCGTGGGTCGAGCGCACGATCTTGGCCACGCCGCGAAGCGGCGGGGCCGATACGAGGATGGACTCGCCGGTGACGGTGTGGCGGCGCATGACCTCCCACTCGCCCTTGTCCAGCGGGCCGGGCTTGTGCAGGATCGAGCTCGGGATCACGACCTTGCCGATGTCGTGCAGGTCGGCGGCGAGGACGATGTCGTCGATGGCCTCGGGGTCGATGGCCAGGTGGTTGGCGACGGAGCGGGCCAGATCGGCCACCCAGTCGGAGTGGGGGCGCAGCTCGGGCGCGTGCTGGTCGACGACGGCCAGGAGCAGGTCGCGGGCCTGGCGCTTGACCGAGACGCGGTGGTTGTCCTTCTGGGCGTACATGCGCTGGTCGACGATGCGTAGGGCCGACGACGCGTCGCGTGCTTCCCGCGGCAGGAGCGCGAATCCGCACGACGAGCGGATCTCGGCGTGCTCCTCGGTGAGCGCGTCCAGGGCCTGGCGGATGGCCTCCTCGAGCTCTGCCGGCGAGCCGTGCTTGAGCACGCAGAACTCGTCGCCGCCCAGCCGGTAGGCGGCGCCCGATCCGGCGAACGTCGCCGCGAGGCGCGCGCCGAGCCGGGCCAGGAGGGCATCGCCGGCGGGGTGGCCGTGCGTGTCGTTGTACGCCTTGAACCCGTCGAGGTCGAACATGGCGAGCACGGCGGGGGAGTGGTCGGTGCCCTCGGCGATCGCGCGCTCGAGGTCGGCGAGGAGACGGCGGCGATTGCCGAGGCCGGTGAGGTCGTCGGTCAGCGCCTGCCGGAGCGACTCCTCGACCCCCTTGCGCAGCCGCCGCATCCGGTACAGGAGCAGCAGTGCGCCGCCGCCGCCTCCGGCGGCGACGGTCATCCAGACGAGGTCCAGGCCGATTTGGTGCACGAAGAACATCTGCCAAGTAATCGGCAGCATGCGGGCAAACATGCGCAAACGTGTTGCGTGCGGGCTGATCAGGCGCGCAGGCGCGCCCGCAGCCGGTCGAGCGCGGCCGCCTCGGCGCCGGCCGCCACCAGGTAGCCGCGCACCGAGCCGTGCTCGTCCTCGAGCGCCGCGAGCACCTGCTCCATGACCATCGCGGGCGCGTGCGCGAACACGAGCCGGTAGGCCCGCTCCTGCTCGTCGGCCGCCTTCGCGACCCAGCGCGCGTGACTCTCGGCGAGGCGCGTCTCGCTCTCGGCGTAGTCGCGGCCGATGTCGGCCACCGACACGCCCGCCAGCCGCAGCACGAGCGCCGAGACCAGACCGGTGCGGTCGCGGCCGCCGACGCAGTGGACGCACACCACGCCGGGCGGCGCGTCGGCGATCAGGCCGAGCGCGACGCCGAAGTTGGGCCGGAAGCGGTCGAGGAAGTCGAGGTACGACCAGCGCAGGTACCCGGCCGGGTCGGTGGCCGACATGCGCGCCTTGAGCGCCTCGGTGTAGTCGTCGTCCCACTCGCCGAGGAGCGACACGTGCGTCACCTCGACGGGCAGCGCGTCGAGCACGTCCTCCTGGAGCTCGGCTGGGAAGCGCAGGTCGACGACCCGCGTGATCCCGTAGTCGACGAGCGTCCGCGCGTCGCGCAGGCGGCGGACGTTGTCCGCCCGCACGAAGGCGCCGTAGCGCGTGCTCGAGCCGTCTTCGGTGGGGATCCCGCCGAGGTCGCGGACGTTCTCGAGCCCGTCCCAGATGAGCGTCCTCGTCACCTGTCGGATCCTAGAAGCGGGGTCAGACCCCGAACGCCGGCCGTGACAGTTCTGTTGCACGTCCGTTCGGGGTCTGACCCCGCACGGGGCGATGAGTTCCGCGCGGCGGCTCCGTCTGTACCGTGTCCCGACCGACCGAGAGGAGACGCGATGCCCAAGCCGACCCCATGCCTGTGGTTCGACACCGACGGCGAGGACGCCGCCCGCTTCTACACGTCCCTGTTCCCGAACTCGAGGATCCTGGAGATCTCCCACTACGGCGACGCCAACCCCAGCCAGGCCGGCCAGGTCATGGTCGTGCGGTTCGAGCTCGACGGCCAGACCTTCATGGCGCTGAACGGCGGGCCGCAGTACACGTTCGGCGAGGCCGTCTCCTTCACGATCGACTGCGCCGACCAGGCCGAGGTCGACCGCTACTGGGAGGCGCTCACGGACCGTGGCGAGGAGGGCCCATGCGGATGGCTGAAGGACCGCTTCGGGCTGTCGTGGCAGGTCGTGCCGACGCGCCTGGTCGAGCTCCTCGGCGATCCCGACGCCGACCGCGCCCAGCGAGTCATGCGGGCGATGATGAGCATGCGCAAGATCGTGATCGCCGAGCTCGAGGCCGCATAGCGCCATGTTTGGCTCCGGCGGGAGCCTGGTAACGGCCCGGCATGACGGCCGCGACCGAGCGCGAGGTGAAGCTGCATCCCGGGCCCGGGCTGCGCGGGGTCGAGCTCGACGGCCGGCCGATCGCGGCCCGGACGCTGACCTCGATCTACCACGACACGGACGACCTGCGGCTCGCCCGGGCAGGGATCACGCTGCGCCTGCGACTCACGGGTGAGGAGGCCGCCTGGCAGCTCAAGCTGCCGCGTGACGCGGCCCGGGAGGAGCTCGAGTGGCCCGCGCCCAGCCGGCGCGTGCCGGGTGAGGTGAAGGCGTTGCTCGTCGCGCACACCCGGGGCCGGCCACTGGTCGCGGTCGCGACCCTGCGCACGGAGCGGTCGGGGGTCGTCGTGACCGAGGGGGGAGTCGACATCGCGGAGGTGGTCGACGACCGCGTGGACGTCCTCGCCGATGACGCCGTCGTCGACCGGTTCGAGGAGATCGAGGTGGAGCTCGTCGACGGCGACCAGGACGACCTCGAGCGCCTCGAACGGCTCTTGATCGAGGCCGGGGCGCGCCCATCCGACGCGCCGCCGAAGGTATTCCGGGCGCTCGGCGGACGGCCGCGCCTCGGCGTCAAGGCGAAGGCCAAGGGCGCCCGGCGAGTGCTGGCATGCGGGCTCCTCGAGCAGTACGACGAGCTGCTCGCGCACGATCCGGGGACGCGGCTCGGTGGGGATCCCGAGGAGCTGCACGACCACCGCAGCGCGGTCCGGCGGCTGCGGGCGCAGCTCCGCGCCGGCAGGCCGCTCCTCGACCGCACCTGGGCCGACGACCTGCGCCGGGCGCTCAAGCGGGTCGGCCGGACGCTCGCGCCCGCCCGCGACCTGGACGTCCTGATCGCGCAGGTCGAGGAGGACCGCAGGCACCTGCCGGAGCGCGAGCGGAGGGGAGCGGCCGACGTGCTCGAGGCGCTTCTTGCACGTCGCGCCCGTGCTCAGACGGAGCTGCTCGCGGAGCTCTCGGAGCCCTGGTACGTGAGCACGCTCAACCGGGCCGAGGGCGCCGTCGCCGACCCGCGCTTCACCGGATCGGGATCGCTCCGCCGGGGCGTCCGGCGCGAGCATCGCCGGGCCCGCAAGATCGTGCGCACGCTCCCCGACCGGCCGACCGACGTCCAGCTGCATGCGCTTCGGCGCGCCGTGCGGAACGGCCGCTACGCCGCCGAGCTGGCCGCCGCCGGCGGCGACAGGAAGGGTCGGCGCTACGCGAAGCGCGCCAAGGCGCTCCAGGACGTCCTCGGCGAGCACCAGGACGCCGTCGTCGCGACGGCCATGCTGACCGACGTCGGCCGCGACCTCTCCCGGCCCGCGGCGCGCACGGCGTGCGCCGCCCTCGTGGGGATTCAGGCGCAGCGGCGGTCGGCCGCGCACGACCGGGTCGCGAAGGGCTGGAAGCGACTCGAGGCGCGCGCTCTCTAGTGCTCCGTTCCGGAGGTTCCTTGATGATCGGGCGAGCGAAAATCGAGCATGGCAAGGACGCAGGGAGCCCCGATATTGACGATATCGGGGCGACCGAGGACACAGCCAGGCGACGAT
>Ga0105240_10013218_pt1 | contig 11354 bp, 7 predicted proteins | sample KBSC54metaG_FD_80426 | JGI IMG/M metagenome (GOLD analysis project Ga0105240, IMG submission 80426) | Corn rhizosphere microbial communities from Kellogg Biological Station, Michigan, USA - KBS C5-4 metaG | ecosystem: Host-associated > Plants > Roots > Rhizosphere > Soil | place: Michigan, USA...
GCCCAGCGCGCCACCATCTACGCCAAGATGGCCGAGGCGGAGACCAGACAGCAGATGTACACCGACGCCCTCCAGCACATCGGCGAAGCCATCAATACCGACAATACCAACCTGAATTTTTACATGCAGCGGGGGGATATCAACGTGGCCGCCGGCAATTTTTCCACCGCCGTCTCCAACTACGACGAGGCCATTCCCAAAGGGAAAGATGATGGAGAAGCCTGGGAAGCCCGCACCGTCACCCTGATAAAACAATACCAAAAAAAGTACGGCGCCGAAGATGCCGCTGTACTAAAGAGAAAGATCAGCGCTTCCGATAAGCAGACACTTTGCAGCAGCATCCAGACCGCCCAGTCCAAAGGACTCCGGGACGTTCAGGTGGATCTGGTGCAGGCTACCATCTGCAAGTAGATGCACCACATGCAAATAAACGCACCACATTTTATCAATTGAAAAACACCACGAGATCATGCGTACAAAATGGATATTCATACCCGCCACTATCGCCGTCCTTCTGACAAATTGTAAAAGCGCCAACAACACCCAAAAAGGCACAGGCATCGGCGTAGCCGCCGGAGCCACCGCCGGAGCCCTTATCGGGGGCGGAGGAAAAAGTTCAGTATGGGGAGCCCTCATCGGCGCAGCCGTAGGCGGTGGAGCAGGCTATCTCATCGGTCATCATATGGACAAACAGGCCCAGGAGATCAAGCAGGCGGTGCCCGATGCACAGGTCGAAAGAGTGGGCGAAGGCATCGAGATGACCTTCAACTCCGGACTGCTGTTCATGATCAATTCCGCCGCTCTTAGCGAGGTCGCGAAGACCAATCTCGAAAAAGTAGCAGGCGTATTTGTAAAATATCCCGAGACCAATCTTCTCATCGAAGGACACACAGATGACACCGGTCCCGCCGACTTCAATATGGAGCTGTCAAAGAAAAGAGCTTACTCCGTCAGCGAATACCTCCAGTCAAAAGGAGTATCCCCCAGCCGTATGCAGGTCAAGTGGTATGGAGAGACGCAACGGAAGTTCCCCAATACCAGCGAAGACAACAGGGCGAAAAATCGTCGCGTGGAAGTAGCTATCACCGCCAATGATCAGATGAAGCAAAAAGCCCAGCAAGGCAATCTGAATTAAGCGTACCTCTTTCTTCTAAAAAGTTGGTAAAGGTACCCACCAACTATCACCAGCAATATGGGTAGCCCGATGTTGATGAATTGCCAGAAGTTGCGATCCTTCTCCACCTTGGCAGGGTCCAGCAGACGCAAGGTGTAATCCTTGGCCCTTGTCTCGAGAATGCCGGAGGGATTTAACAGGTATTCAAAACAGTTTGCCACGAAGTCCTGGTTGGCAAACTGGTAGGATATGTCTTTGTTATACCCCATGGGTAAAGGTCCCTGCCGCGACACATCATTCATTACGATGTCCGCATCCGCCATTACGATCACGCGACCCGGCTTCTCCGATGCTGCCAGGTAGGGCTGCCTATACACATTGGCCAGGCTGTCCGCCACGGCCTCACCGACACGACCAGCATATAAGGACTGGAATTTCCCCTCCAGTAACATGGCCACCGGGATATTGTGTTGTGTGAATGCCCGTGGATCGTTGGCTACCTTGACACTTTCAAAGGTGATCAGGGCAGGCGTGCTCACCGTCTTGGAATTGGCCGAGGTCTGCAACAACACCGTCTTTTGAATGCCTTCCGCCTTCACCGTATCGATGGAGTTCGCGAATTTCGCATATACAGGATCGAGGTTCTTGGAGATGGGATGGGTGAGGCTGCCATTCAGCAGAGGGAAATAGGGCCACGGTATCAGCTGGAACTGTGGCTTGTCCCCATTCATACCCACAACCATGTTCAACGAGGCGCACTGCATGTCCAATACCAGGTCCTGCTGTATCCGCACACCGTATTTAAAAAAGAGGTCGTCCAGATCCAACCCACGGTCGAATGCAATCGTCTCCCTGTCCTGCCGAAGGCTGTCCATCTCCGCATAGAGCCTGTCCACCGCCCAGATGATCTGACCACCATGCATGACATATTGGTCGAGGGTCAGCTTTTCCCGGTCCGTAAATTTCTTTGTCGGCTTGACGATGATCAGAGCATTATAATCCTGTGGTATCACGGGCAGACTGTCCAGCCTGACCACGCCAAACCTATGATAGTTCGACCGCAATCCCTCAATGAGGTTGTAAACCGTATAATCCAGCGGCTCGCCATTGCCCACCACATATCCTATGGCCGGCTCATGCTTGCGGGTGATCCTGTCGATGGCGCTGCCAAACTTGAATTCCAGGAGCGTCTCGGCGTTTGTATACAATTGTTCCTCCGGCTGTCCTTCCCCACCCACCTGCACACCTTTCAGCAGGTCCACCGGCACTACTTTATTCTTATAATGAAGCAAGGCTCCCGGCAAAACGATCCGCTGGCTCTGCTCCTCGCCTTTCTTTGCCTGCGCTACCTGCGTCTTGGCCTGTATGCCCATCCGGCGCAGGGAATCCAGCATCTCCATTTTAGCCGTATCATCCAGGTTGGCCAGGGGGTCCAATACTTTTACACGGATCTTGCCGTCGGCGTATTCATTAAATTCCTGCAACAGCTCCTGCGTGCTTTTTGATAGTTTTCGTATACCGGCTTTCAGATCGCCCTGTAGAAAAAATTCCACTTCAACGGTTTCGTCCAGATTGCGCAGCATCTGTTTAGTGGGAGCGCTTAGCGTATAGCGTTTCTCCTGGGTAAGGTCCAGACGATAGTGGAAGTGGCCGGCTATTAAATTAAGGACAACCAGCACCGCAACGACAGCGCCCGCCCCCAGCCAGTCAGGACGCACTTTACCAGTCCCACCGCCAGCCATCGCGGCCCCCCGGCCCTCGTTAGTCCCACCGGACATCTCTGCTCCACCCGCCTTGGGAGCCCCACCCTGGTCAGGCCCGCTGCCCGCCCCCGCCGCCAGCTTGTTCTTCGGTCCGCGAAGTTTCCGCGCCAGGTTCCAATTGGTCCAGCGGAGAAATAAAAAGATAATGCTGAGGAAGTAAATGAGGTCCCTGCTGTCGACAACACCCCGGCTGATGCTCCGGTAGTGGAAGTCAATGCCAAACATCTCAATATAGTAATCCGCGCCCGCCGCAAACACCGGCAGCTGGCTCACGGCATTGAACCCGCTATACAACAGGAAGCAGGCAAAGGCCGCCGCGATAAAGGCAACAACGGCGTTGCTTGTCCAGCTGCTGCATAATATCCCAATGGAAGTGAACACCCCCGAGAGAAAGATCAACCCTATATAGCTGCCCAGGGTAGCCCCCACATCGATGCCCCCCTGACCCGACAGCCGCTGTATGCTAAGGAAATATAAGAGTGTTGGGACCAGCGCAATGATCACCACGATGAGGCTGGCCAGATATTTTCCAATGACCAGTTGCGCCCTGCTCAGCGGCACCGTCTGCAAGATCTCAAAAGTCCCCATCCGGAACTCCTCCGCCAGACTCCGCATCGTGATGGCAGGGATCAGGAGCAGTAAGATCCATGGCGCCAGATCAAAGAACTTCTCCAGACTGGCATACCCAAAGGCCAGGATGTCCGTATCAGGAAATACGAACAGCAAAAGCCCATTCAATAACAGGAAAACGATAATGGCAATGTAGCCCGTAAGATTACTAAAAGATTGACGGAGTTCTTTTTTGCAGACTGCCCACATGGCCACGAAAATAATGTGTTATCCGTAAATATCAGTTACAATATATAACGCCCTTCTCCGTTTATCACCAGCACCATTTATAACCCACAGATCTTACTGTAGAAAGCTGCTGAAATTAGCACCATCTGGCCGTCGCGCCGGACCGGCACCATACATTGTAAAAAAATAAAATGTGGAAAAAAAGTTAAATTAGATGGGTGGAAAAATGTACTTGATCAAAAGATAACCTTATATTCGCATACTCTAGTCAGAACAACCTTCCCTTTTGAAAAAAATATTATGGTTAGGTAAAAAGAAATTTAACCGAAACCAACTGCATAAAAGATCCGCCCCCTGCCGGCGGGTTTTTTAATTTATACCCCTCCATCTTGCCTCATTTCCCCGATCATCGCTCATTATTACCAGTCTTACCGCCAAATTTCTCTAGCTTCCCGACAGGCGTTCAGCTCAGATCACCGACCCGTTCGATCCCCACATTTCCCCCCAAAGTTCACGCTCTCAACTGCAAAGCGCCGCCAAATATCGAAGATGGTAAATATTATAAATATTTATACTATATTAATATCAAAAATTTACATGTGTTTTTCAGCCTCCCAAAACGGGCTTGCCGCCCTCAATCGCTCCACCCCTTCTTTCAGCTTTTCGATCACATAATCCACCTCCGCTTCGGTATTGAACCTCCCCACCCCAAATCTAAGACTGCTATGCGCCAGCTCATCCTCCAGCCCCAACGCTTTTAGCACATAGCTTGGCTCCAGAGACGCAGAGGTACAGGCCGATCCCGAAGACAATGCCACCTCCTTATTGATCATCGTGAGCAGCCCCTCCGCCGACACATATCGGAAAGATAAATTTGTCGTACCCGGCAGCCGGTGCTCACGGCTCCCATTGACATATACCAGCGGTATTTCCAACAACCTCTTTTCCAGTCTGTCCCTTAAGGCCGCTATACGCCTCATCTCTGTCTCCATCTCCATCCGCGCAAGCTCACAGGCCTTTCCAAACCCCACAATAGCCGGCACATTCAGCGTACCGCTTCGCATACCCCGCTCATGACCACCGCCATCCATCTGCGCCGTCAGCCGCACCCGCGGATCCCTCCGGCGCACATACAACGCCCCCACACCCTTGGGACCATATAGCTTATGCGCACTGATAGCCATCAGGTCGATGCCATCCCTGTTCACATCCACCGGCACCTTCCCCACAGCCTGTGCCGCATCCACAAAAAAGACAACCCCACGTCTCCGCGCAATGCTGCTGATCTCCCGGATAGGTTGTATCACCCCGATCTCGTTGTTGGCATACATCACGGAGATAAGCACCGTGGTGGGACGGATCGCCGCCCCCAGCTCCGCCAGATCGATCAGCCCCTCCCTGTCCACCGGCAGATAAGTTACCTCACCCCCCAGCTTCTCTATATGATGACAGGTATCCAGCACCGCCTTGTGCTCCGTCGCCACCGTAATGATATGATTCCCCTTGACCGCATACATTTCAAACACCCCCTTTATCGCCAGGTTGTCCGCCTCCGTCGCCCCCGAAGTAAAAACGATCTCCTTCGTCTCCGCACCCACCAGCCTGGCTATCTGCTCACGCGCCAGATCCACCGCCTCTTCTCCCTCCCAGCCATACGCATGCGTCCTGCTGGCGGCATTCCCAAACTTCTCGGTAAAATAAGGCAGCATCGCCTCCACCACCCGTGGATCGCAGGGAGTGGTAGCATTGTTGTCAAAATAGATTGGTAGCTTCGGCATGGTACAAATTTACCGATTCACTGTATTTTTATCGTTACAATTCATCAACATGCGTAAAGTCGAACACATTGGGATTGCCGTCAAAGATCTCACCATCTCCATACCCCTCTTTGAGACCCTCCTCGATACCCCCTGTTACAAGACGGAAGAAGTCGACAGCGAGAAGGTGACCACCGCCTTCTTTCGCAAAGGCGAGACCAAGATTGAGCTGCTGCAAGGCCGGGACCCCGACAGTGTCATCACCCGCTTCATCGAAAAGAAGGGGGAAGGCATACACCATATTGCCTTTGACGTTGCCGATATTTACGCTGAGATGCGGCGACTCCAACAGGCGGGCTTCACGCTCCTCAACCCCCAGCCCAAACCAGGGGCCGACAACAAGCTGATTTGCTTTCTTCACCCCAAAGACACAAACTCCGTACTGATCGAGCTCTGCATGGAGCGCGCGGATATCTGATTTCTCACTACATTAGTAGTAAATGACAGGGTCCCCCTCTCCCACCGGAAACCGCACGTGGTTTATCACTGGATGGTTCATCACCGGCTGCCTGCTGCTGGCACTGATCTGCCCTGCTCAACTATTGCCCATCCGGAACTATACGATCAAAGAAGGGCTCAACAGCAACAACATCTACGCCGTCCTTCGCGATACGAGAGGCATACTCTGGGTGGGGACCAACAATGGCGTCAGCTGCTACGACGGTGACAGGTTCTTCCAGCCTCCCATGACCACCCGCACCGGTCAGATCTATGTCACCAACTTCTTCGAAGATCACGAACACAATATCTGGGTCACCAGCTGGTACAACGGTCTCTATAAGTACAAGGACGGGCGGTTTGTCAACTATCTTCCCGACAGTGCACACCTCGAAGCGCAGGCAAATAACACATTCGACATGGCGGAATGGAGCCCCGGCCATTACATCGTAGCCACCGACAAAAACGTCTGGCTCTTCGACGACCCGACGACCTCCCCCGCCGGCCCGGCCCAAGGATCACCGGTCTCCCGAACCCCGTCATCTGCCACCGGACCAGCCAAAGGTTCACCGGCCCCCTCCACCGGCCGGCCCGGATTTCACTTGTTGGACCCATCCAACCCCTCCCTCGAACAACAAATAGGCACCGTCCTTCTAACCCCCGGCGGCGAACTGCTCGTTGGCTATAGCAAAGGGATAGCACACTACCACCTCACCGACTCTGCCCCCTCACAGTCCCCGGGTATTCCCTCCCCACCCCGAAGTGGAAAGAAATGGGTCTATACCGGTATGCTCTGGACAGGCCCCTACGTCAACAGGATCGCCCTGCTGGATGATCAGGCCTGGCTGGGCTCCGACGGCGGACTGTATTATTTTCCGCATTTCTCCGAGCTCCTCCGCGACCCCATCCATACCAAACCCGCGCTGCTTTATCCCACATCCCCTCCCCACCCCGGCCGCCCCGTTCCCAATATTGAAGTGGACAGGGTCTATGCCGACACCAAAAAAAATATCTGGTTCACGGGTGGGGGTGGGGTCCACAAGATCACCGCCGGCAGCCACCGGGACCTCGACGACTCCACACACTCATCCGGCCGCCCCGTCCCGGCCCTCCCTTTCCGCACCTACAGCCGCGCCAACGGTCTCCCCTCCGACATGATCCGCACCCTTTATTCCGACCCCGAAGGTGTCACCTGGATAGGCACCGAAGACGGCCTCGCCCGCATGGGCCAGGAATACTATCGGTTCTACCCCATACAGGAAAAATCCCGGGATGCCCTCGATCAAAACGAGCCCGCCATCATCATCTCCATTCATGACGACAGACAAGGCAATCTCTGGATGGGCAGCTACAATGGTCTCTACCAGGTAAAAAAAGATCTTCCCAAAACAGCGCCCATGCCCGAGCTCACCAGCCTGGGAGAAAAAAAGATAGGGTTTGTACACTATATGCTACACGATCAGCAGGGAAGACTATGGGCCTGCACCGATGCCGGCATCCTGCTGATAGAAGGTGGTAGACCCGTCATCAAAGACTCCCTCATCGCCGGTTGCGCCTATGCCGACGCCGATGGAACGATATGGTTCGGCAGCAATAAAGGCAGGGTGGCCTACCAGCAGGATGGACAGTTCCATCTCTTACATTTTACTTCCCCTAATAATGAACGCATCGATGGCATCTACCACGACCCAAAAGGTTTTCTCTGGCTGGGCTATGCCCTCACGGGTGTAAGAAAATTCCGCATACAGGGAGACAGCCTGCAACACATATTGGAATACAGCGAACGCACAGGCTATCCCAATCTGCGCACACGCTCCCTTTCCACCGACGGAAAAGGACATCTGTTGCTCGGTACCCGCACCGACGGCCTATATATCATACCCATCGATGGAGACAGCGCGACACGTCCCGTTCACATCACCACTGCCCAGGGGCTCAGCGGCAATTGGGTAAAAGCTTCCATTGTCACCAGGGAAGGATGCTATCTCGCCACCAACAATGGGCTTGACTTATTGGAGCCCGTAGGAGAACAGCCCCGCATCCATCCCATCCCCTTCCGCAATGAAAAAGTACCCATCGAGCTCAATACGCTTTTCCTCCAGTCCGACACTATCTGGCTGGGCACCCCGAAGGGTTTGCTGCAATACGTGCTCCACCAGCAGGGAAAAAATACCGTGCCCCCACCCGCCTGTTTTATGAAGCTGACCATCAACGGCCGGCTGGACAGCAGCTTTCAACCATTCACAGAGACCAGGGCGCTGCCCTCGCTGGACTACGAGCAGAACAATCTTGCCTTTGACTTCGCCGGCCTCAGCTTCCGGGATGAGGATAAGGTCAGCTATCGATATAAGATGGAAGGGCTCGATAAGGATTGGAGCGCACCCACCAACCGCCGCTATGTCAACTACAGCCATCTGTCACCCGGCTCGTATAAACTGCTCGTCATGGCCAGTAATGACGATGGGGTATGGAGTATAACACCCGCTACACTGAGCTTTCACATCAACGCCCCTTTTTGGATGCAGGCATGGTTCATCACATTATGTGTCATCATTGCCGCCACCCTCGCATACCTGCTGTATCGCTATCGTCTGGATCAGGTCCTGAAGATCGAGCGGATCAGAACAAATATCTCGACAGACCTGCACGATGACATTGGATCTACCCTTAGTTCCATCAGCATCATGAGCGATATGATCATGCATACACCACAGGAGCTCCAGCAGCAGCAGGCGTCCCAGCACCCCCAGCTGCCCTCCGCACAAGCCGCGCCTCCTGACTGGCAACGCATGGCCGGCGAGATCAAGGACAATAGCCTCTCCCTCATGGATAAGATGGACGACATCGTATGGAGCATCAACCCCCGTAACGACGAGATGGAGAACCTCATGGCCCGTATACAACGGTTTGCCGCCCCCATCCTCGAAGCCAAAGGCATCGACTATGAGATACTCATCGAGAACAACATCCGGCATCTCAAGCTGTCCATGGAACACAGACAGCATATCTATCTCATCATGAAAGAAGCCATCAACAACCTGGTGAAATATTCCGGCGCCGCCAATGCCGTCGTCCGCGCCCGTTCCGCCGGCGGATGGCTAAAGGTCGATGTCATCGACAATGGCAGTGGATTTGACCCCGCATCTTCCCGGACAGGCAACGGCATCGTAAATATGAAGAGCCGCGCCGGCCTCATGGGCGCGCGGCTGGCTATAAAGTCCGCCCCTGGTCAGGGCACGGAGATCAGACTAGAGGTAAAGGTTGGGTGAGGCGAGATGATACACACATACTTCATCCACCAGGTGGTCATATACATCATCCTGTTTATACGGTCTTCTTCCCTTCATCAGCTTACCCGTACCCGTTCGGATACGTTCCACATCCGCCTGATCAAAATATCCCGATTTCACCAGTGTATCCCGTACAAAGACCGCCATCTTTTTATGATTGCTTTTGTAATTGACATTCCCGTTGCGTTGCGCCTCATCCCGCAATGTCTCCACCGCCCGCAGCAACTCTCCCGATAAGGATGTATTCGTAGACGAAGGTTCGCTCCATATCTTTTGGACCAGCGCCGGATATTGCCAGCCCGTGGGGAATTTCGGCTGTACCGTATAGGCAGGCCGCACCGCAGGCATCCCCGTCTCCCAACGGATCACCATCTCCTTCACCTCCGGCGCCGCATGATCCAGCCACGCCCGCGCATTCATATCGTATTTATTCTTCTGATCCAGGTCAGCGCCCCGAAGCAGGATCTTTTCGAATACCCGAAGGGATATCGCACGATCCTCGTCACTCTCCTTTCTCAAAAGAAAGCCCATCACCGCCCAGTACGCAACATTGGAGCCGTCCGCGTCCGGCATATTGACATCCGGATCGTAATCCAGGAAGAGGTCCAGCGCGCGGATATACTGGTGCTGCTGCACCGCTATATGCAGACAGTTATAACCTTTGCTACAGCAGATGTTGGGATTGGCGCCATTCTTCAGCAAATATTTCAACAACGGCAGCCGCTCCGGCTCCGACGAAAATCCGCTGGACAGCAACACCTCCATCAGCAGAGGCATCCAATAGCTGTCACTGAGACATGCATTGACATCGAGATGATTTTCTTCAACCAGTTCTTTTACCTGGTCGGTGGCGCCCCGGGCAATAGCCAGGGATAACGCATTCCACACATGGGTGGGGACGAGGGGTGGCATGGCAATCATATCCATAAGATACAAAAAATTCATATAAACATCCGATTGGCACGTATCAAAATACTTCCCATCTTTGGTTACCATGATCAAGGTAGCCATCGTAGAGGACAACAACACCCTTCGCAAAAGCCTGGAGAGCCTGTTCAACAGGACAGAGGGCATGCGCTGTGTCGCCAGCCTCAACAACCTCCTGAACGTGGTGAGCGAAATAGGCAGCTCCATACCCGACATCGTATTGATGGACATAGGGTTACCCAATATTTCCGGCATCGAGGGGGTACGCACCGTCAAGTCCAATTTCCCTCAGATACAGGTAATGATGTTCACCGTATTCGACGACGACGAGAAGATATTTGACGCCATCCGCGCCGGCGCTTCGGGCTACCTTCTCAAAAAAACACCCCCCGAGGAGATCATCCAGGCCATCCGGGACCTCTACCAGGGTGGGGCCCCCATGACCGCCAGCATCGCCCGCCGCGTCATCCAGTCCTTCCAGGCCGCCCCCTCCACCGTCGTGGAAGACTACCAGCTCACCGTCAGGGAAAATGAGATCCTCTATTCCCTCGTGGATGGTCTCAGCTATAAGAAGATCGCGGATAAATACTGCGTCAGCATCAGCACCATCCGCACCCACATCTGCAACATCTATCACAAGCTCCATGTCAACTCCAAAGCCGAGGCCGTAGCCAAAGTGCTTTCCCCGTCCAAGCTCCCCGGAAAAGTCTGAACCTGCCCCGTCATCCATAATTCAGATATTCCAATCCGCCTGCCGACGGGCCGCCAACGGGCCGGCCCAAAAATCATATGTTCATCCGATTGACTCGCAGCCTTTTTTATGATCACTTTGTATCAAACATCTCCTTCAAATGAAAAAGTTAACCCTATTGCTCGCCCTCTGCGCCGCCACCCTCCTCACCCGCGCGCAGGTCACCGATCCAAAACAGACAGCCCAGCAAGGCGCCACCGATAAGGTCAATAACAATGTCTCCAACACCGTCGGCAACGGATTGGACAAGGCAGAGAACGGCATCAAAGGCCTCTTTAAGAAAAAGAAAAAAGATCAACCCGCCGCCACCGCGGCAGGCACGGCAACAGGCACCACCGGCGCGGCAGGCACGACAGGCGCCACAAGCGCCAATCCCAATACAGGCGACCAGACAGGCGCAGCCAACGCACCCGTCAGTCTGAAAGCCTATTCGAATTATGACTTTGTTCCCGGGGA
>Ga0105240_10013219_pt1 | contig 11354 bp, 13 predicted proteins | sample KBSC54metaG_FD_80426 | JGI IMG/M metagenome (GOLD analysis project Ga0105240, IMG submission 80426) | Corn rhizosphere microbial communities from Kellogg Biological Station, Michigan, USA - KBS C5-4 metaG | ecosystem: Host-associated > Plants > Roots > Rhizosphere > Soil | place: Michigan, USA...
CCAATGCCAGGAATAACGCTGTGGCAATTCCGAACCCGAGCGACTGCATCAGTGGACTCTGGGGCGCGGCTTGAGCGGATCTTCCTGGCAATACTGAACCCGGTTGGTGCCGCAGCTGTTGACATTGGTGCCATCGGACGCGCCGCTGCTCAGAAAGCTGCTATCGGCGCAACCGCTCAAAGTCATCATGCCGAGGGCAGCCAGAAGCACAACGCGGAGGGTGAAAATCTTCATAATCTTATCCTGCTTGTTTCGGGCGGGACCCTAGGCCCGAACCCGCTGCCGGTCCAGATCGAAGACAATCCGGCCCAGTTTGTTCTATAAATGTTCTTGACACGATTTTAATGTTCGGCCTAGGTTTTCCGTGACTGGCTGGGAAAGACGCGATGACGGCGCGGGTTGCAACTGTGGCATTTCAGGGGATCGAGGCTGTGCCTGTCGATGTGCAGGCACAATTCACCAATGGCCAAGTGCATTTCAACATCGTGGGCCTCGCCGACAAGGCGATTTCCGAAAGCCGTGAACGCGTGCGGGCCGCGCTCCATGCCATTGGCCTCGGCCTGCCGGGCAAACGGTTGGTGGTCAACCTCTCGCCTGCCGACCTGCCGAAAGAGGGCAGTCATTATGATCTTCCTATCGCCATGGCTATTCTCTCCGCACTGGGCGTAATCCCGCCGGACTTCCTGTCACGCTTCGTGGTGCTGGGCGAGTTGGGGCTCGACGGCAATCTGCTGCCGGTTTCCGGTGCCTTGCCTGCCGGCATGTCCGCGAATGCGCGCGATCTCGGCCTGATCTGCCCCAAATCCTCTGGCCGGGAGGCGGCATGGGCGAGCGATAAGCTCGACATTCTCGCGCCCGCCAATCTGGTGCAGCTGATCAATCACGTGAAAGGCACGCAGCTTCTGTCGCGGCCCACCCCGCATCTCTCTTTACCCGATGAAACACTGCCTGATCTCGCGGACATCAAGGGGCAAGAAGCCGCCAAGCGCGCCCTCGAAGTCGCCGCGGCCGGTGGTCACCACTTCTTAATATGATAATCAATTAAATGACAAGGATTTAGTACCGTTTTCTCCTTGCAATTGACCTTATCCCCGAATTTCCGTGAAAAAGGCGAGAACAGGGTCTATATTTGTACGCATGCTATACAGATTTGAAGTCGAAAACTTTTTCTCTATCCGGGATAAACAAGTAATCGATCTGACCATCGACAAGAAGGTCATTGCCGATGGCCAAAGGTTTGCTCGCGCGTTCAAGGGGGCAGATTTTCGCGTCCCCAAAGTAGTCGCTTTATTCGGGGCTAATGCTTCAGGAAAGACGACTGTGCTTAGGGCGCTTTCATTCTTGATTTCATTCGTCCGTGACAGTGTCAACAATTCCAATCCCGGCATTCCGGATTGCGAAAGGTTCAATGATGCGTATTCGGCTTCTCGCCCCATGAAGTTCGCCCTTGAGTTTGGGGGCCTTATGAATCCCAACGAAGAAAACATTAGTAAGGCGCGATTGGGTGAATCAGTACAGGAAGGGATTTATAGATACGAATTGGAGTTAGAAGTTTCGGACGGCCACGTAAGACGTATAGCAAGAGAAAGCCTCCGGCAGCGGCCAAACGCTTTTGGTAAATGGCAAAGGATTTTTGAACGTGGCACCGACGGGAGCGTGACGGGGTCTTCATGGTTCCGAGAAAGTGGGTTCAAACACCTTCAATTGACCCTCGCAAATAACCACACGATCATTTCTTCCTTCGCAAAGTTTCAACATCCGACGGCGAGACTTTTCGCAGACGCTGCACGCAAGGTTTATTTCCTGATAGCTCCGCTCGAAGAACCGGTCCGCAATACCGATCCTGAACTGATAAATTTTCTTAAGCAGCAGCCAGAGGTACTTTCCAAACTGAGCGGTGAACTTGGAAGGATAGATGTCGGGATTGAAGAAATGAAGTTCACGGATTCCCCGAACGGTCCGCTACTGCGCTTTAGACATCGCGGCCTTCAACTCGATATGCCGTGGGGCCTTCAGAGTCATGGCACTCGCGCATTTATTAGAATGTATCCCGCGTTACTAGCAGCACTTGATAGCGGTGGTATTTGCCTAATCGATGAAATGGATGCGGCGATACATCCAAACATTCTTCCGGAAATCGTCCACTGGTTCAACGGTTCTAACGACAGGAATAAGCTTGACGCTCAACTATGGATTACATGCCACTCTGCTTCGCTGCTAGATGATCTGTTGAAGGAGGAAGTGATAATTTGCGAGAAAGATTTGCAGGGCAGGACCCAAGTTCACAGTCTTATGGACGTAAAGATACGTCGAGACGGTAATCACTATCGAAAATATCTGAGTGGCGTTTATGGCGGCGTGCCGCGTATCGGATGAAAAGAGCGCGCCCATTTTGGATTCCAGAGCGTACGCCAGTCTTTGTGGGCTGTGAGGGCCAATCGGAAGTCGGATATGCGGGCGTGTTGCAAAATATGGTTAGGGAAAGTGGGCTGCCATTTCACCTTCACATCCATGATCTAGGTCAAGGTGCGGGGGACCCATGCGCAAGAATGCAACTCACGTTGCAGCGCCTGAGCGTACTGAAACGTACTCGCGTAGAGCCGAAACATAGATTTGTATTTTTAGATAATGATCGGAACGCGCTAATTCCAGAGCGTGTGAAGCTCGCAGAAACACTTGCACAACAAAACAACATTACCATCATTTGGCAGGAGCCATGTTTTGAAGCAGTTCTGCTCCGACACCTGCCTGCGCTCCAAGGAAATCGGCCCCCGGATACCCAAGCGGCATTGCAAGCTCTAACCCGAGCATGGCCGAACTACCAGAAGCCCATGTCGAGCGCCTCCCTTATGCAACGCATCGACAGAGCGGCGATTTCAAGAATCGCAACAGTTGAACCGGACTTGCAAGCCTTATTCACGCTCGTCGGTTTGTACCCATAGGCAGCCTAGCGCTTTGCTACGTTACGACCCCTTCCACGGATGTGCGGCCTATAGGACCACCTTATTCTTCCGTAGTCATTCACAGAGAGGCGTATTGAATCTTTCACAATGTCGCTGTCGCTAGCCCCAGCCATATGAAAAGCGTCCAGTGCCCAAATTATCGCAAATACCCATCCCAAGCCAAAAAAGGGACCGCCAAAACAATTTACCGCCATAATGAGCCAGCGGTTTGGATGGTGTCTTGAAAACCCAATGATTGTTGGAAGCAACCCAATCAAGACCAAGGGCGTGCATACAGCCCCGATTAAGAGAATTCCGCCGATAGGGTCCATTTTGATCGTCTATCCTGTAGGGTCATAGGGCCGCATTGTCAGAATTTTGGAATTTAGGTCAAGCATCAGTTGCAAGTTCACATTTCCACGGGTGGCCCGGTGTGCAGGAAGCGGCTTGCGGGGCATTTTCGGATTTTGACGGGGTCGGGTGGCCAACCGTATGGATAATCTCTGTGGACGCTCGCTATTCGATCCTATGGCTATTGGTATACATAGGAGACCGAAAGGGTTTAAGGAAAGAAGTTCGAAGAAGTTTTGGACAGGTCACAAGCTGGGGTCTCAGTGATGTCACGGGCGGGTTGTCTGCTAGCATTTTCTAGCCTTAATATTTTTTCCTGCGCCTCTAACGCGCTGCCTTCCGACAGACACAGCCTGCCGTCGCACATCTTTGAATCTCAATATGTTCGAATGATCAATTCCACAGACGGCCTTCGGTGTACCTATCAATCGCAGCGAAGTATGGTTGTTTGTGATGTAACGATCGACAGCCTCGATATCAGTGACGTAGTTTTGAATCGTGGCAATTGTCGCAGCCCAGTCAGAAAGCCCGAAATCAGGGAGCGCGACGAAGCTATACTCAACTCAGTTTCTGAGGATGAAAGGACGAAAAACGAAGCATTGATGGAAATCTTTGGGCCAATGTTTTTGGTGATAGAGCAGGCCGCAAAAGATAAGACGAAACTGGACGAATATAAGCCTAACGATCGGCTCGGAATAGCTCAAGTTTCTAAAAATATGGACCCTGCCAAGCATTACGTTTTCGGAGATCAAGTTCAAATCTTAGCTACTAATTGCAACCTACTGGAACTGAGCATTACTGCAAACGGCAGAACCGAGACTTTCTCGTTCGAAAACTAATTTTCTTTGAAGCAGAGCGCAAAACTCAGAGAGCGGGTGGTGGGCCGTATTTGTTCGAGCCTGAGGACCCCGGCATTAAGCTGTAGAACAGTAGCTCCGCGAGGAAAACCAAACCGGATGCTATAGCCAAGTTCGTCCCTAAGTATTGTCCAACAAATGACAGGGCTACGCTGAAAAGGATAGGAACGACCTGCATCCAGCCCGAATAGTTCAAATCGTGCCACCTTTTAGCGACGACTGAAAACCGCGATATCCCGGTGGGGATGCCGATTAGAAGAATAATCCAATGCCAAATCGACAGCGAGCCTAGTCCATTGCCGCTGGCCAATGCCAAACCCATACCGATGGCGATAAAGGTAGCGGACGCAAGGAGGACGATCACAAGCGTGATCAAAATCGATAGAAGATAAGTTCGCCGCCCAATGCGGCCAGTAAACCCAAACAGCAACTGCTTTAGCTCAAGTCCGCCGGTGATTTTTTGAAGCCCCCTAATAGGCTTCATCTCCGATGCGGTGAAAACAGCGTCGTGTTGCTGAGGCATTGAGGCATCAGGACTAGCAAATTTCGGTGGCGCACTAGCAGGGGACGTTACCGTTGGCTTTGATTTTGTAGTCGGTGGAAATAGATGGCCAAACTCTGGTAAGTCACGAGCATTTGTCCATTGCGCCATGCCTTCGCGCCAAAGCCAAATATCAGCGTTCCTGTCTGCTCGCACCAAATCATAAACGTCTGTCTTAAGAACTGGGCCAGTCTGCTGGTCGTTCTGAAGAAAAAACCATTCGTCCCGAACTTCGGTGTCCATTGTCGTTTGCCTCCCCAGCTAGTTTACCAAACAGTACATCCTCTCATTATATGCTTTAGAAACCAAGAGGAAGCCGTTGAACCGCCCACGCACGTAAGGCGTGAGGGCTATCACGATGAGGGTTCTAAAATGAGCGTAGAGGAATTGACAACAGGAGATAGAATCGCGGCTGCAAAAAAATGTGTAGAGAAGGTGGTTGGGCATGTTTTGCATTCGATTGCGCTTCACGAGAACAATGAAGTGTTCATCTATTCAGAAGTGATTTCCTCCCAGATTCCCGAATCCTTTGCGGCCAACGCATTCAATCTGACTCGCGATGCTCTTTTTCGATATAGCCTAATTAGGCTTTGCGCCGTCTGGGATCACGATCTTGGCGAAGAAGCGGAGACCATACCGAGAGTAGTGAACCTCATCAGCAACCGCAGTGTGATATCAGCGTTGATGCAAGAGACCTGTTCTCAATGGCCAACGCAACCGCTTCCTAATTCCAAAGCAATTAAAAATCCGGCAGAATCGGACAGCGAAGGTCATTCTAATTGGACCTTTACCGATAACTTCGGACGACAACAGGGTGCAAAAGCAGGCCGCCAACTTCGAAGTGCAGTTCGCAGCGCGAATGCGATAATCGCTTCTCAGGAACTTCGGAGCATTAAAAACTTCAGGGACAAGCACATTGCACACGCCCTAAGCGCGACTAGGAAGGAAAAAGCGATCGGCCCAATACCTTTGCCCGCCCGTCGAGCCGAGATCGATCTACTGAAAACCACAGTTGATCTAGTTCACACGTTTTATTGCTGGGTAAATGGCACAGACTTTGATTTTGAGACTAGCTTTGAAATTCGCCAACGTCACGCTGAGGCGCTGTGGAAAGGCTGCACCGTGCAGCCCTTGAGCTAGTACATGGGTGAGGAAAAGCGAAAAAGAGAAGCTGTCCTGAATGGGCCCTGCCCCTGCAGTTCTAATAAGCCTGCTCGAATTTGCTGTTTCACCGGGCAAGGATGGCAATGGCATAAATCGCCAGCAAATCTTGGACTCCGAACGTTGCCTTTGGGGCACCATCTGGAAAAATGCTACATGAAAGAACTTGGTTCATGTGTCCCCGGCATTTCAAGAGAACACATTATTTCGAATTCTGTCTGCAAGGTGCTAGTGGGAGACGGCGATCTTTCAGTATCTGGCGTACCTTGGCTCGAAGCCGGCGAAACGAAAATTATCGCCCCGCCAACAGCAAAATGTCTTTGCAGAAAACACAATAGCGCGCTGAGTCCGCTCGACGCTGCCGCACACTTTTTCTTCGCATCGCTAAAATCATATCTTGAGCGCGACGGCGGCATGCGACACGCTCTTATTTCCGGCCATGATCTTGAACGCTGGCTTCTGAAAACCGCAAAAGCGGCGGCAATATCACGTAATCTTGCGCACGATAGGAAGCCGCTGTCCGGCACGTTCGCGAGAGATGAAGCAATAATCGACATGCTCGATAACCCAACGAACTGGCCCGAAGGCGCGGGGCTATATTGTGTTATGAACACTGGGGACGTAACTGAGAAAACGGCGCGATTTCAGTTTCAGCCATTGATAGACGAAAACGATAACATCGAAGCACTTGCAATCAACATCATGGGGTTCCGGTTTGTGCTTATACTCAGCACAAAGGACGTTTCCAGATACCCATTTTTAAGTGGGGCCAAATTTCGACCGGGCCGAATTCAAATCTCGTATCCAAAATCTACTAGTTGGTTGACGCTAAGCTGGGAAGGACAGACGAACCATGACGTTTTGTCACTGAAATTGCTGCAGCATTAGCAGCGTGATGCACGCGAAAAGATGCTTTAAGTAGAAGGGCGTTCGGAATAATCAACGAATTTGATGACCTAAGTTGTTGAAAAATATAGATTATAGCCGCTAGTATAAAGTTAATCCGTACACGGATTAATATCAAAAAAACAGATGCATGCCTTTGAAGAAGGGCGTTTTCTGTTGATTTTAATTAAGTGTTGTGCTATGGTTTTCCTGTTGTTTTCGCTGGCCCATAACAAAAAAACGGCCTGAAAACTTCAACCCGCGCTTTCATTTAGACGGTTCATCAGCCTGCTAACTGCAGTCGGGTGCCATTTGCCGCCGCGCGCTGTCGTAATTCCTTGTCGTTCAAATTCGGTCGCAATGGCTTGAAGTGTTGTGTGGCCCGCATTGCGCACAGTCTCAAGCTTGTTACGGAGACGTTCAGCGCGAAGTTGAGCAGTCCGGCGCTGTGAATCAGTGGAAGCCTTATTGGACTTCGCAGCGAAATTCAGGTGCCATTTTGGATTTCCAAGTTTTGTGCCACGGGCTTTGGCTGCAAGAAGTGCAGCTTTGGTTCGTTCCGAAATTGCCCTTACTTCGTATTGCGCGATCTGGGCCATAATACCGACGACCAGTTCGTTGGCTTCAGGCATGTCACAGGCCACAAAGCGAACGCCACGGTCGGCTAAGCCAGTAAGAAAGTTGGCGTTGCGGCTAAGGCGATCCATCTTGGCGATAACCAACGTGGCTCCAGTGAGCATCGCATGTTCCATCGCTTGTTCAAGCATGGGGCGGTCGTTGTTTTTTCCGCTTTCGATCTCAACGAATTCCTGCAGCAGCACGGCATCGGGGATGCGCCCAAGATACGCAGTTACTGCGTGGCGTTGGGCTTCGATGCCAAGCCCAGAAGCGCCCTGCTTTTGCGTGGAGACGCGCAGGTAAGCAACAAATCGCTGGTCAGTTCTTAGTGCTGGCATGCCGAATCTACCTTTTACAACTGGCGATACGTCCGTTTCGCCGATTGTGAAATTTAAAGCAAGTAAAAAGCCGTGAAAAACGGCTCAACAAATCGAAATCTGGGTTGAACCCAGTCCAAAGCTTCAAAACACGATAAATACAACATGACACATGAAAACAGCCACCGCCGCCGTTCCCGATCTGACCGGGAAACCGCTATGAAGGCGGCTTTAAGAAACTGGCTTTGCCCTAGAGAAATCACCCACTTTCTGACACTGACTTTTGTAGACGGAATGCACGAACCTGCGGGCTACGTGGTTCTTTCAGAAGAACTGATTAGCAAGACGGTCGATCACCTGATGCACAAGTTAGAGCGCGTAGCTTTTGGCAACATAAATCGGAAGCGCAAAAAGAATAGAAAGCCAATTAGGGGCAAAGTGCCAAAAAAGCAGGAACTGTCACGGGTCACTTTCATCGAATGGAGCGCAGCCGACAAGTTACATGCGCACGTAGGTTTGGAACTTCCATCTTCAATGACGACTGCTGATTTCCAAGGATGGATGTACAAGACCATACCCAGCATCAATTGGCTAAGACCCCAATTCAAAATCAAGCAGATTGATGACACCAAAGGCTTCATTCGTTACGGCTCAAAAGACGGCGCAGCATCCTTTTGCCCGCATTCGACAAGACTTTCGTTCTCACGAACAAAATAACGAAAGAAACAAATAACAAGGACGCGACCGCGTCCTGAGGTTCAAATTGGTCGAGCTACCTACGCGAACTCATTCAATACAAATAATCAGGGAAGCTGCTGTTTCCTTGATAAGGAGTCATGTCTAGATGACATCAGAAAACTAAATCAAATATTGTCAGTGATCATGTGATCTAAATTCCGGCTTCAAGACACCTTCGATTATGAACACAAAAGCAGTCGGGTCATCCTTACTCACACCCACCTGTTTGACCGTACCGCCAGACAGTTCCACTTCAAAAGTAGGAGGAAGGTCAGCTCTCGACTTGATCAGGTGAGTTTTGTTGTGCCTGATACGCGCCTTTCCCGCGAAAGCTTGATTAGGACGATACAACGGGTTTTCGTGACGCTTGCCTCTCGGGGCCAAAGTAAGCTTTTTTACAATCTTTGAAATAAGATCACGCATCCGAGAGCGAGCCACTTCGTCCGCATTCTCTAAGTCCATCAGAAGCGCCCTGATTACATCCTCCTGACCTGCGTCGTTGACCTGTTGAGGCGCTGTTGCAAATTCTGTTTCTAACACCTTCAGCTCGGCACGCTTTTCTTTCACCGTTTTTGACAGCTCAACGATTTCTGACGCAATCCAACTTTCCTGTTCCTCAGAAAGTTCAGCGATCTTATCAGCAATGGCAATTCGCCTTTTCATCGTCAATTCCGTTGCCGAGATTTCTGCCTTCAAGTCGGCCACCTTTTGGTGATGACTTTTGTTGTTGAATTCGACGGCGGCAGCTTTCAGCACGGAGGAAAAGTCAATTTCGTTGCGCAAAAAATAGAAAAAAGATTTTTCAAATTTCGAATATGACCAAGACGGCTCATTACATCCCGATGATTTAATTGCGCCTGAGCAGCGCAAATACTTTCCCCCTTTTGGGCCACTGCCTTTATCAATCAGATGCATTGGCGCACCACAATTTTCGCAAGTGGCTTTTCCGGTGAAAACGTTGGCCACGTTGAACCCGCGTCGGCCAGCACCAGAAACTCTGCGCTCCATTCGTTGGATTTGAACTTGGTTGAATAAGTCAAGTTCGACAATTGGCGGGAAGTAGTCGGAGTGAGGTACGCCTTCTGGAACTCTTTCGTTTGTGTTTCTTGGCTTTTTGTGTGGCTGAAATTCCCCAAGCACAGCGCGTGATTTCAGCAATTTCTCCAACGAAGATTTTGCCCAAAACTTTCTCCCGGTCAAAGTGGGAACTGCACCTTCATTCAAATGCTTCACAAGCGCATAACTTCCATAGCCGGATGCTGCTAACCGAAATACATTCCGCACAATCTCCGCTTTCTGTTCATTCACGTGAAAGGATGCGCGGCTTTCTGCATCTAAGGTTAGCCATGATGGACAGTTGCCAGTCAGCTTCTCCACCAAAATGCGTTTCCGTTTCGCTGACCACGACTGACTAATGCGATCGGCCTTTTGCTTGGACTCCTGATGTGCAAGCGCCATCAGATTAAACGACCACATCAATTGCATTGTGTCTGAATTGGAATCAAACACCTGCCCATCAATCATTGTTGCGATAATAATTCCCTTGTTCAGCAAATTGAGAAATACAGGAATTGCTTGAGTAATCGCTTGCCGAGAAAGGCGATCAACAGATTCAACGAGAAGCCAAGATTTCTCTGGGATTTCTCCCTTTTCGACCTTGTCAACGAATATCCCAAATGCCCCACGCTCGCGATTTGCGCCTGTGTAGCCGGACAGACCGATATCTTGCAGATCGCCGTCTTCTAAAAGTCGCAGACCCTTCTCAGCGGCGAACTTTTTTGACTTCTCTTGTTGGCGGCGCAAACTGTCCCCTAACAGCTGTTCCTTTGTAGACATGCGTAAATATGAAAACGCGAGGGGGCGAAGTTCGTCGGGATGCATAAGACGCTATAACAGCTGGAAGTTTAATAGGCTACAATATCCTAATATAGTGCCCAATTAATTTAATACTTAATAATTAATTGGGCAGCACTAATTGCTCGTCGGGCCGCCCGGGGCTGGCAAGTCGATGCTGGCGGCGCGGCTGCCCTCCATCCTGCCACCGCTTGATCCACGTGAAATGCTGGATGTATCGATGATCGCCTCGCTCGGCGGCGAGCTTAAAGACGGCCAGCTCACGCGCCGCCGTCCGTTCCGTGCGCCGCATCATTCGGCCTCGATGGCGGCACTGGTCGGCGGTGGCTTGCGGCCCAAGCCGGGCGAAATGGCACTGGCCCATCATGGCGTGCTGTTCCTTGATGAACTGCCGGAATTCCAGCCCCGCGTGCTGGAAGCCTTGCGCCAGCCGATGGAAACCGGCGAAACGCTGGTGGCGCGGGCCAATTACCATGTGACTTATCCGGCGCGCTTCCAGCTCGTCGCGGCGATGAATCCCTGCAAATGCGGCCATGCCGGCGAGCCGGGCCATCGCTGCCGCACCGGTGTGCGCTGCGCCGAAGACTATCAGGCGCGCCTGTCCGGCCCGCTGCTTGACCGGATTGACATGCAGCTCGATGTGGCTGCCGTGCGTGCTTCTGATCTGTCGCTGCCGCCGGCCAAGGAAAGAAGCGCCGATGTCGCCGCCCGGGTCGCCGCGGCACGCAGCATCCAGATTGAACGCTTCGCCGCCCTCGGCCTCGCCAATCTCCGTTGCAACGCTCAGGCCGACGGTGGCTCCCTCGAAAAGATCGCCGCCCTCGACAAAGCCGGACAGTCTTTGATGAATGACGCGGCAGAAGCCATGAACCTCTCGGCCCGCGGCTATCACCGCGTGCTGCGGGTCGCCCGCACCATTGCTGATCTTGCCGGCAGCGAGGCCATTTTGCGCCTCCATCTGGCTGAGGCCCTGAGCTACCGCCAGCGCAATGCGCTGCTGCGCGCCGCCGCGTAACCCTTCTTTTACCCTAACTTCAGCTAAACACGCCGCAGCAAGCATTCGGACTCATCTTGGCGGCCAAAATGGCCG
>Ga0105240_10013220_pt1 | contig 11354 bp, 12 predicted proteins | sample KBSC54metaG_FD_80426 | JGI IMG/M metagenome (GOLD analysis project Ga0105240, IMG submission 80426) | Corn rhizosphere microbial communities from Kellogg Biological Station, Michigan, USA - KBS C5-4 metaG | ecosystem: Host-associated > Plants > Roots > Rhizosphere > Soil | place: Michigan, USA...
CACGCTGCGGGCGTTGACGACAATGAAGATAACGCGCCCGAAGAGCGCCGTGACCCAGTTCCTCCGAAGAAGGAGAAGCTCTCTGACGAGCCGCCTGCGGTGCGATCCACCGGCCCGGCCCCTAAAGCATCGCGGGAGGATACCGCCGCTGTCGCCCAGCGCCTGCGCAACGTGACCCAGAAGGAGAAGGCGTAACATGGCCAAGAAGGCAGAGGAAAGAGACCTGAGCGAGCAGTTCATCGCCAAGATGAATGCGTGCCGTCCCAAGAAAGAGGCCAAGAAAGATGGCACTCGGAACGGCACCATTCGCGTCGTTTTGTCTGACGACGAAGTGCTTGGCGAAATCAAGTATGTCCTGCGGGTCGGCATCGACCCGTTCGATGAACTGACCAACGGGTTTCCATTCGGACGCATCAGCGAGGTCTTCGGCCTGGAGAACTGTGGCAAGACCGCGCTGATGATGCGGACCATGGCCCGCTTCTGCGCCAAACACATCTACGAAGTCGTCAGCCACCGGGCTTTCGATTACGAGCTGAAACGGGTCAACCCCAAAAAGGTGAAGCTGATCAAGTGCTACGTCGATAACGAGCATTCCATCGACAAGGGCCGCAAGCTCACCATGACGGACATCACCTACGATGCCGAGGGCAAGGAAATCACGGAGCGTGCCTACTGGGAGAAGGTGGCCGTGGAAGAGGCCGACACCATCGAGCAGGTCTTCCAGTCGCTGGATTACTTCCTGGCCATCATTAAGGCCGAAGAAAAGGCCATCCTGGACGACACGCCCGAAGGCGAGGAACCCGACACCCTGGTCTTCGGCCTATTCATCGTGGATACGGTCGCAGGCACCAGCTCCAAGGACGAAATCAACCGTGAATGGGGCGAGCGCGACTTCCCCAGGGCCGCTGGCAAGATCAGCGAGGGTTTCCGCCGTCTCACCAACGAGGTCGCCCGGCACAACGTGGCCGCGATCTTCACCAACCAGGTCCGCACCAAATTCCAGGAAAAGACTGGCGGCGGATACACGGTCAAATTCAGCACACCGCAGGAGACCGACTTCTCGACCTATGGCGGGAAGGCGCTCTCCTTTTACGCAACGCACCGCGTCTTCATGTTCCAGATCCCGGTCAAGTATGTGCTGATCCAGGGCGAGCAATTTGCCGCTGGCTACCTGGTCGGGTTCCGGACCTGCAAAAACCGTTTGGGCGCGCCCATGCGCGAGTCCCGGATGGCGCTCGTCTTCGACCAGGAGAAGGGCGGTCTCCACAATCGGCTCAGCCTGCTGGAAAGCATGATTTTCCTGCGCGTGGCTGAGCTTCATAAGGATGGTTCGATCAGCTTCTTGTTCCGCAAGCACGGCATCGAAACCACGACGTTCGCCGAGAACGTAAAGCTCGACGAGCCGGAGGGTAAAAAGGGCCGGAGCAAGAAGGTCGAAGATCCTGAAATCGAGGGCCGCTATCAGTGGCTGGCTTTTCACCGTGCCCACCGCGCCGATCTGGACAAGCTCTGGACCTTCGCGCTGGAGCGTGCCAAGACGATTCGCGGCCTGGATGACAACTATGAACCGACGCCGGAGGAACTGGATCAGGCCGGTGCCGAGGGAGAAGACAACGATCCGGAACCCCGCCTCCACCGGCGCAAGCCGAAGTCGGTTCCGGGCATTTCAGATGAGGATCTAACATGACAGAATATGATGTCAGCGAGAAGTTCGAGAAGGTCTTTAAGAAAGTCCTGGAGAACAAATCTTATGTCGAGTTCAACCCGATCAGGGAGCAGGAGTTGACGATCCACTGCCTGGTCGCGGTCAAAACCAACAACGAGGCCGAGCCGCTGGAGATCAATCCACCGGTCGTCCTGAAAAAAGTCCCACCTGAGTTTAAGGTGCTGACCAAGGGCCACTACTACATTCGCATCTGCAACTATTTCTGGGAGCATGCGAGTGACACCGAAGTTGAAGCCGCAATTCACCGGGCGCTCATGGGCATCCAGGTGGATAAAAACCCCAAGACGGGGAAGATCAGCCTCAAAAAGCGCAAGCCGGACGTGGTGGAATATCGTGCCACAGTTAACCGATACGGCGCTTACAGCGAGGTTCTGATCGACTTTCGAGACGCCTTCAAAGCCTCAGCTAAAGTTTTCGCTGAGAGCCAGAAACAGAAGGCGTAACATTTCCGTAATAAAAAATGTGGACAAAAAATACTGTCCCGCTACATACGCATCCCTATGACAGCGCCGCTCCGCCAGCAGACTAAAAATCCGACTTCAATGCGGTATCAGCGCGTCCAGGCTATCCTTGAGGCCGACGACTTCGTTCGAGTCAAACTGAGCCCCAAGACTTTCTCTGTCGATAACCGGTTCAACGAGGCCATCCTCGTTTCCGAAGAAGCGGCCAAAGTAACTGATGCTCTCCATGCCCAGGGCAAGGACGCGCACAAAGCACCAAAGACGGAAGTTCTGTCGATGGCCCGCAAAGTGTTAAATCTCATCCCAGGTGCCAATGGCAACGGGAATGGAGACATCAGTGCTGTGGTCAGCAGTCCCCCGGTAGCGCCCAGTGAGCCTGCCGCACTGCCAGAGACACGCAAGCCAAAAACGCCGCCTAAGCAGCAAGCCAAACCCGCACCCAAAGCGACCAAGGCTCCGCTCAAGCAGGCCAAGGCCAAATCAGCTCCTGAACCCAAGAAAGAGACCAAGCCTCCAGTTAAAAAGGTTGTTCAGGCTGAGACAAAAGCCCCTCAGAAGAAAAGTGCAGAGCCTCCATCGGTCAAGGAAGCCCCACCCCAAGAAGAGCAGGTTCCGGAGAGCGAGCTGCCCCCGGAACAGCAGCCTTTGCGACTGCCGCCTGACTTTGACTACCGCGACTATCCTCATTATTCTGTCCAGTCCAGCATTTATAGCTTGCTTTTGAGCGCGCTGAATATGTCTGAGCACTACGAGAAATTTCCGGGGATGGAGGAGCGGCAGAAGCAGATCGAGGCCGTCATCAAGAGCTACCAGAACACTTGCGATCCGCTCAAGATTAAGACTTAGTGATAGCAAGATGCCTAAGAGTTTAGTCAAAGCTGTTCCTGTGTCTCCTCCTGCGGTTCAAAAGGAACACATTTTTCCGGCCAGTTACCTAGAGCCGCTGGCTCTGCGCTGGAAGGAACTGAACGCTAAGGGTCGCCACGACGAGGCCATGCTGGTCCTGGAGGAGATCGTCGTTGGCTCGACCCAGATGTTTCAGTGCTTGGCTCAGCACGAAGGCTATCACTACACGGTGGACCTGGACATCCTCGTTTCAGCGGCCCAGGAAAAGGTCGTCAAATGGCTGCTCCGCTGGCAGCGCAAACGCGGCAAGCTGTTTCCCTGGTTCAGCAAGTGCGCCAAGAACGCTTTCCGTAGCGAACTGGTTAAGGTCAATCAGTTTCGTAAACGTTATCACGTTACCTCTGACAACCTGGAGAAATTCTTTGGCTCCGAGGATCACCACATCGACAAAGCGGATGTAGCCACCGAGGTTCGGGCGCGCCTGGCCAACTTGACGTGCCGCTGGGGCAATCCCCAGGAGATCGGTGCCATCCACTTCATGATCGAGTGTATCCTGGAAGAAGATCACGAGAAGCAAGCGGCCATCAGAGGGGCCGCTTACGCTTTTGGTATCTCGATGGAGCTGGCCAAATTCTTCTACTCATGGGCGCTGGTGGCGCTGCGCGATCAGATGTATCGAAAGATCCGCGTGCCTTTTACTGAGGAAGACATCGTTCGCGCCAACCTCAGCTATACGGAGTTTGTGACTCTCTTCGACCTCCCCAACACTCCTTTCACTTTCAATACTCACGGAAAGTTTTTGATCGCGGTCTTCGGCGGGCGGAGGATCAAGATCCCCACCATCGCCCAGATCGCCAGTATCTGCGAAAACAAACAAATCTTCGAGGAGATCGACAAGAGCGATAAAGACCCTGACACGGTGGCTGAAATTGCGGAGCGCCACGGCAAGACTGCACGCACAGCCCAGGAGATTTATCACGAAATGGTCGATACCCTTGATCCACGTCGTTCCGGCGAATATGAGGTCTACGGAGAAGAGTCTTAGCATCACGGTCACCGCCCAGTTCAACATTGCGCTTGTGCCCCCGCGCCATCGCATGGGCTTGATATTTGCCGCGCCGGAGCTTCGTCCGCCCGTTTACGAAGAGATGGTGCCGGACATGACCAACATCATCCGTAAGGTCGCTGCCCAATACGTCGATGAATCCTGCATGGAGTTGAAATTCGAGGAGCTGGTCAGCGAGTGCTGGGCCAAGACTACTCGGATGAATAGTGACGGCCTGCTCACGCGCAGCCGGACCAGGGTCGAATATTTCGCCCAATACAAAACGGCCATTTTCAACCACGTCTGCAGCCTGGTCCAGAAGCATCGCTTTACGGAAAAGCGCACCGGCGTTAAAGCGCCACCCAAGGAAAAGCGCCATGAGCTGAGCACTCAGGCACCGACGCGCCAGGTCGAGATCCGCATCGACGATCCCGATTGCAGCATCCAGGTGTCGGAGATCGACTCCGGGGACGACTCTTCTGACTTTCGTGAGCTGGTGGAAGACCTGGAGGTTAACTGCCACCTGACTTTGACGGAGCGCAATGTCCTTCACCAGCTCGTGTCACCCAACGAGGAAGCTCTCCACTATGCCCGCCAGGACGCCGAGCGCGGGCGTGAAGTCGGCGCGCCGCTCAAGGTGCGCGTGCGCTACGAGCATTTGGCGGCAGGCATCGGCCTGACCCCCGAAGAGTTTCACACTCGCCACGAGTCCATCAAGACCAAGTGCCTGAATATGAAATTACACCGCGAAGAAATTGACCCTAAGCATGCGGTCGCCATGGCCACGCTTATTCAATTCTTCAACATCCAAATCCCGCGTAGCCTCGATGACACTGCCCGCAAGCGCGCCCTGATGATTGCCGCGCAGCACCAATACGACAAGCTCAAGGACAACCCTGGCATTCTCCAGGCCCTCGATACCTGCGGCATTCCCGTGCCAGAAGTGCGCAACGACCGATTCCGCTGCTTTGGGATCATGTTCCAGCGCCATCATCGGACCTGTGAAAACTGCGGCTTAAAAGAGGCGTGCGAAGTGAAGGCAGCCAATTTCGGCCTGGGCGAGATTACGCTCAGCCACAAACTTCTGGGTGCGCGTCATGCCCGGACGCCCGTTGTGTGCCCGGCGCGCATGCTGACGGACAGCGCCATTGTCGAGACTGAGCGCGAGGAAGAGATCCTGGCGTTCCTGGACGAGAATTTCAAACAGGTCCAGCACCAGGGCGAGACCTGCTACCGGCACAAGGACCGCATCAGTGGCTCCAGCGGCATGCAATTGATCTTCTCCATCGGCAAGCACACGTCACCGCTGCGCCTGCGCTTTATCCGGCCTTCGGATGCGCTCAAGCTGTCTCTCAAGCTGGAATCTGGTGAGAAAGGCGGCAGGCCGTCCTGGTATCTCCCGGAAACGATGGGCACGACGGACGCGATCAACCTGATCAGAACACACGCTCAGACCACCTTCACCCACGCCTAGTATGGCCGACGCAATCCCAGATCCGCCCGGTAAACAGTCCGTTCCTCAAAGCACCATCGTCACGGAAAAGGAGCTGACGATCTGGGAAGCGCTCAAACAGGCGGGATGGTGGATGACATTCGATTGGATCATGGTCATCCTGGTCGCCCTGGTGTGGCTTGTTGGGGCCAACTGGAAAATCTTCGGTAACCCGACCGCGACCCAGATGATCACGATGCTGCTCCTGGCCCTCAACGTGAAGTTCGTTTGGCTGATCTCCCTGGCTTTTCGCTGCTCCTACTTTGTCCTAAAGTTGAACGCTGACGTTGCCACTCTACCTCAAGCGTCTGCCCGCATAGCTGTCGCCTATCTCTCAGGCCAGAAGTAATCATGAATGCTTTTACCAAGCTCGATGCCATAAAGTTAGTCTCCCTCAAAACAGGCCAATCACAAGCTGTCGTCAAGGGAGTAATCAACGCGCTGTTCGAGGAGTTTAAGGACGCGCTGGTGCTGGAGCGCAAGGTCGAGATCCGTGGTTTCGGCGTTCTGGAGACTCGGATCAGCCAGGCTCGCGTCGGGCGCAACCCGTCTCACCCGGAGAAGGGCAACATCGTCATCCCGTCCAAGCGCATCGTTCGTTTCCGCGTTGCTCCGGATCTGGCCAAGGCCGTGGCCAAGGTCCCAGTGAAGGGCAAGAAAGTTCTGACGGCTGAACCAATCCACGACGTGACATGAAATCCGCCATTGCCATCCTCACCTACAATCGCCTCCACGCGCTCAAGGCTGAGCTGGATGGCCTGCTCAAGCACTGCGACTATCCGCTCGCCATTTTCGACGACTGCGGCCAGAAGGATGGCACCGAGACCTACCTGCGCGAGTCGTTCTTGAAGGTCGCCGACCAGGCCAAGCGGCGCGAGGATCTCATGGCCGACGAGATCAAGGCTCCGCACATCAGTTCCAAAACCACGGCTTTCCTGGGGCATAGCAACCTGGGCGTCACGGGCAATTCCAACCGGGCCATCAAGTGGTTCATGGACGAGACGGATTGCGACCACCTGATGCTCATTAACGATGACATGCTCGTCTACGGAGATTTTGTAGACTTTTATGCACGTGGCCACAATGACCTGGATGTCGGCCTCTTTTGCTTTTGCGATTTTGACCGCGCCAGCCCGGCCATCTCCGGCCACCCGGACACTTACCGCTGGATCACGGTCAGCTCGCGTGGCTGGCGCGTGAAGCTCCTGCCGCGCATGACAGGCATCATGATGTCGATGACGCGCAAGCTCGTGGAGACCATCGGCTACTACGACTCCAGGTTTGGCCGCTTTGGCGAAGAGCACTGTGATTACACGATCCGGGCGCGCCTGGCGGGCTTCATCAACCTGGACGGCCAGATGCAGAATTGCCTGGATCTGGAGTTTCCGCCTTTCAAGAAGCTCCTTGGCCACCAGGACGTGGAAACGAGCCTGGGTGGACCTGATCGCGATGCGGCCAACCGCGAGGCGGGTGTGATCATGCGCGAAATCTGCAAGCGCTACGGCCAGGAGCCCCTCTACCGGCCCTTTGCGCTCCGCCAGCCACGCACGGTGGGTGGCCACGGAGGCTTTGGTATCCCCGCTGAGAATTTACAGCACTACAAATTGGCGCACATGCCCGCGTAAGTAGGGTATGGACTACGTTCGACAGATTCTCGGCGAAGCTGAGAAGCCAGACGACGAGAAGAAAGAGAAGGGCAAAGAGAAGGGCAAATCCGAGCCCAAATCTGAGCCTAAAGCGCCTGCCAAAGAAGCGCCAGCCGAGGAATCTGACACACAGATCACCGAATTGGCCAATCTGTGGAACACCGGAAACAAGGACGATCTGCTCCGGCGCTTCATGGAGATGGACAATGAAACTGCTGTTAAAGTCGTGTTCGCTATCGGTCGGGAAGGAGCCCTCGAACTGGCTCGTATGGCCGACCAGGAACCGGTGGCCGGGGCCGAGGGTGAACTGGCAGGCCCAGAAGCTGAGGGCGATTACCCGGTCGGCGCGATGCTTGGACGCGAAGGTGCGACCGCGCCAGCCGCTCATCCTGAATCCGGCCTTGAATCAGCTCTTGCGGCCAGCACCGAACCCGCTTCGATTGAACCTCCGGCCAGAGTCTGAGCTATGGGCCTAATCGACGATATTTTGGGGCGCAGATCGGTGCGCGAGAACACGAGTGACGTTGTGCCGGTCGTCGCCGGTAAGCAGCGCCTGCCTTTGCGCAAAGAGCCGCCCAAGGACAAGGAAGACGACAAGCTCAAGGATCGCGCCCGGCGCAGCTCTGTGGTCGCCCACATCATGGGCATGACTGAGAGCGATGACGAGGCGATCATTCCGGACGAGGCTAAGCCGCTTGATCCGATGCAGACCCATCAGATCCCTGGTCTATCGAGCCGCAATCCGGTCGATGACAAGGAAGAGGGTGCCGCAGAACCATCCCGGACGAACATCCACGGCGAAGACCTGATTCAGCCCAGCGCTGCTTTGGTTGCGCCAGACGTGACGCCCAATGTCATGGTGCCGCTCGATCCGAGTCTTGTTCCTGCCGGGGCCAGGCAGATGGAAAGGCCCATGCCGCCTTCGCCAATGGGCCAGCCAGAAGCCGGAGCACCTGCTGGGGCACCAACACCCCCGCCGCCCGGCAACTCGCCCAACAGGGGTGTTCTGGACACGATTTTAGGCCGTCAGAACACGGCTCCTCAACCAGACGCGGCTGCCCAGGCCATGGCCGAAGCAATGGCGTCTTCCATGATGGAGGCAGCGGTCAACGGCACGATCCAGGAGAGGGTTGCTTCCAAGATCATCCCTGCTGCTGAGGGTGGAGAGGGTATGCCCGTTCACCGAGAGGGCGATGGAAGGAGTGTTTACAATGCCTTCCGGCGCTTCACAGGGTGAACCACGCTCCTTCTACGTCACGCGGGAGCCATTCAGTGACTTCTTCGTAATCCACATCCCCAAGCCTGACGGCACCGTAGAGACCGAAGAGCTGGACGTGGACGATACCTACGCCTGGTTTGGTGCGCGTGGCGGCGACATTAAGCAGGGCGGACCCGTTGAGAAAGCCCTCGATCACATCTGGAACTTCGCTAAAGGCATGATCGAGATCGGTTGTTACAAAGAGCCGCCAGTCAAGAATCCCGCTTTAGAGCCCCGCCTGTAGACAAAAAGGGTCTACTCTTCCGAGTCGAAAAAGTGGACGGTTTTTAGCAGCCACAAGTTAAAAATCAATCGTCTTAGGAGTAAACACCTTCTTCTCTAGGACGCCTTCGTTCGTCTCGTGTGCTTAGCGATAGTTTGAAAACTATCCGCTTAACCCATGGCCAGACAATATCTCGCTGAGGGCCTAAAGGGTGCTTTCCCGTTCATTGCCGATGTTAAAAACATCGTCACGGAAAGTCTCCCGGACGGGCGAACCCGCACCCGAATCCCCGGTCGCTTTAGCGTCTGTGATTGCGTAAACGGCAACGGACGCCGCTACGGCAAGCGCGTCTGGGAAATGAACCTCAAGGAAGGTTCTCCGCTCATGGAAGCGGTCAAGCGCAATGGCGCTTTCGGTCTTCTCGAACACCCCAAGGACGGCCAGGTCGATCTTCGCTCGAACATTTCCCACATGGTGACCGGAGCCAAGCTCCAGGAGAGCCGGGACGCGAAGACTGGTCAGCCAGTGTGGGAAGTTACCGGTGAGATCCAGATCATCGACGCGCCCGGATTCCCGGACGGCCAGCGGTTGCGCTCCCTGATCGAGTATTGCAATTACAACCCCCTTGTCTCCTCCCGTGGCTTCGGCTCCCTGGTCCGCGCTCACGACGGGATCGACGACGTTCAGGACGATTACGTGTGTGAGGGATGGGACGTGGTGATTAAGCCGTCCTTTGAATCAGCCGAGCTGAAACCCAACCGAGAAATTTCCACAGCAGAAGCAGCCACTCCGGCTGCTTCTTCGTCTGCAGCCAAGATCACCGAAGCCCAGCCTCAAGTCACGGCTACGGCCACGGTCAACGGTGAACCCGTGCCAGTCACGGTCACGGTTCCTGGCATTCAGACAACCACTTTGGCGGCTGCCCCTGGTTCGCAGTCCCAAGCATCGGCGGTAGCGCCTCCGGTGAAACAACAAGAATCATCCTCAAACACTATGAATCTGAACGAGATCAGAACGCAGATCGCATCGTTCCGAAGCTTGAAGCCAAACGAGCTGGGACCGCAGCGGTTCGCCGAGGGGATGTCTCAATTAGGCACCTTGCATCAGGAGGTTGCGAATTACGTTGCCGAGGACGCTAAGCGGTCCTGGCAGGGCACGCAGCTCCACGATGAGATTAAGGGCATTGAGACCTCCTGGGCCGAGTCGCAGATGGCTCCCGGTAAGAAGGCCGTCAAACTGACGGAAGACAACACCAAGCTGATGCAAGTCATCAAGGCCGTGGCCAGCACGGGATTGGTGTTCAAGAAGAAGCTGGGCGAAGCACTCCGGCAGTCTGGACGCCAGACCGCATTGCTCAACGAAGTCGTCGAGCGCGGCCAAGCCTGGCGCACCCTGGCGAAGCAGAACGAAGACGAGGCGACCAAATATCGCCGCCGTTTCATGATGGCCTCCGAAGCCCTGACAGCCCTCGGTGCCAAATACAAAGCGGATGTGACCGAGATGGGCAAGCGGGTCATCCAGCTCGAATTTAAGGACAAGGCCAACACCCCTGAGATCGCCAAAGCGCTCAAGGAAGCAACCAAGCCCAAAGACCTTGTTGCCGTCCGGAATCTTCTGGAAGGCAAAGACAAGACTTCACCGGCCCCCGGCGACAACAAGCCAGCGGAAGGTGCGGCTCCGATCACGGAGGACAAGAAACCTGCGGCTACGCCAGCCGAAGGTGCCCCCAAAGCTCCGGTTAGCGAAGGGGTGACGATTATGAGCCAGAAACCTACCGATCCGCGCACGCTCAACGAGGCAATCTCGATGGTCACGCGGCTCAGTAACTCCGGAAAGTAAACATTTCCGATTTGGCAAAATAACGTCAGCCATTAACCGAAAAACAAACATACAAAGCACAAAACCTTATGGTTATTCAAGATTCAGTAACCGGTAGGCCAATGCTGGCGACCAACGGCGGTCATATCGCTCGCTTCACGGAAACGCTGGAGTGGGGCTACAAGCTGGCCGAGACGCCGGTAGGCATTACCGAGAAAAACCCGAAAGGCTTATGGGAAGCCCGTGGGTGGAAAGAGTTCGTCAGTCACATGCCGGAGCACAAGCGCGCCTACACAGCAATCATGCTGGAAAACTGCCGCTCTCGCTTCGGACAACTGGACGAAGTAACGCGCACGACGAGCCTGGGCACGTTCGACAAATGGATTTTTCCGATTGTCGCCAACATGTCCGAAAACGACGTGATCGACCAACTGGTCGCGCTGCAACCGATGGCTGGCCCAGTAAGCCAAATCGTTTACATGGACATTGTGACGGGTCGTCGCAAAGGTCGCACTCCTGCGGGTGCTCCGATGTGGCGCGCTCTCCAAGGTGCCGTTGATCGTGATGATGACGCCGACGAGCTGGTCCAGGAAGAAACTGGCACGCTCTCTGGCGGTGCCGCCACGCTTGAATGGTATCCCGTCCGCGCTGGCACAGTCACGCTGACCATTGGTTCCGATGTGACCACGGATGACTCCAACGGCTCGATCCTGCCTTCTGGCTCGATCACCGGTGGCACCGTCAACTACGTCACCGGCGCTATCACAGTCACCGGCGTTAGTGCGTCGTCCTCCTACATTGCCACCTATGCGTTCAACGCGGAAGGCAACCTGAACATC
>Ga0105240_10013221_pt1 | contig 11353 bp, 12 predicted proteins | sample KBSC54metaG_FD_80426 | JGI IMG/M metagenome (GOLD analysis project Ga0105240, IMG submission 80426) | Corn rhizosphere microbial communities from Kellogg Biological Station, Michigan, USA - KBS C5-4 metaG | ecosystem: Host-associated > Plants > Roots > Rhizosphere > Soil | place: Michigan, USA...
GGCGGCCATCCAGCCACGCGGGTGAGTCGCCTCGGCGTACCTGCGCAGTCGCGCGGCTTCCGAGCGGCGGGGTTTGGAAACGGCCGCCGTCGCCGGCGCCGCAAAGGCTCCAGACAACAGGACGGAGAACTCGCGCCGCGTAGGGGTATAGGATCGGGTCATGGAGCCTCCGGAGGAAATGTGCGGGGTCAGTAGCGCCCACGCCCTGCCGACTGTATTAGTGATATACGTATGCAATACAGTCAAGAGAGTGGGTTCTCACTTCTAAACTGCGCCATTTCCGGAAATTGGCGCACCCGGCCTGAAAGCGATGGGCACTCAGATCATTGGGGAATTTCCGTCTCACGTGAGTTTTGACGACGGCTTTGCGCCCTAGATTCGGTCATTCAGGGCGTCGGCGGCTCATCCCGAAAGCAGTCGTAGAGATATTCATTGTGGGCGGCTCAAGCAAAGGCGACGGGCCGCTGGCGAACCAACCATCTCGGCGATGCAGGCCACCACTTCGGACAGGATATAGGGTTTGGAGAGAAAGCCGGTGCCGGCCGGCAGCTCGTCAGGTTCCGGCTTCACCCGTCCTGATGTAACGAGAATCGCGATGTGTGGCCAGCGACCGCGCACAGCCGTCGCGAGCCCCACACCGTCCATGGCGCCCGGCATTTCTATGTCGGTCAGCACAGCGTCGACGGTCGAACCCCCGCAGAGCGTTTGCATCGCCTCATATGCATTCGTCACCTCAAAACCGGGAAGCCTGCATCGAGCAGCGCTTCGGTGGCGACAATGCGAGTGAAGGGCTCGTCCTCGACGACGAGGACGTTTGTCTTGGGTGCCGCTGATGCAGTGACCGAGAGCATGGGACTTCCAGATGTGCGCTATTGATCGATGTTAACGCGGCAGGAAGCAAAAGGTCCCTAACGGGCCGACCGGCAGGCGCTTCATACGTGGAGTTCCGATAACGGCTCTCCCAGGAATCAGAGCCGAGCCACATCGATCGATCTCAAGAGAAGCGGCCGCTCAAGTCGCTTCTGCGATCTCCATGCTCCGCTCTCGTTCGGGGACATCACGTTCAAGGCATAACCGAGCCGGATCGTCAGGACTTCGCGGCCAACTTGATCTTCGACCATCACGCCGTGAGATAGATCGACCACGCCGCCCAGCACTTCTTCAGCTGCCAGATTGCGCGCTTCGGTCAGGGCGAGCGAACGGAGTTCGGGGAAGGTCGCGGCTTCCTTCCCGATCAGGTCCGGAATCTCAAGGCTCGTTAGCAGGGTGAAAAAAATATAGGCCCATCAAGGAATTGATTCCAAGATTCGCCGCTCGATCAACAACAAAAATCACGAGCCGGAATTGTTTTGGACCAAAATCCGTTCCGGTGCGCTTTCTGTCGATTGCGGGGTCCAATGGCTCGTCCGGAACCGAGACACGATACGCTCCCGCCGCCTCGGGTCACCATGCCAGATACCATTTCAGAGACGGAAGTTCCTAGCCGGACCGGGAATTGCCGCGGCGAGCGTGAGTCTCCCCTATCCGGACGCCAGACCGGCGATATGGTGCGATCATACCCGGTCCCCCTCGCCCTATTGAGCCTTCATGATTATAAATGGTGGCTCCCCACCCGCTCAGACGCCTTCGGGGCCTCCTTGATCGAAGTGCAAATACAGCGCGCTGAAATCGCCGATGGTGCGGACTTTGTCCCAATCGGCAATGGTGAGGTACCGTTTCTCACGCTGAACCAAACCGTCTTTTGCGAGCGCTTTAAGCGTCCGGTTGACGTGAACGCTGGTCAATCCGACCGCGTCGCCTAATTGCTCCTGCGTCATCGGAAGTTCGTAATTGCTGCCTTGCTCGAGCCCGGCCTGCTTCATGCGCAACGTGAATTCGCATAGCAGGTGGGCGATGCGTTGCCTCGCGTCCCGCCTGCCGACGTTCAATACCCACTCGCGATGAATCGATGCCTCGATCAGGGAATCGATCCAGAGCGCCTTGTTCACATTTGGCCGTTTCTGGGCCAATTGTTGGAGAGCGCCGCGGTCCAGATCCATGGTCTCCACGCGTGTCAGCACCTGCACACTGTGATCCGCGCGATTGAGGAAGAGGTGCTGCAGATCGACAAAATCACCGGGGAGGGTGATCCCGACGATCTGGCGGTTTCCATCGACGGTCAGTTTTTGCCGAAAGGCGAAGCCTGAACGGATGAAACTGCATTGCTGCAAGGATGTCGCGCCTTCCCGAATCAGATAGCCGGGTGCCTCGTAGGTGCGCAGGGAGAACGGCAGCTCCAAAATCGCCACGATATCGGCCCGGTCAAGGACGGCCCGCGTCTGCAGCTTTCGCACGAGCTGCATCGTTGGCTGATCGATCGACATGCGGACCTCCTCGTCGGGCGGGAGCACGCGCATCTCTCAGTCGCCGATAGCCAACTAACCTTTCAGCGATAGGCCTGCTTTAACACATGGGACCGTATCCAGCGTGATCTATGTTGTTTCTACGGCGAAACCTATGTTGGTTCTTCCTTGCGATGTGGTATAGGACACCATCGCCGACCGAATTCGGGCTGCCGGCGGCTGAGAGACGTCGCGCTCCCGCCTGTGGGATCGGCGTATGCCTCGCTATTATTTCCATATCACGGACGGACAAAGGTTCGATGACCTGCAAGGTACCGAGTTGCCCGACCTCGCTAGCGCGAGGATGGAGGCACTCAGGTTTGCCAGTGGCCTTCTGGCGGACGCGAAACCCAACTTTTGGACCGGCGAAGAGTGGACGATGCGCGTTACGGACGATGCCGATCTGACGCTATTCACGCTGATGTTCGTCGCCACCAACTCTGCGGCGAGCAAGGGGAAATAGTCTTTCTAAAAGCGCGGCCAGGGTGCAAACGGCCGAAGCCCGATAGCGGCTGCTTTGCGCTCCAATTATCGCCATTCGAAGGCGCTCGAGTGGCTCCCGAAAGCTGATGGGGTGCCCCCCCCGACAGCCTAGGTGTGCCAGAGTGGAGGTGTTGAGCACCACTGAGGGGGCGTCCGTGTCCGAGGGTATCACGATCGGGTTGGATATCGCGAAGGCTGTTTCTCACGCGCACGGTGCGGATGCGGGCGGGAAGCAGATATTCAGCCGACGGCTGCGCCGGGGTAAGCTGCTGGAGTTTATTGGACAGCAGCCGCGCTGTTTGATCGCGATGGAGGCGTGCAGCAATTTTTCGTCCGAAGCGTTGCCGATCGGATTGAGGTGGGCGATCAGCAAATCCGCATCGTCGGGTCGAACAAGGCGCTCGAACATGCCGTGGGCCGTCTCGACAGACCATTGAGGGCCGCAGTGCCCAGCATCGAACGGGAATGGCGCGCCCGGCAGGATTCGAACCTGCGACCACAGGCTTAGAAGGCATGTGCTCTATCCAGCTGAGCTACGGGCGCTCGCGTGTCGCGTTAGCGTGGATTGCGCGGGGCGTGAACCGCGATAGTGTAAGAATATGAACGGGGCGGGGGCGACATTGACAGACGATCAGCGGCCGGTTGCGGTCGAGGCGCAGGCGCTTGCCGGACGTCATTTCCGTTATTTCGATTTCATGATGGCGGCGTTCGTCACCATCCTGCTGCTCTCCAACATCATCGGCGCCGGCAAGCGCGCGGTGATCGACCTGCCCTTGATCGGGCCCTGGCCGTTCGGGGCGGGCATCCTCTTCTTCCCGGTCTCCTATGTGCTGGGTGACGTGCTGACCGAGGTCTATGGTTATGGCCGCGCCCGCCGATGCGTGTGGGCCGGCTTCGCGGCCTTGCTGTTCATGGTGTTCATGAGCGTGGTGGTGGTCGCCCTTCCGCCCGACAAGGGGTGGACGGGGCAGGCGGCCTATGAGGCTGTATTCGGCCAGGCGTGGCGGATCGCGCTCGCTTCGCTTTGCGCCTTCTGGGCGGGGGAATTCGCCAACAGCTATGTGCTCGCCAAGATGAAGATCCTGACTCAGGGCCGCTGGCTTTGGACGCGCACGATCGGCTCGACCATCGTCGGCGAAGGCGTCGACAGCCTGATCTTCTATCCGATGGCGTTTCTCTATGCGGCCGGCTGGACCACGCACGACGTGCTGGTTGTGCTCGCTACCCAATGGGTGCTCAAGGTGTCGTGGGAAGTGATCCTGACCCCCGTGACCTACGCGGTGGTCGGCTTCCTCAAGAGAAGCGAAGGCGTCGATGTGTTCGACGCGGGCACCAACTTCTCGCCTTTCCGCGCAAAAGTCTAACCGAGCGGTGCGGGCTGGCGGTCGGTCTGGGGCAGTTCGGGGTCGAATTGGGCCCAGGACGGTGCGGAGTCGACCCAGATCAGGGAGCGGGGACCAAGCTGCGCGGTATCCTCGAAAGCACCGATACGGACGCCGATCAGGTGCCGGCGCGCATGCGACTGCACCAGCAGCGGCGTACCGCAATTGGGGCAGAAACCGCGTGCCAGCATGTTGCCGCTATCGGCGGTAACGTCATGCCAGCGCACTTCGCCCTCGACCGCGACGTCCTCGGTCTTGAAGAAAGCATTATGCGTCGCGCCGCCGGCGGCCAGTTTCTGGCAATCGCGGCACCAGCAGGCGCGCGTGGTGATCGGATCGGTGGAAGTCACGATCCGGACCGCGCCGCACTGGCAGGATCCGGTCAGGCTCATGCGACCGCCTCCAGCAAGCCTTCGAAGAGCTTGCGGCCGTCCGCACCGCCATGTTCGGGGCCGATCATCCGTTCGGGGTGAGGCATCATGCCCAGCACGTTGCCCGCCTGATTGACGATGCCCGCGATGTTACGGGCCGAGCCGTTGACCGCCTCGGCATAGCGGAAGGCGACGCGGCCTTCGCCCTCGATCCGGTCGAGCGTCTCCGCGTCGGCGGTATAATTGCCGTCATGGTGCGCCACGGGAATCGTGATCAGCTCGCCCGCGTCATAGCGATTGGTGAAGATCGACTGGCTGTTCTCGACCGTCAGTGCGACCGGACGGCAGACGAAATTGAGCCCGGCATTGCGCATCAAGGCGCCCGGCAGCAGCCCGGCCTCGGTCAGCACCTGGAAGCCATTGCAGACGCCCAGCACCGGCACGCCGCGTTCGGCAGCCTTAGCGACCGCCTGCATCACCGGCGACCGCGCCGCCATCGCGCCCGAGCGGAGGTAATCGCCATAGGAGAAGCCCCCCGGGACCGCGATCAGGTCCGTACCCTCGGGCAGCGCGGTTTCACGGTGCCACAGCATCGTTGGCGCCCGCCCGGTGACCTCCTCGATCGCCACCGCCAGATCACGGTCACAATTGGAGCCGGGGAACACGATCACCGCGGATTTCATGGGCTTAGCCTCGCTCGATGCGATAATTTTCGATGACGGTGTTGGCGAGGAGCTTGCGGCACATCGCCTCCAGATCCGCATCCGTCACGCCGTCGGCATGCTCGATTTCGATGAACTTGCCCTGGCGAACCTCCTCCACGCCCGAGAAGCCGAGGCCCTCGAGCGCGTGATGGATTGCTTTCCCCTGGGGATCGAGAACGCCATTTTTGAGCGTCACATAGATGCGCGTCTTCATGGCAAGCCCTTGGTCGATTGAGGTTGAAACCTCAATCGTGAATCAAGGGCTCAACCAAAAATTTGAGCCTGATTCACGCCGGCAGCGAAAGCGCAGACGCGCTTTCGCGCCAACGATCAGGCTCAGTGCCCCTCCACGACCACGCGCGCCTGGTCAAGTCGGTCGGCATAATTATTCACGACTTTGGCGGTCCTGCCCGCATAAATATTCGCGTCCTCGAACCTTCGATCCTCGATCGCCTCGCGCACGCCCGGCAATGTCTTGGCGCCGTAGCCAGTCAGGCGGCCGGGTGCGTAGACCAGATTCTTGTACCACGGCCGGCCGGGGAGGCCGCGATCGTCGAGCAGGAGCTGGTCGATATCGCGCAGCATCGCGTTGAGCTTGGTGCGGCGGGCCGGATCGAGCTTCGTGCCCTTGTCGGCATAAGCGCTGTCGAACCTTGCCGCTGCGTTCTTGAGATGATCGACGGCATCCGAAAGCGCGGCGAGCTCGATATGCGGCGTCTCGGCTTCCGGAGCGGGCGCGCCGACCGGCTTCGATGGATCGCTGGCGAGACGGAAGGCATCGTCCTTGGCCAGCCCCTCGCGCTTGCGATCCTGCTCGCGCCGCTCGTCGGCCAGCTTGGTGACCTCGTCGAGATAGGTCGAGACCGCATCCGCGAAATCGCCGAAGCGCATCGGCGGGGTATCGGCATCGGCGAGGCGCAGCACTACGCGGCCGGCGGTCTTGGACAAGGCCGCGCCATATTTCAGGCCGGGATCGTCGAAGGTCGTGAAATGGTGGAAGCTGTCGTAGAGCGAATGATAGACGCCGCCACTCTCATCTTCCCCGCCATAGGCCAGGTCGAGCGCAGGCAGGCCGAGATGCTGAAGGTAAGCGGAATAATCCGAGCCCGAGCCCAGCGCTTCGAGCGGCAGGTCGCCGCCGCTTTCCGCCGCCTTCAATTCACGCGGATCGGTGCGGCCACCCGAAAAGGCGCCGACGCGTATGCCGGCCCGTGCCCGTGCCGAGACGGTCGCACCGGTTTCGGGATCGATCACGTCGGCCATCACCTGATTGACCAAATGCTGGAAGTCATGGCTGCCGCCGGCCCCCAGGAAGCCGCGGCCATTGCCGTCCGAATTGACGTAGATGAGCGCCTTGCGCTTCAATTCGTCGGCATGCTGTTCCGCCCATTCGGTCGAGCCGAGCAGGGCCGGCTCCTCGCCGTCCCAGCTCGCATAGACGATCGTCCGCGCCGGCCGCCAGCCCTGCTTGAGCAGGCCGCCCATCGCCTTCATTTCCGACATCATCGCGACGTTGCCCGAAAGCGGATCGGCCGCCCCCATCACCCAGCCGTCATGATGGTTGCCGCGCACGATCCATTGATCGGGCAAGGTCGATCCTTTGATCGTCGCGATCACGTCGTAGATCGGCTTCAGCGACCAGTCCGATTTGACCGCGAGGTGAACCTTGGTCTGCCCGTCGCCGCCCATATGGTAGGTGAAGGGCAGCGCGCCCTGCCAGCCGCCGGGCACGACCGGGCCGCCAAGATGCGCCAGCAGCTTCGACGCGTCGCCGTAGGACATCGGCAAAACGGGGATCTTGAGGATCGTCTTCACATCCTCACGCGCCAGCCGCTTGGCGCCCTCGGTCGCGCCTACGCCGGGCGTCAGCGGGTCGCCCGGATAGACCGGCATGTCCATCACCGATCCGCGCTGCACGCCGAACGGTGGGCGCATCCCGCCTTTGGGATAGACATCGTCCTTGGCATAGCCGTCCTGGCCCGGGTCCGAATAGATGATGCAGCCGGCGGCGCCATGCCATTGCGCGAGCAGGGGCTTCAGGCCGCGCCAGCCGACGCCGTAGCGTGCGATCACGATCTTGCCCTTTACGTCGATTCCGCGCCGCTCGAGCGCTTTGTAATCGTCGGGCATACCGAAATTGACGTAGACCAGATCGGTGGTGACATCGCCGTCGCCCTGATAGGCGACATAAGGCGGCAGCGCGCCGGCGGTATTGGACGAAGTATCGTCCCCCGGAACCGCCGGCTCCTGCCCGCCGAGCACGATATGCTCGGGCGATATCAGCTCGACCGTGGTCGAGATCGGGGTGGGGTAGAGAACCTGGAAGGTCTCGATATGCGCGTCCCACCCCCAGGACTTGAACAGGCCCAGCATATAATCTGCATTGGCCTTGTCGTGCGGCGAGCCGACATGGTTCGGCGCGGACGACATCGCCTTGAGCCATTCGGTCTGGTCGGCCGAGCTCACGCCTGCGTCGAACGTCGCCTCGATCGCCTTCTGGTCCATCAGCCTGGCCGGGGCCGCGAAGGCGAGGGCGAGCGCGGCGGCGCCGCCGAGCAAGGTACGCGAAATCGTCATTATCTTCCCCTTGGTTTGCGGGGAGCCTGCGTCAGCTGACTGCAGCATTCAACCGCCTACGCTACCAACGACCAGCAAACGCGGCTTCTGTCGTGAGGCCGGCCGTTCACTACATTTATGAAGAAAATCGGGCGCCGCTGAGCTTTGTCTGAGTGCGGTCGCAGAAAATTGTGCAAAATCAGCAGGCAAGCGACACGAGTTTTCGACCGCGCCCATGACCTTTTTATTTCTTTGTCAGTTAACGATGATTCTTGTTGAAGCCGCCTGACGTCATCCATTAATAGGGCGTTAAGCGTTCGTGGGGGCGCGTTGTACTGTTGGGGGAGGCATTTATGGTTAATTCTTTGCGTTTTCGTGCGATTGCGAGTGCTCTGGCGCTCGTGGCAGGCATTGCCGTTGCCGGTCAGGCGCAGGCAAACAATACCAAGCTTTACATGACGGATTTCAACAATCCGTGGGGCCAGAACACCGAAGACCAGGCAATGGATCTCGCGTTCGGTGCCGGAAGCTGGGACAAGATCAACGGCTTCGACGCATCGCAGCTCACCGCTGGATATGATTTCATCTATCTGGACGGCGGCGATGGCGCTTCCACCAACTTCAACGCGTTCGTGAACAACAACCTCGCCGCGATCCAGACCTATGTCAGCGGCGGCGGCCACATCATGCTGAACGCGGGACGTTGGGACCAGCCCACTCTCGATCTCGGTTCGGGCATCACGTTGAACCAGGGCTTCTCCTTTAACGGTTCTCTGACGGCTGACGGTCTCGTCGCGGGGCTGGATAGCGGTGGCGCCGGGACTTCCTGGACCGGCAATTACTTCTCGCACGACGCGGTAACGGGTCTCGACACCTGCTATGTGACGGGTGACGCCGGCTGCGCCTTCGGCTCGAAGGGCAATATGTTCGTGGGCGGCCAAACCGCTCCTTACTTCCAGAGCGGTGGCGCTTTGCAGCTTCGTGCCAACGAACTCACCCTGGCTTCGGGCGGCAGCCTGGGCGCGGTGCCCGAGCCGGCGAGCTGGGCGCTGATGCTGGTGGGCTTCGGCGCGGTCGGCGGCGCAATGCGCGCACGCCGTCGCATGGCCGTCAGCTTCGGCTGATCCATCGTCCTGTTGGCGACAGAGCGCCGCCGATCGAAAGATCGGCGGCGTTTCTGTTTTTGCGCGGAGCCGATTAGACCCGATAGCGGGGGTGACGCTGCGCGATCAGCCCGCTAAGGGGCTCCGCATCAACGCATAAGGGAAGCCGCCACCGCTCATGCCGACGCTCGTCCTCATCCGCCATGGTCAGTCCGCGTGGAACCTCGAGAACCGCTTCACCGGCTGGTGGGACGTCAACCTGACCGAATTGGGCATCGAGGAGGCGCGTACTGCGGGCGAGCTTATGGCCGCCAAGGGGCTCGACTTCGATCTCTGCTTCACCAGCCTGCAGACCCGCGCGATCAAGACGCTCAATCTGGCGCTGGAGGCGATGGGGCGGCTGTGGCTGCCGGTCGAGAAGGATTGGCGGCTGAACGAGCGCCATTATGGCGGGCTGACCGGCCTCAACAAGGCCGAGACCGCAGCCAAGCATGGCGAGGATCAGGTCAAGATCTGGCGCCGCTCGTTCGACATCCCGCCGCCGCCGCAGGAAAGCGGCAGCGAGTTCGATCTTGCCAACGATCGCCGCTATGCCGGGATCGCAGTTCCCAATACCGAAAGCCTGAAAGACACGATCGCGCGCGTGCTTCCTTATTGGGACGCACGGATCGCGCCCGAGCTCAAGGCGGGCAAGCGCGTCGTAATCTCCGCGCACGGCAATTCGCTGAGGGCCTTGGTCAAGCATCTGTCGCACATCTCCGACGAGGAGATTGCGAGCCTTGAAATTCCGACCGGCCAGCCGATCGTCTATCATCTGGATGACAACCTGGCCGCGACCGACCGCTATTATCTGAATGAGCGCTGATATGACCCAGCCTCTCGTCGGCATCATCATGGGCAGCCGCTCGGACTGGGCGACGATGAGCCATGCCGCGCAGACGCTGGAGGCGCTGGGCGTGGCGCATGAGAGCAAGGTCGTTTCCGCGCACCGCACGCCGCAGCGTCTTTACGATTATGCACAGGGTGCGGCGGGCAGGGGGCTCAAGGTCCTGATCGCGGGCGCGGGCGGGGCGGCGCACCTCCCGGGCATGGCGGCTTCGATGACCGCACTGCCTGTTCTGGGCGTTCCGGTCCAGTCGGCGGCACTCTCCGGGCTCGATAGTCTGTTGTCGATCGTGCAGATGCCGGGCGGTATTCCCGTGGGCACGCTCGCGATCGGCAAGGCGGGCGCGATCAATGCCGGGTTGCTGGCGGCGCAGATCCTTTCGCTCAACGATCCCGCGCTGGCCGAACGGGTTGCCGACTGGCGCAAGCGCCAGACCGAAGCGGTGGACGAAGCGCCGGAATGAGCATCACGCCGGGTTCGACGATCGGCATTTTGGGCGGCGGCCAGCTTGGCCGGATGCTGGCGATCGCGGCCGCCAATCTCGGCTATCGCACGCATATTTATGCACCCGGCACGAGCGGACCCGCGAGTGAGGTATCGGCGCGCTGGACGCATGGCGCCTATGACGACAAGGCCGCGGTCGCCGCCTTCGCCGCGCAGGTCGATGTGGTCACCTACGAATTCGAGAATGTCGAGGTCGAGGCTTTGCGCGGGCTGCGCGGCGTGCATCCCTCGGTCAAGGCGCTCGAAGTCGCGCAGGATCGCGTCGCCGAGAAAAGCTTCGTCGAGGCCGTCGGCGGCCGTCCAGCGCCTTTCTGGCCCGTCGACAGCCTTAAGGACTTGAAGGACGCCTGCAAGATGGTGGGTGCGCCCGCCATCCTGAAGACGCGCCGCTTCGGTTATGACGGCAAGGGCCAGGCCCGCATCCCTGAGGCTTCGCGCGCGGAAGGCGCCTGGAGCCTGATCGGCAAGCAGCCTGCGGTCCTGGAAAAGATGATCGATTTCGAGGCCGAATTCTCGATCCTGCTGGCACGCGGGCCCGACGGGAAGACGGTGCTTTGGGACGCAGTCACCAACGTCCACAAAGATGGCATTCTCGATCTCTCGACCGTGCCGCCTTTGGGCATCGTCGCCGAGCAGGCGGGGGAAGCCGCCGCGCTTGCCGAACGGATTGCGGGCGCGCTCGACTATGTCGGCGTGCTGGCCTGTGAATTTTTTGCAAGCGCCGAGGGCCCCGTTTTCAACGAGATGGCGCCGCGTGTTCACAACTCGGGCCATTGGACGATCGAGGGCGCGGTGACCTCTCAGTTCGAGAACCATATCCGCGCGATCTGCGGCCTGCCGCTGGGCTCGACCGCCCTGGCCGGCAAGCGCGCCGAAATGCGCAACCTGATCGGCAACGATATCGACGATTGGGCCGAAATCCTGTCCGATCCGACCGCGCATCTGCATCTTTACGGCAAGACCGGCGTCAAGCCGGGCCGCAA